>JAAUXW010312085.1_pt1 | contig 10244 bp, 8 predicted proteins | sample 7278141 | NCBI WGS metagenome assembly JAAUXW01 (sample SAMN14350115, study PRJNA611818) | marine sediment metagenome | isolation source: surface marine sediment (2.1m) | place: French Polynesia: Moorea | collected 2018-08
GAGTAGACGACATGAAACCCGCAATGCGAACCGCATACATGTAACAAAAGATGGGCTACGCAAGTTGGATACGTTATCCATACGCCTCAGGCCGTTCCGGATGCCCAGTGTCTTCCAGACGCCAACGGCTTGCCCATCGGATCTTCATGCCTGTAAAAGACAACTATCTTTTGCTCTTAATGAAAGCGTGCCCCATGCTTGATACCGCTCACACCCCGCCAACCCCCAAGCGTATTTCAGGCGCCAAGCATAGCTGGGAAATGGTCATCGGCATGGAAGTTCATGCGCAGATCTCTACCCTCTCAAAGCTCTTTTCCGGCGCATCCACAGCTTTTGGAGCGGAACCAAATTCCCATGTGGCATTTGTGGACGCCGGAATGCCCGGCATGTTACCCGTCCTAAACGAAGAATGCGTGGCCCAAGCCGTACGTACAGGATTGGGATTGCATGCCCAAATTCATCTAAGATCCGCATTCGATCGCAAGAATTACTTCTATCCGGATCTACCCCAAGGCTACCAGATTTCGCAACTCTATGAGCCTATCGTCGGAGAAGGTAAGGTGTTGATCGAAATGGGGGATCGTACGGCGCGCATTGTGCGTATCGAACGCATCCACCTGGAACAGGACGCCGGAAAGTCCATCCATGATATGGATCCAGCCATGTCGTTTGTCGACCTCAACCGCACGGGCGTGGCGTTGATGGAGATTGTTTCGAGGCCAGACATTCGCGGGCCCGAAGAGGCAACCGCATATGTCTCTAAGCTGCGCCAGATCATGCGGTATCTGGGAACGTGCGACGGCAATATGCAAAATGGAAATCTGCGTGCAGATGTAAACGTATCCGTGTGCCTACCCGGGCAATACGAAAAATATCAAGAGACCCAGGATTTTTCCAATCTGGGAACCCGCTGCGAGATCAAGAATATGAACTCGCTACGCTTTATTCAGGCTGCCATTGACTATGAAGCCCGCCGCCAGATCGCGATCCTAGAAGACGGCGGCACCGTGGAACAGGAAACCCGGCTTTATGATCCAGACAAGAACGAAACCCGCTCCATGCGATCTAAAGAGGAAGCGCACGACTATCGCTATTTTCCATGCCCTGATCTGTTGCCGCTGGAAATTGAGCAGGCTTGGGTTGATGACATCCGCGCCACTCTTCCAGAGCTGCCCGATGCCAAGAAAGCCCGCTTTATGTCCGTATTTGGGCTTTCGGATTACGATGCTTCGGTTTTGACTGCCGATACAGAAGACGCCGATTTTTTTGAGCGGGCCGTGCAGGGGCGGGATGGAAAACTGACCGCTAACTGGGTGATAAATGAACTGTTTGGTCGATTGAAAAAAGACAATCGGAGCACCTCCGAAAGCCCTGTCTCGCCTGCGCAGCTGGGCGAGCTCGTGGGGCTAATATCGTCCGAGGTCATCTCGGGGAAAATTGCAAAAGACGTGTTTGAGATGGTCTACAACGGGGAAGGAGAACCGGCAGAAATTGTCGAAGCACGAGGACTTACCCAGATGACCGACACAGACGCTATCGAGGCTGCCGTCGCAGAGGTCATCGCCGCCAATCCTGCTCAAGTGCAAAAAGCACAAGCCAACCCCAAGCTAGCCGGCTGGTTCGTGGGGCAAGTGATGAAAGCCACAGGCGGCAAGGCCAATCCCAAAACGGTAGATGCGTTGGTAAAACAAACGTTAGGCTTGTAACGTTCGGCGACGTTCAGGCATCCCTACCAACCTCGACGACACCCAACATCGAAACGATAACCCTATATATGGCAAGAAGGATCTAACCATTTTCCGCTTTGATAAGCGCCGCCAGCCGGAAAAACCCGTGGATCATTTTGCTATACGGCGTGAAAAGAAAGAACGTAAATACCGTTCCCAGATGCAGGGGTAAGAGCCAACTCACGGCGTCTGTGCCCGTCGCGGCATAGAGGATTAGCCCTGTTGCACTCACACCGAAAAGGAGAAGGATAAAAGCCATCTCGCCTCCCCAGGCCGCAGATACGCCGAGGTTTGGATCGGCTTTTCGTTTCAATCGCGCCAGGCCCAACGTTCCCAAACATAGCAAGACACCACCGGGAACGCCCAACAACTTAGGAACGCTAAAAAAGCCATAGGGCGCCTCAAGTCCAAACACATAATGAAGCGCAGTGCCGCTTGAGGTCGAGGCAAAGCAAAGCAGAAATCCCCAAAGCGTCGCCTGATGGTAATAACGGCGAGCCTGGGAAAAGCGGTCTGTATCTTCAAAATTGCATCCCTCTCCGTGTCCACCGGAAAGATTTTTCATCGTTCCCGCTGCGCGTAAACCCTTCGAGATTGCACGCGCCCTTAGCCTCCCCCCCCCAATATCATACCAATACGCCCGAACCGATAGAGCAACGGCCAACAGCGGAAGCAGGAAGGCAGGAAGGAAGATGGAAATCATCACACCATGAGAAATGTAGGCGTAAAAACCTTCCCCATTCGGGGATTGCATCGTTTGCACGAGGGCAAACAAAAGAGAGAACGACACCACGACCCCGGCCGCAATGCCCCCGCCTGCACGATCGAAAATGCTCCCAAAGCCCCTGGGCCAGGCGTACTGTTTCCAACTGGCCTGGCTCACCTCGGCGAGGGCTTTGGGAAGGTTAATGTTGAACTCGTGGGGCGCGGTATACTGACAAGCATAGTAGCAGCCGCGGCAGTTGTGGCAAAGGTTGGCAAGCTGGGTAATGTCTCCATCGCTAAATGCGCGCTGTGCGTGCATCGCAGGAAAGACAGAGCAATACCCTTCGCAGTACCGGCAAGCATTGCAGATCTGGACCTGACGGCGCGCCTCGTGGAGTAGATCAGGCTGCATAAGCCGAGGCCTCCTTGCCTGCGATACGTCCAAACACTGTACCAATTGTCATCCCAAAACCGGCTAAGTACCCTTGGCCGAGGATAGAACCCGCCATTGTTTCACCCGCGGCCCATAGATTGTCTATCGGTCGGTTGCCAACGCTACATTGCGCGCGCTCATCAACTTTCAGACCGAGATAGGTGAAGGTAACGCCGGTACGAAGCATATACCCGTAGAATGGAGGCTCAAGAATAGGGCGGGCCCAGTTGCTCTTTTGGGGCGAAATTCCCGTTGTGCAAAGGCCATCAAGCTCCGTCGGACGAAAGCCGGATACGTCCCCGCAGGCGGCATTAAACGCATCGACGGTACGGCGCAATTTTTCTGGTTGCAGCCCCATCTGTGTCGCTAACGCCTCAAGCGTATTCGCTTCCAGAGGGGGAGAAACCGAAGGCATGAAAAGATCGAGCGACTTGGCGTCTATGATCGCATAACTTACCTGATCGGGTTGATCGGCTACGAGCCTTCCCCAAATCGCATAGCGTTTGGGCCACACATCCTCGCCCTCGTCATAAAACCGTTCCGCGTGTTTGTTTACCACGATAGAAAACGGTACACAGTCGAGACGTGTCACAATCCCGCCGTCGAATTTTGGGGCACGTCCGTCAATCGCAACCGCATGGCATTGGGTGGGGTCGCCCACTTGTTCTACGCCTTGGTCTAATAAATCGGCGAGAACAACGCCGCGATTGTAAGGTGTGCCCCGGATCAGAAAGTTTTTTGCCGCCGGTCCCCAGGCGCGTGCAAGCCAATCTAAATCGGCTTGAAAACCGCCTGCGGCAACGACGATCGCCTTCGGGGTGAGCGCATACTTTTTTCCCTCATACATCACATCAACTCGCGCGATCTTGCCGTCTTGTATGTCCAAATGTGAAACCAGCCCCTCGTATAATACTTCAACCCCGAGCGCGTCCGCCGTTCGATAATAAGCATTCACAAGACCTTTGCCGCCCCCGAGGAAAAACGCATTGGTTCTCGCAAGCGAGAGTGTGCCAGAAAGCGACGGCTGAAATCGAACTCCTCTAGACATCATCCAGGGCAAGCATTCCTGAGAATTTCTGATCGCTAAGCGGGCAAGATGGGCATCCGTCTTGCCTGCGGTTACTTTCCTTAGATCATCAAAGTATTCTTGTTCGCTATACGTGCCGGTCAAGGGGCCCAAAGGCCCATCGTGCATGCAACGGAAATTTCGCGTATGGCGGCTATTGCCCCCCCGATACGGGAACGGAGCCGCCTCCAAAACGATAACATGTGCCCCGGTTTCTGCGGCTGTAATCGCCGCACAAAGAGCAGCATTTCCGCCACCGACAACCAATACGTCCGGGCTATGGGTTCGCAAAATCATGGGCTTTGACATTCGTATCCTTTTTGCGTACTTCTATTGTATCCGTTTGGATACAAAAAGCAAGTATCATGTCTGACCCTGCCTTACCATCAAAGTCCCGCGGTGCGCGCGCGTACGAAGCGCTTATCTCCGCGTTACGGGATGGAAAATATCAACCCGGAGACCGACTGCGCGAAGAAGAAGTAAGCAACGCTTTGAAGTTGTCACGTACCCCTGTGCGCGAAGCTCTTAGACGTTTGGAAGCCGACGGTATCGTCGAGCACCGGGCACGGCTTGGGGCTGTGGTGCGCCAGTTGTCACACGGCGAAATCGTTGAGCTTTATGAAATGCGGATGATCCTTGAGCGGACGGCCACCGAGATGGCTACGAAACACGGCAGCAACGCTGAATTTGATGTACTGGAGACATTAAACGCTCGCATCTCGCTAAGCCGGAATACCCCCCAAACTCGTGCCGCGATCAATCAGGACTTTCACAGTTGCATCTACACAGCAGGCCGCAACCGTTTCTTGCTGGAGGCCGCGCGCGCATTAAACAACTCTCTGCTTCTTCTTGGGCCAACCACCTATACGGATGCACAACGCATCAATGTTGTCGTAGAAGAGCACGCGCAAATCATCACGGCCCTGCGTGCCGGAGATGCACAGGCTGCGGGACAGCTCGCCGCAGCTCATCTGGATACCTCGCTGCGCTACCGCTTGGCGCATCTGACGACATGAAACCGGTCGTTCATGCGTTTTTGGCTAGTGGCCTAGGTGTAGCGGGTTTCATTTTGCTCGATCTCCCGCTGCCGTGGCTTTTGGGGCCTATTTTTGCCTGCCTGGTTTCGGCGCTTGTTGGTCTCCCCTTGGAAGGGATATCCTGGCTAAACGATGCAATGCGAACCATATTGGGGGTGGCGGTTGGTGCCACACTGACGCCAGCCGTTGTTACAAATCTCCCCGCCTTGTGGCCGACACTGCTTATGGTGCCGATTATGGTGGCCGCCATCGGGGTTATTGGGGTGCCGTATTTCCAGCGCCTTTGCGGCTATGATTTTCCCACGGCTTATTACAGCGCAATGCCCGGTGGCTTGCAGGATATGATCCTGTTCGGCGCAGAGGCGGGCGCAGACGTGCGCAAACTTTCGTTGATCCACGCAACCCGCGTGATGGTGATCGTGGTGACGCTACCCTTTCTGATGCATGGGATCTGGGAGGCCGATCTTTCCAATCTGCCTGGGGTGCCGATCCAAAGTCTGCCGTTGCATGAACTGCTGATTATGGCTTTGTGCGGACTGATTGGGTGGCGTGTTGCCAAATGGGTTGGGCTGTTTGGAGCCTCGATCCTCGGTCCGCTTCTGCTCACCGCTGCGATGACACTCGCAGACGCTTTACACCACCGCCCCCCGGCCGAGGCGATCTGGGCGGCTCAATTTTTTATTGGGATGACAATCGGTAGCAAATATTCCGGCATAACCCTTCAGGAAGTGCGAAAAGAATTGCTCGCCGCATTGGGGTTTTGTCTCATCTTGATGATCTTAACCTTCCTCTTTGTGGAAATGATTTATGGGTTCAATTTAGCTCCTGGTCTTGAGGCTTTACTTGCCTTTGCCCCAGGCGGGCAGGCAGAGCTGACCGTACTTGCGTTGATTGTTGGGGCTGATATGTCGTTTGTAGTTGCGCACCATGTTTTGCGCATTTTCACGGTAATTCTTGGCGCCCCATTGGCTGCTAGGTGGATGCGGCCCGAACCTCCGGGTTAATCACATGGATCGGTTCTCCTGCCGCATAACAATTTATCTGGTCAAAAATATCTGTGAATTGCAGATCAAATTCATCTTCGGTCACGTATCCTAAATGCGGAGTAGGTAGGACATTTGGATGCGTCAGGAAAAGGTGCGCCCGGTCTGAAAGAGGCTCGGTGTCAAACACATCTAACGCCGCATAAATTCGCCCCTTACGAATTTCCGCCTCTAGCGCCCCTTCCGCGACAATTCCGGCCCGCGATGTATTCAAAAACAGGCTGCGATCCCTCATACGGGCAAGATCACTGGCGGTGATGATCCCCCTGGTTGTCGGCTTCAAGCGGACATGAACGCTTACAATATCCGAGCTAGCAAAGAACGCCTCGCGACTTTGCGCCACCTCTACACCGTCCGCTTGCGCACGCGCACGCCCCTGCTCTGACGACCACCACTGGATTTGCATCCCAATGGCTTGCGCATATCCGGCAACCGCTTTTGCGATCCGCCCATACCCATAAAGCCCCAGCACGCGCCCCCGAAGCGTGCGCCCGACGCCCATCTGCCAGTTGCCTTCGCGGATCGATTGCACCTGCTGCGGAATTTGGCGGTAGCTCGCGAGGATCAGCGCCAAGGTCATCTCAGCCGCCGCATAGGACGGCGTGTCGGAGTGCATGTTTGAACACACCATCACGCCATTGTTCGTGCAACTCTCAATGTCAATATGCGGATATACCGAACGCTGAGAGATCAGCTTGAGCCTCGGGAGCCGGTCTAACAATTCGCCCGTGATCTTGGTGCGTTCCCGAAACAAAACCAACGCCTGTGCATCGTGTACACGCTTGGCAAGCGCAACCGGATCCGGTTCGTGATCCGTTAAAACGGTAACGTCATGGCCTTTCAAAAGCTCAAAACACGGCAAATTGCGGAGCGTGTCAAACCAATCGTCGAGGATATACACCTTCATCGCGCTACGCAGACCAAATCGCTTTTGGCACAAATACATGCCCCTGCGCGAGCTTTCTGGCCGTGCGAACAATCCCGGCCGAGATCACCTCGAACCGATCGCCGGAAATTTTGGTATCCATCAGCACCTCAAGCGCACCCATTGGATGCTCTAGCTCCATGCTAAAGGGCGAAACATCGGGGCGCGCCATGATCCCATCGGCCACCGTCCCCGGGCACAGTAGACTTGCGGCCAAACACTGCGAGCCTGTTACCGCGAGCGACGGGTGGCACTTCCAGGGCATAAAATAGCGCGTAAGCGCGGACCCGCCCGCTTGCGCGCGCGCGATCAAGCCGAATTTAGGGGTAACGGATTTTGATACATCTCCCATCCCCATTCGTTCCCCGGCCTTCCTCCTGATGCTCTCCATCCTGGAGAAAAACTCCCTATTTTTATTGAGCTCTTCGGCACTTTCCCCACCTGTCAGGCCAAAGGCCTCGGCTTTCGCGATTACCATCGGCATCGCAACATCCATGCAGGTAACGCCAACACCATCGATCAAATCAATAAGGTTTCCGGTGGGAAACATCGCTCCGGTCGCGCCCCCCACTACATCCATGAACAAAAGCTCAACACAAGCGGCCGTGCCCGGCACTCCGTCAATCGCAGTATCTCCTTCGTATTGCACCGAACCGCCCTTGGTACAAATCTTGGCAATCACACGTGCCCCTGTATTTACCGCTCTTATTTTCACTTCCGTGACATCGCCTGCCATGGGCAAAAGGCCCATCTCCAAAGCCGCTGGCCCAACGCCCACGAGGATATTGCCGCAGGTCGGTTTGAAATCAACCTGCCGGTCCTCAACGCTCACCTGGGCAAAGAAATAATCAACATCGGCCCATTCATCCTCGGAAGGTGAGAGCATAGCCACTTTCGTCGTGACGGCATCACCACCCCCGATCCCATCAATATTCAAAGGATGGCCGGAACCGACCATGGCAATCAGTACCTGCGACAATGTGTTTTGATCTTGCGGTAAATCGGCGCGGTTAAGATACGGACCGCGCGATGTCCCCCCGCGCAGGAAAAGAAACGGGATTGCGGTTTGGGTCATGCGGTTACCTCAATCGATGTGAAAAGGGGGCGGTTTTCTCGCGGATCACGGCCATGCCAGGCGCACGGCGCTCACGATCAACGCAATGGCTTTTCACCCCCTCGCCTAGACGGGCTTTCAAACTAGACCAAACGGCCCATGTTGCGGCTGTAATCCTTAAGATGACGCCATCCCTGTTTCGCGTGAGGAGCATTAGCCCAGGGGCCATGGCAGCTTGACCAAATCTTGCAACAGGCCCGCAGGGAAGTCACGATTGAGAGCCCCGGCCATAAGACACATGAATGCAATCCCAGCAGCGGTGTATCCAGCAGAATAGAGCCAACTTTTGGCCGCCCGAAAATGGATAAACAAAAGCAGAAAGATTGCGAGAGCCAAGATAAACCCTAGCACACCTGTGAGGATCAAAAGTCCCGCGAACCAGGCGAGGGTCTGCCACAACCCAAACGCATTATTTTCGGAATTACCAAACTCCCGATCTGCAAACAGAGGGTGCGTTTCCTCCCGTAGCATCATCTGCACCAACAAGATAATGCCCCCGGTGATCGACACCGTTGACACAAACCAGGGGAAAACGCGATCTGCCGCTGCATAATCCGGGATCAGCCATGCGTTGATATTGGCAGCAATCAGATATCCCAGTATCATCAGCAAAAAGAGCAGCGGCGCGCGTTTTGCCCCCGATGTAACGGCGCCTTCTGCCATGATCGTTTTCGCCTGACGCAACCCCACCACGACAGAGATCAAGGTGATGAGGATGAGTACAATGACAATCGGCGAAAAAATGTACTCGATGCCCTCCTCAAAGCCTTTGCGAAACCTAGACTGGGCGATTTGCACCGCCTGATTAGCATAGGTTTCGGCCGGATTAGATAGCACAAATCCGATCAGGAATGCCGGACGAGACCAATCAAATCGACGGAACATGATCCCGAGAAGACCAAAGCCGAAAAGCGCCACAAGATCCATAATATCCTGGCCGGATTGAAACGCGGCAAACGCGATAATCATAAAAAGAAACGGCGCAAGAAGCGCAAAAGGGATCGTCGTGAGCCGGGCAATCCCCCCAGACGCGGCAATACAAATGAGCGTACCCACAACATTCGCAAGAGCAAGCAGCCAGACAATCGCGTACGTAATATCGAGATTGTTTTTCAACATGGAAGGTCCGACCTCAATCTGACCGGAGCCAAGAAGCGCAATCGCCCCGATAAAGATCGCCATGGATCCAGAGCCGGGAATGCCAAAGAGGAGCGTCGGCACAAGCCCCCCGCCTTCTTTTGCATTGTTAGAGCTTTCCGGCCCGATAACCCCCCGGATTTCGCCGGATCCAAATTTGGATTTGTCCGGCGTAGATTGGACCGAATGACCATAGGCAATCCAATCCACCACAGAGCCACCCAGCCCGGGGATAACGCCGACAACCACGCCGATAATCGAACAACGTATGGAAAGCCAGATATTGGCAAACCAGTCCTTGACCCCGGCAAGCCAGCCGCCTCCCAAAGGCGCACGATCCGAAATAGAACGATCTTGCCGCAAGAGCGCAATAATTTCCGGAACTGCAAAGATCCCCAGGCCAACGATCACCAGCTTAAAACCATCCACCAGATACGGCATATCATAGGTTGCCATCCGCAGCTCGCCGGCGCTGCCTCCTTCTCCAATGGTGCCTACCATCATGCCGAGGCCCGCCGCAACCAACCCTTTAATCGCCACCCGACCGGCAAGGATACCCACCATCGATAATCCAAATAGCGTAATCATCAAAAGTTCCGGCGTCCGGAACTCCAGAACGACCGGACGGGCGACAAGGATGAAAATCGTCAGAAATGCCGCGCCAACCAGGCCGCCAAACAAAGACGAAGCAAACGCAGCCGACAATGCCCGTGCCGCTTCTCCCTTCTTGGCCATCGGAAACCCATCGAGCACGGTAGCCTGACTCGCAGAAGAGCCCGGAATCCCCATTAAAACAGAAGCAAACGTATCCGATGTCGGCACAACAGCGACCATCCCAATCATGAGCGCAAGCCCCAAGAGCGGGTCCATTCCGAACATGAAAGGCAACAGCAGCGAAAGCCCCGCAATCCCCCCAAGACCGGGAAACACTCCGATGCAAAGCCCCATCACCACACCTAAAACGAGGAAACCGAGCACGACGGGTTGCAAAATAAGTCCTGCGGCGTCTGAAAGCGCGGGCAAAGCTACCGCGAGAAAATCCATTGGATGCCCCCTA
>JAAUXW010145437.1_pt1 | contig 10233 bp, 1 predicted proteins | sample 7278141 | NCBI WGS metagenome assembly JAAUXW01 (sample SAMN14350115, study PRJNA611818) | marine sediment metagenome | isolation source: surface marine sediment (2.1m) | place: French Polynesia: Moorea | collected 2018-08
TGGAGTGGTTCTTGACCCAAAAGCCAATGGGTTTTAAGTGCCGAGATATTTTGTGGTATTTTATTGACATTGATTCACCCCACAGAAATTTGCAAGGGATTCTGATAGTTGTAGAGATTTTATGGTCTGTGCTCAAATTTTCATATGGTTTGGGTGTAGACTAGTCATTTAGCTAAAATATGGCTCATATTGAAAGAGAAATTGTTATGACAGATCATCTTTACATGGTCCCCAGAATCCAAAATGTTTATGTTATCTTGGACAATAAATGAAATGCATTGACATAAAAATTAATAAATTATTTTGTGATTTCTTCCTTCTCTTTCTGGATTCCAAAATCAAATGGACTTTTATTTCATTATCGGTCTGCATTCAGCAATGGCTGTAAGAAGTGCTCGCTTAAATTTTGCTTGTTGAAAAAAGCTATATTGGGACTGGGTGTCTGGAAGCCCCAGAAATATTGTCGAAGAGATCACAGACCAATATTGGATTGATGTATCTGGGGCTCCCAGACACCCTGTCCCAATATAGCTTTTTCCAACAAGCTTTATTTAAACGAGCACTGCTTCTGTGGAGGATTCGAATTCTCCACAGCGAATGGTGAATTCAGATCAAAAATAAAAGTGTATTGAATTTGAGAATCCATTTTTCTCATTGGAGTAGAGTGTGAGGTGGCTATCTACTATGAATTATTCTAGATTGCAGGAAAAAGATTTTGAACAGTTATGTTTTATAACATATTTATTATATAATCATAGTCTTTTATGCATTACAATTTACCAGTATACTGAACATTTCATCAGAAAAATATCGCTGGTATCTTGGTGTGATTTTTCCTTACATCAAGTTTATGATTACGCTATGGTAAATCAAAAGTATACAAAGTGCCCTTTTATTCCTGTACAAGACTATGTTGTGTTATTTTGAGCCCCAACTGACCACTCGAAATGTTATAAAATCACTAATAAAATATATATTTACTTTGTCTATCATTTAGTATAATGGATATTTTGCAAAACAATGACTGCTTTTACCCTAACCTCCCACACACAAGCAATGAAATGTGTAAAAACATTTTCTTCTATTAAAGTTACAATGTAAATTGAATACTCAGTACATGAACAGTCCAGGGAGAAATAACTATTTTGGTAATAAAGGTCACTTTTGCCTGGACTGCTCACATAGTCTATAATATTGGTAGATTTCTAATGATATTTTTATGTACAAATGAAACATGTAAAAGAAGGTTTTATTTTTATTTCGAGTGATCGTACAGGTGACATACCTATTTGATTGAAGATTGCAGCTCATTACAATGGTACACTTTGGGTAAATTTCTAGCTCTTGGATGAATGATATATCAAACATAGACAACCAGATTTCATTTATACACTAAAATAATGGTTCACCAAGGTCTTACAAATTTTATTCAACACTATACACAAAACCTAAATTTTATCATCTACAAAGCTAAATGGTAACAATGTAATCATAATGACATTTCATAATGACGTATAAACATCTATTTTTACTGTCTTAAGGATACCACAGATTTTGAGTGATGTACAAAACAATTTAAGTGTTTTCAAATTGCTGCATTTTAGTCTTGATAGCAATGGCACTACCAGTACACTTTGAACATTTAGTTAAAGGCTCTGAGATATTTGCATTTGAAATTTTTCAGTGTAGTTCACAGCAGGTTTAAATATTTGGACACATTTCACCATTAAATTGATAGTGGCTAAAACATGGACTTCAAATAAATTTTGGTATACTTGATAAGCATTGAATGAAATAGAATTGGATCAGATCTATGCATTGTATATCACATGTGATAAAAATACAGTTTGTATAAAAAATATTGCACCATGTTTGAGTTTTGAAGCTTCTGTAAAATGTTGAGCAAATTGCACAGAGTAAAGCAAAGTGTGATTGAAGTGCAAAAGTTGTGCAGGATAAATAGTAAGTTTCGAGTTCATTCACATCCAAAGGTAGGAAAAATATCTTATTCAAGTACGTACTTCTAGGTTGAATGGAATTCATGCAAATTTTCAAGTCTAGCTTAATACTAAGTTTGTGAAAAGTTCAAGGAGGAGAAACAATCTTGGTAAGGATGGCCTCTTCTACCTGAACTACTCACATGCCCTACAATATTTCCAATAAACAATTTTGTCCCAGTCCTTACATGTCTATCCAAAATAGAACTGGCATAGAATTCATGTAAATTTTCAAGTCTAGCTCAATACTAAGTATGTGAACAGTTCAAGGAGGAACAGCAATCTTGGTAAGGATGGCCATTTCTACCTGAACTGCTCACATGTCCTACAATATTGCCAATAACCAATTTTGCATATTCAAAAACTGTCTATCCAAATAGAATTGACACAGAATTTTTATTAGTCAAGCTCAATACCAAGTATGTGAACAGTTCAAGGAGGAACAACCATCTTGGTAAGGATGGCCACTTCTACCTGAACTGCTCACATGCCCTAAAATTTTGCCTCTGTCCTTACATGTCTAAAAGTTTCCCTAAAACACACAATTTATCCTAAACAGCTTAAGTGTGATTGCTATAGTGGGGGAATCATCATAGCATGGCTTCGCGAAAAAAGCAAAGAATGAATGTGCACTAATGTAGTAACACTAAAAATAACTTTGCAAAGTAAAAGATTAAGGAATCGAAAGAAATAATTATTAGTAATCATGAGTCGAAAAAATTAGTAGAAGCCGAAGGGCGGGTTGAGAATTGAAGCCTATGCTAAAGGGGTTCAGAAGCAGCTAAGATGGAAGCTTAGCAAAAATAATTAAACTCTCATGGTCAATAGTCATCTAAATGGGATGGAGAGAAACAGGTGAAAATTGTCCCTACATCTATGATCTAGATTGTGAGATTGGAATAATTAATCATTTGGACATCCACTGCTTATCAAGTATTTCCAGCATTCATCTGCATTTTTACAGTATTTACAAAATTAAATTTACAGAATTCAAAACACAAACTTATGAAAGAAACTGTCCCGAGGACATCAATAATTTGAACAGTTGAGTATATCAGGCCACTAACCAAGCTCAAAGTAGTAGTATTATTAAAGCACCATTTTCATCATTTCTATTACATAGAAATACATACAATAGGCCAAATGGAATCCAAATTGTACTTTGTATCCCGATTAATGTTGAGTTAATAACTGTACAATGGTTAGGTCAATAAGAATGACTTCTTGATATGACAGGCAAGAAAAATTGCCCATTCTTAAGTTTGTCATTCAAAAACATTAGCTAGATAGAAGTTTCCATAAAATCTATCAATTATTATAAAGACATTAATTCGCAGTTAGTTCGTATGGTTTATGTTACTGTTACTTTTCTAACACTATATTCCTACAACTATGACATTACAAAAAATAGCTTTGAAAAGTCTGTCCAGCTAATGTTTCTACATTTTTGTCAGCTTTGTAATGTTTTTGTAATTTTCTGCAGGCAGCAGAAGTTTATACAATATTTACACCGACTCCACTCCTTCATACCAGTTACAATAATTACTTTAAAATTTCACACTCATGTTTTTCACTAGGTATTACATTATATGTTCATTTCTAAGGCCTCAAAATACTATGATTTTAGTACTATGATTGTAGTCTTTTCTGGTTAAGCTATGCTTTGATATTACTCTTACAATTTGTACCAGAATATAACATGAGTATTATTTCAGGAGGCCTGGCCTGCTTCTATCTCCCTACATTATGAATGTTTCCAGTTTTTTCCTGTAGTGTTATGGGTGTGTATTGTAATACACCACATTTTCTATGTAGCTGTGCTAAGGCTCAAACCATCACCAGTTCACAAGCAATGTAATAACCAGCTTGCTAATGTGGAACAGCTGAGCTCAGTATTTTACTGGTAAACATCTATAGGGATACCCTCTGTACTCTATTATGTAACACTCATACATTTTACTTATTATGTAACACCTATCCATTATGAGTATCTCTGAACATCACCTTTACTGACTAGGCATTGGGCGTGTTATAATATATTGGGCTCCGACTGGACTGCATTGTTTTTGCACTATCTGTACATTTCATACTATAGACAAATTTGTACACATTATGAGTCTATCGAGTATTATTTCACCTCTTTCTATTCTTTTTTCTCCTGCCCTTGCCCTTGCCTCCGCCTCCTCGGCTAGGTTGGTCGGCCGTCACCCCGGAGGCCTCCATGGGTTCAGGTTGACCATTCAAGTCACTAGTGTTCAAGTCTGTGGAGTCAGTGTTTGGTTCGGGTTCCGGGGATTCCTCCTTAGAATCCCCACCACAAGCAGAGTCACTGTTTTCTGCTGCCTGTTCTTGTTGTTCTTGGGCGGTGTCCTCGTCTTGGAGGTCAACAGGTGCACTATGGCCATGTTCAACCTCCTGTTGGGGCTGGGATGGGGTTTGCTCTTCGGATGGGGTTGGTTCTTCCTGTGAGGGAACCTCCTCCGAGCTAGGGGCGACCTCATCACCAACGACCTCCACAGGACCACCGGGTAATCGGAAATCACTATCCTCAGTGATAACCAGCGAGGAAACCTGTTCTACTTCCTGTTGTTCTTGTTTTGTTTCCTCTTCCTCCTTTTTCTCCTCCTCCTTCTCCTCTTCCTTCTTCTCCTCCTTCTCTTCCTCCTTCTCTGGTTTGGTCTCAGGCTCAAACTCAACCATACCACTTGTGCTAAACCCAGCACTTATATCCATAACCATGGGGGTATCTTCTCCCTCTCCAGTGGTATCATCCAGCACATCTTCCTTCTCCTCAACAACAGTTTCTTCCCTCCCATCAGGGTGCACAATAGTCTTAATCAACTTCCTCTTTCTCACAACTTTCCTCTCTACTTTCCTCTCAACCAACTCAAACCCAGGTTGTGACATCATAATCGGCATAGCAGTGATATCGAGAGGCTGATCTCCCGTGCTATGTTCCATGGTAACCTTCTCTTCCCCGTCAATAAGTTCCTTCTTAACTAATGTAATGTCTTTCTCGGGGGCATCATCTCCTTCTTGTTTGGTGACCTCAGTCCTTGTGACTGTTGACACCTCTTCTGGGACCTCCTCCCCATCTTTAATAACTATGTGTTTCTTTGTTACGACAGTCTTGACAGTCCTCGACTGGATTTGGAAGTCTTTGCTAAGGTCACTGAGGTCAAGATTTGCACTGAGATCTAAGGGACCACTAAGACCACTCAGATCGAGTTCCTTTGGTTCTGAACCATCTTGGGTAATGTGAATGGTTCTGGTTTGGACTGTTACTCCTCCTACAGTGCTTAGGTCACCACCCTCTCCACTGACATCTAGTTTGGGCTGGTCGACTCCTGGGGCATCAACACCTAATGAAAATAAAAGATAACAGATATGTATTTTCATGCATGGAAATAACGTATTGTGCCATGCTAGCCAGGCAAGGTCTCCCCTTTTTACATCTGACATCTGCAGGTTCAGCAGATGGTTCACGATTGTTAAAGAATCTGGGGCACTTACCACACCACAGTGCCTATTGACAAAGGATATTAATAGGTACGTGGAATATCTGCCCACATTCCCACACTACACTGTTATTAGGATTTTCCCAAATATAACACCTCACATGTGATACAGAGGCTTCTGGATGAGCCAGAATTCCCACAGAAGTCAATGGGGACAAATTACAAGCCTAGGGTTTGCACAGATCACAAAGGAGACGAGGCATTTTACTTTTATGTTTACTTAGTATCTATCTAAGGTTTCCAACGAGATAGGTAAAAATCCCTGTCATCCTTGTGATGATAGTGCTCCTTAAGGGCAAAGATGGGGCTAATTTAAAGGTATTTAAAGGCCCCAGATCCTTTCAGTAGTAGGACGGGCCATTTAAATATTCACAATTGGCCTAAGGAATACAATTTTAGAGCAGGTTAAAATTTCAAAAGTGAACAGGAAAAGCGTCCCAGTTTAATGCATAATCCTTACATAGGGTAGTCAAAAGCGTCCCACATCCTTACAAAACAATTGATAAAACCCTGTCCTAACATTAAGGATACGGGTGGGCATATAATCCTGGCACATATTCATATGTTCATGTGTTTTTCAAATGGAAAACTAAAATATGGTTAACATTTTGTGGATATTTACTGAGATATTCTTAAAATGTTGAAACAAATATTATATCTTTACCTGATGGTACAGTCACTTGGCCACTTGGTGGTAGTTCAGGGGACTTCTCATCTGGTGCCTGGCCAGTCTTGAGTTCGACGGTTGGAAGGGCTACAGCTCCTGCCAGACCAACCTTGGCCTTATCATCATCATCAACTTCTCCACTGGATGGCCTTGGGGACTTCTTCTTCTTTTTCTTGTCAAAGCTCAGGAACACGAACTTCTTTTTCTGTTTCTTTCCAGATCTTGGTAGAGTTCCTCCTTTCTCTGTGTCTACATCTGCTGCCTTTGGACTGACACTGCCAGCTGGAAGTGTTCCAGCCTTCAGTTTGATGTCTTTGTCATCTGGTGACTCGACCTCGGCGGATGGACCAGACACATCCAGTGTAGCATCTGGGGACTCAACCTCTTGTGATTTTGGTCGTCCTGGACGCTTGAAGTCCTTGTTAAAGGAAAGGCTAAGGAATGGCTTTCGACTTTTGGGTTTCTTTGCTTTGCCCTCGTCATCTTCATCGTCAGATTTGGGGGACTGTGGGGATGACTCAGTTACAATCACAGTCTCTGGCTCGTACCTGTGCTTCTCACCAGGTTTGGATTTATCTTTATGGAATGATGGGAAGGATGGTAATGTTACAGTGAATGTTCGACCCTTCTTGTCTTTGTCAGATGTGGATGGGTCTTCTTCCTCCTTGGCATCTTTGTCCTTGGGTTCTGGTGTAGCCTTCAGTTCTGGAGAAGCAGCCGCTACTTCGATAGATGGACCACTTACATCCAAGCTCAGATCTTTATCGTCCTTCTTCTTCTTTTCCTCTGGTTCGTCTTCATCTTTGGGTTCAGGTGCTGTTTTCTTGACTTTACCACCTTTACGGAATGATACTGATGGGAGTGTGAAGCTGAATGTTCTCCTCTTTCTCTTCCTCTTTTTGTCTTTGTCCACATCTTCTGGAGTTTCTTCTTCGACTTTGAATTTATCAACATCTTCAGCTTCATGGGATTTCTTTGGTACTTTAGGTTTCTTATCTCTGCTTAGGGATGGCAGTCGAGGCAGGGTGAGACTGAAACCACCTGATTTCCTCTTGTCTTTGGGTTCTTTTTCCTTCTCTGCAGCTTCAGGTCCTTCCTCTGGTTTTTCTTCATCCTTCTTCTTTGGGGTGTCGTCTGAGGAACTTGGCTTTTTGTCTCTTCTGAGGGATGGGAATTTTGGGAGGTTGACATTGAAACCAAAGCTCCTTCGTTTCTTCTCATCATCATCTGGAGAGCTTGGCGTTTTGGCAGACTTTGATTCGGTCACTATGTCTGCATCAGTTGCAACAACAGCCTCTTTTGATTTATCTTTATCATCCTCATCAGTGGAAAAGTCAAGTTTCATCACAGGCATGTCAATTTCGACTGTCTTATCTGCATCGTCCACCTCTGGCTTTTCTACATCAATTTCTGGCTTTTCGACTTCAACCTTTGGCTGTTTGACCTCGACTTCAGGTAGATCTACTTCAATAGTTTCCTTGTCCTTGGCCTTAATTTCTGCATCGACCTCCACTGAAGGCTTGTCTCCTTTCTTGTTGAAGGATGGACTCCTGATCTTTGGCATGCTAATGTGTGGGAAGTCAAAACCTAGACTGATCCTCTTCTTCTTTTTCTTCTTTTTGTCTTTATCGTCAACTTTGAGATCAACATCAACATCTGGTACATCACCTGTGACTGCCCCTTCAACTTCAGGCAGGTCAGGACCTTTCCATTCCCCATCTTCATATTCTCCTTGCCAGCCGCCCTTGACTTTGACAGATCTTGGGATAATGGGAGACACCTCATGGTCACTTACTTCTTCATCAACCTCACGTTCAGATGATTCCTGTGTTTCACGTTCATCTTCATCTGAGTCCTCGCCCTTTTTGCGTCGGAGTTTGGGCATTTTGACTTTGGGCATTTTGAGATTGATATCATAATGCTTTTTATCCTTCTTTTTACCCTCTTTATCATCTTTTTCCTCTTCATCTTTCTCCGATGATTCTGATGCTTTCTTGTCCCTCTTTAGTGAGAATGATGGTAGACTCACTGATGGAAGGTTGATATCAAAACCTTTCCTCTTCTTCTCTTCATCTGTTTCCTCTTCACCAACTTTGACATCAACTTCGGGGCCTTTAACATCTAGTTCTCCCTCAGGTCCTTTGATATCAATTTCACCCTCAATCTTTTTGTCAGTGTCCAGATCTGCGCCAACTTCAACGTCAGGTGTTTTGACTTTCGTTTCAGTTACTATGTCTGCATCATCCATAACCATAGCTTCGGGTGACTTCTGCCCTCTCTTTAATGACCAGTCTGGTCTCTTTGGAAGATTAATGTCCATGTGGAAACTTCGCTTCTTCTTTTTCTTCTTCTTTTTATCTTTGACATCAACATCTATTTCAGGCGCTTCAACCTTGACATCTGGAGCGTCAACAGTGACTTCAGGAGAATCAACAGTGACATCAGGGGACTCTACTGTGAGATCAGGAGTCTCAACTGTGACATCTGGTGATTCAACAGTCACATCAGGTGACTCAACATCCAGATCAGCAGATTTCCTTGACTTTTTCCCACGCTTGAGGGACCACGATGGCATCTTGGGTAGGTTGATATCAAAATCAAAGCCACCTTTCTTCTTTTTACCTTTCACATCCACTTCAGCATTAACGTCAACATCTGGAGATTCTGCTTTCAGTTTGGGAGATTCAGTTACAACATCAGCATCAGCGATGACAGCTCCTTCTGATTCTGATGGTTTCTTGTCCCTCTTCAGAGAGAATGAAGGTAGTTTGACAGATGGCAGATTAATGTCAAAGTCAAGACCCTTTTTCTTTTTGCCATCAACATCCAGATCTACATCTACCTCAGGTGCATCTACCTTGACATCAGGGGATTCAACCTTGACATCAGGAGATTCAATCTCAGCTTCTGGAGATTCAATCTTGATATCAGGGGATTCGACCTCAACATCAGGGGTTTCCAATTTGACATCAGGTGCTTGAACATCGATATCAGGTTTCTCAATGCTGATATCAGGGGTTTCAACACTGACATCAGGACCTTCAACACTGACATCTGGGCCGTCAACTTTGACATCTGGAGACTCCACTTTCAGATCTGCATCCAGATCAGCTGATTTCTTATCTCTCTTGAGTGAAAATGATGGTAGTTTAACTGAGGGTAAATTGATATCAAAGTCAATACCTTTCCCCTTTTTCTTTTCCACATCCACATCTGCATCGACTGATACATCAGCATCCGGCTTCTCTATCTTGGTTTCAGTCACTATGTCTGCATCAGTGGCAACCACAGCCTCTGGTGATTTCTGTCCTCTCTTCAGAGACCAGTCAGGTCTCTTCGGAAGGCTGATATCCATACGGAAGCTCCTCTTCTTTTTCTTCTTCTTGCCCTTGACATCTACATCTACATCTGGACCTTTTACTTTGACATCTGGAGATTCAACTTCCACATCTGGTGTTTCAATGCTTACATCAGCTCCCTCCACTGTGACATCAGGCGTCTCTACTTTAGCATCTGGTGTTTCAACTTTCAAATCTGGAGATTCAACATCAAATTCTCCTGATTTGCGCGATTTCTTTCCTCTTTTAAGGGACCATGAGGGCAGTTTGGGGAGATTGATGTCAAAGTCAAAGCCTCCTTTCTTCTTCTTGCCTTTCACATCTACATCCATATCTGGACTGTCAACTTTCACATCTGGAGATTCCACTTTAACATCAGGCGATTCCACACTGACATCAGCTCCCTCCACAGTGACATCAGGAGTCTCTACCGTAACATCAGGAGTCTTGACATCCACATCTGGAGCCTCTACTTCAAGATCTCCAGATTTCCTAGATTTCTTCCCTCTCTTCAGTGACCATGATGGCATCTTGGGCAGATTGATGTCAAAGTCAAAGCCTCCTTTCTTCTTCTTGCCTTTCACATCTACATCAGCATCCACATCGACATCTGGGGCCTCTGCTTTCAGTTTCGGAGATTCAGTGACAATGTCAGCATCAGCGATGACAGCTCCTTCTGACTCTGATGGTTTCTTGTCCCTCTTCAGGGAAAA
>JAAUXW010039097.1_pt1 | contig 10228 bp, 2 predicted proteins | sample 7278141 | NCBI WGS metagenome assembly JAAUXW01 (sample SAMN14350115, study PRJNA611818) | marine sediment metagenome | isolation source: surface marine sediment (2.1m) | place: French Polynesia: Moorea | collected 2018-08
TGGCAGAAGAAACCAAAACCTGCACCAGAGCCTCAGCCGGTTGAGGTTCAGGAAGAAATACTCGAAGAAATTACAACCACAGTAAGTAGCAAAATGATCGAGTGTAAGATTAGGAGCTCGGCAGATAAAAGTCTTTGATAGAATGTTCTTCACAAATGTTGAAACAAAAGTTTACCCTAGGATTAGGAAGGCCTTTGATATCATTAGCAAAAAGATCTTGTAATGAAATGTTGGCAGTTAATACTGTGATGAATTTAGTCTTTAGTCATATTTATCAAATCTAGTAGAAATCACATACTAGTTATTTACAGGTCACAGGAACTGATATATCATGGGAACGCCGAGGGTTAATCATGGGTCTGCTTCATTTCATTTTGTTCTTGAGTGATCTTATCTTGGGAAAAGATATTCAATTACCCTATTCTTGTTGTATTATGTTGTGGTCAGCACAGAGTCCTTTATTTTCAGGCTTTTGCTCCACAACCAGTTGTTGAGGAGGTTATAGATGAAATGAAACAGCCAGAAGCTGAAACTAAACCAATGCAAGTGGTAGAACAGACCACTAAAACAACCGAGGAGGTAACCACGGAAATAGTATCCGAGGTAACTGAAACATCCCACGAGGAGCAGGTCCAGGTTAGTCACACATTTATATTTTCATTCTATTGTTTACAAATTATTAGTAACAGCAACTGATTTGAAGTTGTTACCAATATTTGGGCTCTATTTTTATTGCCACCTTTTTTACCCTCTTGAAGGAGTTTAGTGTGATAACCTGGCCTTTCAATCAGAAATTATTCCCAGCCTTTTATACAGAGTGTCCCCCTGAGTTATCGACATGTTGTCAAGTGTGGAAAGCGCGCTGCTTTCCCCCTCCTATCTATGATTTTCTGGCGAGCTAAAGGTTGGACATGAAAATCCTGTCCTTGCGACTTGAAACATAAGTTTGATTAGACAGTGCATGTAGCATTTTCTGGTGAAGGACAAACGGTGGTTCTAAATTTTTGGGATGCACTGCTTTTTTTCTTCTAATCCTTCATTTTGGGTAAAATAGGTTTTTTTCTTTCTTTCTGAATATCTTCAATAAATCTGTGTGAGAGCGATGAATGTCTGATGCACAGTTCATTACTGAAAAGGATCCAGTGTGTTTTGTTTGAATGTGAGCAATTTTATTTTAGCTTTGTAAGTGGAAGCCATAATACACAATGTCAAACCTTTGTATTTTGCACTTGTCCGTCGGACAATAGTTTTTTATGTGTCATTTTTTTCTGTGCACTGTGCAACAGTTAATTCATCTGCTCTAGACTGAAAGCTAACCATCACACACAATAGTTTCGGTCTATTACTAACAGGCAAGCTGTTACACACATGGGCACTTGCTTGGTCATAACACTGAAACTGCTGTGCAGATTTTATTATTTCTCTAAATCACTTCTGAACTGTTTGTTAGTGCACCCAACTTCAAAGATGTTTGCAATCTAAGCATAATTATGTATCACACTCTTAAATTTTCACACTTAGCAAGCATTTCTAAATTTCATCTTTCTATCAGTAGTTAATGATAGTAAGCAACAAAATGAAAATTTTAACATTGTTACATGTTGTTCCCCAAAATGTGTTGTAATTAGTTGAAATAAGGCTTACTGCCCCAACAACCCTGAAGGCCCTGGCCCCCTTTTTGTTTGTTAGTAGATATGTTGTTAGGTTTAGTTGTATGAGTTAGAATGTAGTATGCGTTAGAAATTCCATGTTATAACCCACTTATCATCACTGACCATGCTTGAAATGTTATGCGTTAAGGTGCATGCAATTTTACTTGTCAATGACACTTGTCAAACTTTGTTTCAATTTTACATGTTTAACAGTCATACATTTTGTCATATTTGGATGTACATTGCTTCCACACACTGTTTTATATCACAATCACAAACCATTTTAATGCCCATTCTATTTCAGTTTTTCTTCCTTTTTGTTTACATAATTGGTCATATCTCATTTCCAAAGTCCAAATATAATTTTTTCTTCTCCTGTTTGTGTGAGACTTGGTCCACTTCTTAATAGTGGCTGCAACACTTTGTCATCACAACTGCTTTACATGTCTGAAACAGGCTGAATCATAACACACTAAAACACAGCTAAATAACAACTGTATGCAGAGATGGCCAGATCGCTGCTGTCTTGTTATTTGTCTTTGTTCAGTTGTCATCCATAGTTAGTCCTGTAGAAGTACTTTTAGTACTCTGTCATCTATGCATCTATGTGGTATGCAAGTTGTTGGTGAATGAATGCATCGTAGATGTTTTTGTAACCCCTTTTGACCTGCAGACCTCTTCTTTTCTATGCGTGGTCAAAAGTATTCCCCACCTACCAGGCCAACCACCTCCTACCAGGCCAACCACCTGAGTACCACCTCACCATGCTCAACACTTATTCCATGCAATTTCTCTTTACTTCCATTTCTCTATAGATTGCCCAAGTTGAACTTGCCCCACAAAAGCCCAAGGAGCCAACAGTAGTGAGCCCAGTGGAGGAGAAAACTGTTGTTGAGTCTACAAGTGAAATCCAGCAGACCATTGAGGCCATGCCCAGTGAACAGCAGGTTGTTGTAGAATTGTCCCAATCAGCACAGGAGCAGATCCAATACAAAGTCCAGCCCTCAGAGGAACAGATTACAGAGGAAAAGGTTTATGATCAGGTTGAAACAACTATTGATGAGAAAACCCAGGAGGAGGAATATAAAGTTGAATTGGCACAACCAGTAAAGGAACAGGCACCTGAAACCATTGTTCAACTCGTTGAAGAGCGTAAATCGCCGGAGGCTACTACTGAGATCACTGAAACTGTGACTGAAGAGAGCAAAGAGGAACAGATTACTGTTGAGCTGGGTCAGTCTGCCCAGCAGCAGCCACAGTATGTTGTACAGCCATCAGAGGAACAGATTTCAGAGGAAAAGGTTTATGATCAGGTTGAATCAACCATGGACGAGCAAACTCAGGAAGAAGAATACAAAGTTGAATTGTCACAACCAGTTAAAGAACAGGCACCAGAAACTATTGTCCAACTTGTTGAGGAAAGAAAATCTCCAGAGGCTACCACTGAGATCACTGAAACTGTGACTGAAGAGAGCAAAGAGGAACAGATTACTGTTGAGCTGGGTCAGTCTGCCCAACAACCAGTACCTGAAACTATTGTGCAACTCATTGAGGAGCGTAAATCACCTGAGGCTACTACTGAAATCACTGAAACTGTGACTGAAGAAAGTAAGGAGGAACAGATTACTGTTGAGTTGGGTCAGCCTGCCCAGCAGCAGCCACAGTATGTTGTACAACCATCAGAGGAGCAGATTTCAGAGGAAAAGGTTTATGATCAGGTTGAAACAACTATGGATGAGCAAACTCAAGAAGAGGAATATAAAGTTGAATTGGCACAACCAGTTAAGGAACAGGCTCCAGAAACTATTGTCCAACTTGTTGAGGAAAGAAAATCTCCAGAGGCTACAACAGAGATCACCGAAACTGTGACAGAGGAGAGCAAAGAGGAGCAAATTACTGTAGAACTTGGTCAGTCTGCCCAACAACAAGCACAGTTTGTAGTCCAACCAACAGAAGAAAAAGTATCAGAGGATAATGTTTATGACCAGGTTGAGAGTGTCATGGATGAGCAGACACAACAAGAAGAATATAAAGTAGATTTAGAAACATCTGAAAAGCAGGTTGCACCTGAGTCTATGGTGCAAGCTGTAGAGGAACAAGTGTCTGAAGATGTCACTGCTGAAATCACCAAACAAATTGAAGAAGTCCCAATGGTGGAGGAAGAGGTACTGCAAGAAGGCATTACTGAAATCACTAAACAGATTGAAGAAGTTCCAATGGTTGAAGAGGAAGTCCTTCCTGGTGAGACCACAGAAATCACACATGAAACCACAGAAGTGGGCAAAGAGGAGCAAATCATTGTGGAACTTGAGCAACATGAGAAGGAAGTTGCTCCACAGACAATGGTTCAGGTTGTTCAAGAGGAAGTAGCAGAACATATTACCACAGATATAACTGCTGAGGTAACAGAGGAAGGAAAACCAGAGGATGTACAGGTATTGTAAACTTTGCTGTGTTGTAGCTTAAAGCAGGGTTATACAAGAAACAGGGGCTACTTGGATCCAAATTCTTTTCCCTCCCCTTTCAATCCATAATACCAGTTTAAATGTAACATCAAGATATTCCCACTCCATTTTGCAATTGCTGTATTCCCAAGAGAGTTTCCTATTTAACTACCAAACTTGAATTCTCTATATGTAAAATATATCATAATGAATAGTAGTAGTTAGATAAGGCTAGGTAAGGCATGGTTTGCTTGAATGCTGAGTGAGTACATGTGCATCATGTATTAATTTGCAGATAGCATTTTATTTCTTTATTGCTGCTGCATCATTATTTTCATTTTCAGGATTGGCATCTTATATTCATTTCTGCATACATTTTTATATTACGTTTCTTTCCTTCAGTTTCTTTATTTCTTCTGAACAGAACTACTCTAGTACTACACTAGTGTCTGCTATGTAGGTATTCTTCTTTACAAATAACACAAATTACACACACATAACATAGTCTGATATATATAAAATTGATACGCCTTGTAGGAAATGGTATCTCTTCATTCTTTTTTCTTTCTGCTCTATATTCTTTGACACATAACATACATAGTTGACAAAATATTAGGTTGCAACATGCAGCAGCACATGTTCGCTACATGCATCGTGCAGTAGTTTGAATGGCACAGTCATTTTATGTGACCTAGAATGCAGCGTGTTCATAGGTTTCATTAGTCAAACAACTTAGCACACTGCAACAACATTCATAAATTTCTCTCACAAAAAAACCAGGGACAAATTTCCATGAATTAAGAGAATCAGTACCAATTTTGAATCAATGTGCCCTTGAATCCCATTCTAATGAAACCACTATGAGTTTAATCTTTAATCTCCTGTTATGCCCTGCACTCGTTTTCCATTATTGTTACTAATTGTCCCCTCCTTTCACTAACCTAGCACAGCCCTATTTCTTCATGCAGCAAACAGTTGTCTTCCCTTTATTCAATCCTTCCCTGTTTTTCTTCTTTCAATCCATCAGGTTGATCTCTCCCAATCCACTTCTGAAGCTCTAACTGAGACCATGATAGAACTTGTTGAGGAACAAGCAATGGAAGAGTTTACCTCGGATATTGTGGTTCTTCATGATGCTAGACCCACTGAACAAGAAGTCATGGTCCAGCTGGGTCGATCCAGCAAAATCCAGGCCCGCCCGGCTGTAGTTGAACTTATAGAAGAGATTGTAGATGAGGGATATACTTCTGAAATGCATGTGACTGTGGAACAGCCACATCAAGAAGATATTATTGTCCCCCTTATCCAACCCAAGGCTGAGCTCCTTCCCCAGAGTGAAGTGCAGCCTGTCATTGAGCAGGTTTTTGAGGAAGTGACCTCACAAGTGTATGCCGTGCATGAGGAAACCCCCAAACAAGAACTCACAGTAGTTGAGTTTGTTAGACCAACTGAAAAGGGCACTATTGAGACAGCTATTTTGCCTGTGGAGGAAAGAGTTTCCGAGGAAATAATAACTGAGATTCTGGCCCTAAAAGACCAAGTGACAAATGAAGAGTCAGTAATATTTGACTTCGAGGAGTCTACAGAAGAAATGCCAATGAGTTCCTTGGTACAGACGGTCCAAGAGCAGATCCCAGAAGAGTTAGCTTACTCCTTTGGTGAATTAGTGGAGGAAACTACTGAGGAGCACCATGTGATTGTCCCACTTAAACACCATTTCATAGAATCTGCCCAGCTCAGTGCTGTTGAACCCATAACTGAGCAAGTCCCTGAAGAGAAATATGATACAATAAGTATGCCATCCTCAGACTCAGGTGTTGAGGAACAGTACATTGTTGACTATGTTGTCCCTACAAAGGAAATCCCAGCAGAGTCTCTTGTTCATATGCAACAGGAAGAACTGATTGAGGAAGGAACCAGAATACTTTCTCCCACTGAGGAAGTCACCGGTAGGCAGGATATTGAGAAGCACATAGTCATGGCACATTCCAGAACCACAGAAGCCAAACAGACCAGAGTGTTAACCCAAGATGAACTTATCACAGAAGAGATTACTTATGATATTTCTGCACAAGTTGAGGAAATTGGTCAAGAAAAAGAAATAACAGTTGACCTTAGTCAATCTACATCATTCATGCCAGAGCAAACCCTGGTTGAATCAATTCAGGAGCAAATCCCAGAGGAGTTAGCTTATTCCTATTTAGAACTTGAGGAAGAAGTTAGCCAAGAGGAACAAATAATTGTTGAACTGACCCAGCATGTTGAAGCTGCTCCAGAACTCACTGCCGTGGAACCAGTGCAGGAAATGATTTCTGAAGAGAGCCTCTCAGAGATAGTAGTCCCAATCCCAGAGGCTGGCCAAGAGCAACAAATAATTGTTGACCTCATAAAGCCCGAAAGAAAGACTCCCACTCAATCTCTTGTCTTGCCACAAGAAGAGCAAATTGTAGAGGAAGATACTGTCACGATATCCCCTGAAGTGGAAGTTACTGGCAGACAAGATATTGAAAAACATGTGATTCTTGCACATCCCAGAAAAACAGAGGCCAAACAGTCCATGGCCCTGACCCAAGCAGAGCAAGTTCATGAGGAAGTTACTTATGAAATATCTGCTCAAGTTGAAGAAATTGGCCAGCAACAAGACATTGTTGTTGATCTTGGCCAATCAGCACAGCTCCTCCCAGAGCAGACCCTTGTGCAACCTATTCAAGAGCAAATATTTCTAGAACAAGCTGGGTCATTTGAGGAAGTTGACAGTGCCGTGACGTATGAGGAACAGATTGTAGTTGAACTTGCCCAGCACTCAGAACTTGCACCTGCAGCCAGTGCTATAGAACCTGTGGAAGAAGACATCGTCCCAGAAGATGTTGGCGAGGTTCAAGCACCTGTGCTAGAAATGGGTCAGGAGCAACAGATTGTAGTAGAATTTAGCACCTCTGCAAAGGAACTTCCTCAGGAATCATTAGTCTTAGCACAAGAGGCAGTTGTCCCTGAAGAGGATACTAGAGTACTATCTCCAACCATGGAGGTTGTTAGCAAACCTGATGTAGAAAAGCATATTGTATTAGCACATTCCAGAGTAACTGACCAAAAACAATCTTTAGTTCTTACACAAGCTGAGAATGTCTCAGAGGAAACTATCTTTGAAATTACAGCTCAGGTTGAGGAGGAAGGTCAGCAAAGGGAAATCACAGTTGACCTTGGCCAATCAACACAGCAAGCTCCACAACAAACATTGGTACACACGGTTCAGGAACAAATTCCAGAAGAACTTGCGGGCTCATTTGAAGAAGTCATAACAGAAATTTCACAAGAAGAACAGATCATGATTGAATTAGTTAAGTCTTCACAGTTAGCACCTGCTCCTACTGCAGTGCAACCAGTACAAGAGGAAAACCCTGAGGAGGTCCTATATGTACTAGAGGTCCCAGAGGAGGAGACTGGTCATCAAGAAGAGACCATTGTTGATTTAGTAAAGTCTGATAAAGAGCAGCCCCAATCAATGGCTTTATCACAGCAAGAGGAAGTAGTGGAAGAAGAATTAAGGGAATTGTCTCCAACAGTGGATGTTGCACCCAGACCTGACATTGAAAAGTTCATTGTCATGGCTCATAGCAGGAAAACTGAAGCAGAGCAAAGTATGGTCATAACCCAAGATGAATACATCCAAGAAGAGGAACTATATGAATTAGCTGAACACACTGAGGAGATGACACAGGAACAGGAAATTGTTGTTGAACTAGGTCAATCAACAAAATTAGAACCACAACAGATATTGGTGGAACCTATTCAAGAGCAAATTCCAGAGGAACTTGCAAGTTCAGTGGAAGAAGTCATCGAGGAAATAACCCAAGAACAGCAAATATGTGTTGAACTAGCCCAACCAGTTAGACAGGGTGCCAAACTTTCAACAGTCCAGCCAGTCCAAGAAGAGAACCCAGAGGAGGTCCTCTACTGGCTTGAGGTTCCAGATGAGCAAATTGGCCAAGAAGAACAGACCACAATTGAACTGGCAAAATCAGAAAAGGAGCAGCCCCAATCCTTGGTTTTGTCATTACAAGAGGAAATTTCAGAGGAAGCAGCAAGAGAAATGTCTCCAACTGAAGAGGCAATGGTTAAACAAAATGTAGAGAAGTTTATAGTAATGGCACGCTCTCATAAAATACAACCAAAACAATCTCTAGTTCAGACACAAGCAGATTTTGCACCAGAAGAGTTTATTGGTGATATTGTTGAGCAGACTGACGAAATAACAAAAGAAGAACAGATTACAGTTGAACTTGATATTTCCTCTGCCCAAGACCGTGCGATGATGTTAGTGCAAACTGTAGAAGAACAGGTCAGTGAGGAAATTACCAGCTCTCTTGAAGAACTTACAGCGGAAACCAGTGAGGAACAGCAAATTATTGTAGAAATGTCCCAGCACTTACAACAACAGCCAAGGGAATCAATAGTAGAGCCCACTGTAGAGGAAATACCAGAGGAAGTATTATATCAGGTGGAAATGCCAGCTGAAGAAGAAACCCAAGAAGAAGAAATAATTGTAGAACTAGTGCAGCCCGTCAAACAGCAACCAATGGAATCACTTGCTGAGGCACAAGAAGATGTCATACAAGAGGAAAGTTGCTCTCGTGAGTTGTCACCCACAATGGAAGCAACAGGAGATCAGTGTGTGGAAAAAGAGATCATTTATGCTCATTCTAAAAAGGTGCAAGCCAAAGGATCCATGGTCATTACACAAATTGAGCATATAACTGAAGAATACACCGTAGCTGAAGCTGCAACAGAGTCATCTGTTGTGGAGATTCAGTCTGATGAGATAACTCAAGAAGATACCAGGGAGTTGTCACCAGTAATAGATGAAGCTAGTAATGAATATATGGAACAACAGGTGGCCCTTTCCAAGTCTGAAACATTGGATGCCCAGGAAACATTGGTGATTACACTTGATGAACAACTTCCAGATGAGGTTTTGTATGAAATTCCAGTACAGACTGATGAAGGCACTCACGAACAGGAGATAGTTGTTGAGCTTACTCAATCAACAAAGCTAGCACCCAATGAAATGCAAGTTAACACATTTGAGGAAGAGATACCAGAGGAATTAACTGCAATACTTGATGAACTTATTGAAGAAATCAGCCATGAAGAGAAGATCTTTGTAGATTTAGCCATGTCATCAAAAGAGGCACCAGCTTCAACTGCAGTTAAGCCAATCGACGAACAGGTTCCAGAGGAAGAATCTTTTGTATTGGAAGCACCAGTTGAAGAAATAACTAAAGAGGAGAAAATAGAAGTGATACTCAGTCAATCCGAAAAAGAACAAGCAAAAGCATCACTTGTGCAGACCCAAGAAGAGGAAATTAGCGAGGAAAGCTGTTCTAGGGAATTGTCCCCAACTGTAGAAGAAGTCAGTAAATTCCAAGTTGAGCGACATGTTGTGATGGCCAACTCAAGGAAAACACAGGCTCCCGGTTCACTAGTCATGACTCAAGAGGAAATGACACCTGAAGAAATTCTCTATGAAATCGTACCAGAGACTGAGGAGGTTACCAAGGAAGAAGATACTATCGTAGAACTTGGTCAATCACACAAACAGCAGCCTGAGGAAACCTTAACAGATGTTGTGCAGGAGGAAGTACAAGAGGAACTAATTAGCCAAGTAGAGGACATTGTTGAAGAAACAGGTACTGAACAAAAGGTACAAGTAGAAATGGCTCAGTCTACTAAAGAGGAACCTACACCAACCTCAATAGAGCAGGTGCAAGAGGAAAATCCAGAAGAAGGCCTATCTGCTATTGCTATTTTAGATGAGGAAGTTGGAAAGGAAGAAGATATCATTGTTGAATTATCAAAATCTACAAAACAGCAGCCGGCACCTTCTATGGTTCAAACCCAGGATGAGGTTATTGAACCTGAAGCCTATTCACGGGAAGTATCACCAACAGTGGAAGAGTCTTCCAAACCAGATATTGAAAAGCATGTGATAATGGCACATTCACGAAAGGCCCCAGCCAAAGGAACATTAGTTATTACTCAGACAGAGAATGTTCCAGAGGAAATGACCTATGAAGTTACAGGATACACAGAGGAAACTGGAAAAGAGGAAGAGATCAGTGTAAATCTTGGAAA
>JAAUXW010058976.1_pt1 | contig 10216 bp, 7 predicted proteins | sample 7278141 | NCBI WGS metagenome assembly JAAUXW01 (sample SAMN14350115, study PRJNA611818) | marine sediment metagenome | isolation source: surface marine sediment (2.1m) | place: French Polynesia: Moorea | collected 2018-08
ACTTGCCTTCTTTTTAAAAAGACCTTTCCCTGCATGAAGTAAAGTTTGGACAGAAATTATATACTGCGATATAAATGATACATACTTCACAGTTTTCATTATTTGGAATAACTGTAATGTCATAAATGTACCCTAGCTCATGCACAAGCTTAGTGCATAAGTGAGGTCATCCTATGGTGGAAGTCGATTGCCGATTTCCCATATCTGACCTTTGATCACTGTTTACGCAATTGCATGAGGTCTATCTCTCTGAAACATTTGTTATACTACTGATTACAGGAAATCAACATAAACAATCATTTTATTGTGACATGGAATATAGCAAACAATGTATGGACACAAACAAAACTTCACCTGTTACAATGCTTTCAATTTTGATGCAGAGAAAACCTGCCCAATTCAACATAAAACTAACACATTATGCTGAAAGAAGCAACATTGTCTCCATAAGGCTGTTCCGTTTAATATTTTTGTTTCTCATCCCAGGGAGGGTAGGTATTTGCCAAATTTTTAAGAAAAAAAAAAAGATTTTGGAAAAAACTGGCAAAAATATGCCTCGCTTTTGTTCTTTTTTCGCATGCATGTCTATGACAAAGAAGAAATTTGCACCTAAAACTGATAATGTATTACATGTGGCCTATTAACCTCTACATGGTTATAAAAAAGTGTAAAATTTCATTCAATTACAATATATAGATATAATTTTCAACATTATTTACTAGTTTAGGCTTTTGTTTTTTTTTCCGGCCCTTGTTTTTTTTTACAGGGAGGGAGGGTAGGTTTTCACATATTGTGCGGATTAGAAACAAAGATAATAAACGGAACAGCCTAAAGTTTCATCCTGTATATTTTTGCTACATTTTTGGCATGGGCATGGATAACTGCTTAAAGATTGAAATAATTTGCTTTGTAAAAATTTCTCAGTTTTCATATAAAAAACATTGGTTTGTAAATATACTCAGTTACATCCCACCAAAACATTTGGGTGTCTGTCATAACTACCACTTATATATATGGATGGTCCCACCACTTGTGACAACCAACATTTAAAACACAAAATGGCCAAGAGTCCAAGAACAGGGATTGATAAGGGCACTAGGTCCGGAAAAGTATGGGCATGTGAGGCCAGACGCATGGACCCCCTAATCCCTTCCATTTGCAATTCTTTGAAAAAGACACCCCCTTCCATTTCCATTCTGGTTTGGTGCTTCATTTTTAGGACCCTTTCCATTCAGCTCTTCTGATTTTTGTATCCCCCTCCCATTCATGAAATTGTGAAAAAGATACCCCTGTCAGCCTCACACAAACCATAGCGTAATATATGCGTGCCCCCGCCCCCGAGTTTTAACAATGGTTCGATAACAGTATGTATAAGAGTAACAAATTAAAATGTGCAGGAGAAATGTGCACTCAATGCTCACGTCCTAAATACTCAGCCACACAAATCCGAAGACACATTTAAGGGTAATGCTACTTTATCACTATTTGCCTGATACAGCAATATAAGCTCATCATCTCAACGAACATGTGCTACTTTCTGTAGCACAATGTCAGAGCCTTTATGTTGTAAAACTCCTTTATACATTATGCTCAAAAATACAAAGCAGAGAGTAGGATGACAGTTGTTATCATATAAGAACCCTAAAACTTTATCACAATCGTATTGAACATTTGATTTCATCAGACTAGAAAAAATTAAAAGGACAGCAATTAGAGTTCACCATTAAAGGAAATTCACTTTAGAATTACACAGAGATAAATATTATAGTATCTAAACTATGAAAGAGGCAATGTTGGAGATTAAATCGGTGGGACTAAAATGAAAGGCCTGCAAAATTATTCTTACCTTTGAAGACACAAATAACCAGCAAAATATTATTTTAAAAAAGCACTACTTCCCTTCTGACCGCACAATATTATTGGCATCGGTAATTGTTGAAATAATACTGAATAAGAATACTATATATGTATACAGTATATTTAACATAATAATCATCTGAATTGAAATCTTGCTTGAAACACAAAGTTTGCTTCATTGAATGCATCTTGAAAATATTTGTCCAATCATCAGCATGGTTTAAGAAATGGTGCAAAATATAAACCAGTGTTTATGAAAGTTAGGGTTGCATCAGGGATCACAAATGCAATAACATACGATGTTAGAAAAATGTTTTTTAAAGTGATGCATATACCTTTGAACGAATCAATGTGCCCATAATTTGGATTTTGTAGTACCATAGGTCCAATGTTTTGAACAGCTACCAGGAATTGGTTTTAATGTTACACCACATACAGTGCCAATCCAAGAGATTTTTTTAACTTTGCATTGCTGTATCACATTGCTCAGATTCTAATACAACCATGAGCATGAAGGCTGATCCTATGAAATTTACTTTTAAAATAAGCTACACTTTGTGGCTAAAATTGACTATAATGTATGTATTTTGCAATTCATTGTGGTCCATATTTTACAATGCACACAGCCTGTTTATTTACGATTTTAGCGAGAGTGTGAAGAGTATGAAGATTAGACCTCAAATACCATATGTGCATGGGAAAGCAAGTAACCATTGAAAGCTTGACCCAAAAGGCTGACATTTAAAACTTATCATACAACAATTTAAAATGTATTATCCATACTGTACAAAGATTTGTTTAGAATGCATAGACACATTAAGTTTATTCCTTGTGGCAATCTCTGAAGTGTACTGCTATGACTTGGTACCTTTTGGAATTGTGTGCACTCTTGGCTGAACAGATTATTGCAGTGTACTTAAGAGGTACTGTATCTATTACGCTTTATGCTTTAAGTATGACTTGCCGTCCAGTAAATCTGCATCTTACACCACAGTTTCTGGCTTGCTGGCTAGTTTTGCTTCTTCATATGCCATATCAGTCAGGTCAATTTCCTACAAATGCAAGAAAAGCATTTTTGTTGTTATGTATATAGAACGACTTCACAATTCTCTATTTTAGTTAACTAAAGCCTAAGCACTCCTTCCCCCTCTATATTTAGTCAAATATTTTCCATAATTGCACCACTTCGGAAAGACAGGTTTCAACCTTACATAGTTTTATTTTTTCTGGAGTTAGCCCTAAATTACACCCACCCTCCCTCTATCTTTAGTTAACTAAAGTTATCCTTAATTTCGTACAATTTCATTAGATAAGTGCAATGTACATACTGTGGAATGCCACCAGAGGGGGAATAAGGCCACCTCACCACAGTATTTAATTTCTATCTGCATATATCATACCCTTGTCATGTTTGACTCCAACTGCTCTTTTTGTTCTGCATGAAGTTTCTTCAGCTTTTCCATGGCTCTGGACTGCAACATAGCATGTCTTTTTCTTTCCTCTATGAATTTTTTGGTATTGTTTTCATTGAGCTCTCTTATTCGCCTAAAAAGAATAATGTAGCGAAATATATTAAAAATAGAAAATCACAAATTACAATCTGTGATCCAATCCCTTAGTGATCCCGCATATAACAACTACTAAAGACAATGAAAAAGTACACAAACCTCTCTCTTTCTTGCCTATTCTTAATGGTTTTGTCAGCCATGACCATCTTGCTGGTGTCCATTGATTGTTTGGCTTGCTTGCCTTTGAGGTCTTTATTTTCCCTGAAAGTAAAATTTCCTTAGTATACTATATTTTATTATGTCACAGCTTGTGCCAGAGATGACCAAATTGGTTATAGATGTATATAAGGGTATGGTGTTGTTTCTTACTAGCCAGGGTATGACCAGCAATTGTCAATTTTTAAAGTCAGAGACAAGTGCAAAAGCATAGAAGATTTTGGAACAACCAAGTCGGTTATTTTGCTTTCAACCATTGTTTGGTATGAAAGACGACAAAGATTGACTACATGAGTCATGTTGAAAATAATGAAGCATAATGAAGACCTGTATGGTATTATAAAAGGATGCATACCGGTCTTGTCGAGCCTCAAGTTCCTTAACTTGTGCAGCCTGTACTGTATCAATCAAACCCTTGAGAATTTCTGTCTGTTGCAAGAGATGTGCCTTTTTCATATCATGTTCCTCTGTCATTTGTCTAGCCACCATTTCAGACCATTCTTTAGTTTGCTCTTCAACTAAGTCCCGCACCTTTTAAAACATTTTCATGAATATACAAGGGTATTAATCCACAAGTAATAAAAAAAAAATAAAGGACACAAGTAACTCTTGAAAGCTGGGAGAATAAGGAGTTTCCCAATCCCTAGATACTGTAACAATCAAGCCAGATCCCACTTTCAAGAGTTCACTAAACACGTAATGCAACATTAAAGCCTAGCAAGTGCAGTGTACTTCTTTTAAAAAATGACCAAAAAAAAGAAGGAAAAAAATGCAAGCATTTCTACTAAATTTGTTAATTGAAAAAGAAGGCTGGGTTCCAAACTCAAAGACATAGTCTGGTATAGCAGCCAGCAGAGCAAACATTGAACTTGCATCTAAAAAAGGTGCAGAGCTATATTACTCAAACAAGGTTGTGAATAGATAGGGGTTCTTTTAAACCATATCAAATGAAAAGAACCTAGGTAATCATAGGGATACTTTTAGAATAATACAAAGATTAAACTAGCACCATCAATTGAGAGGGAGCACAGTTTAGTGAAAATTTTATAGACAAATTATTTCTCCGGAAGAAAGTTAACAGAAGAGGCCAAATGGTGTTGATGAAAATGGACCTCTGGTTGTTTAAAAAAAAAATTGGGAAAAAAACACTAGATACTATACATGGATTGATTAACTGCAGACTGGACACTGTACCTCCAAGCAAATCGTACTCATAAAATGAGTTATTTTGCAGGTAGCATGCCAGTATTTCATGGGGATATCAGCACATTACCCGTAGTCATTTTATGAACAAGAATTGGTTTTGCCCAATTCTCTAGGTTATGAGTGGGAGCGCAGGCCTGAGCAGACTACTGAACCATTATACCTGGAGTAGTTGGGTACCATGTTAGCTCTATACAAATGTAAGGGACTGTTTGTTGCTTTATTACTCGCTCAATAGCCCTAGGCTAGTGTTACTTGTATAGTAACATACAAGTACTAGTAATAAGTAGTAGTATACCATTTACCTCTACTCTGAAGGGTAACAGTTTTGCCCTTAGGGATCATTACTAATTCTCTTTATCAATAGGAAACAATTTTTGTAATAAAATTACACTGGACAAGCCATTTCTAAAGAAAAAATCTGTAGTCTCTGAGTAAACAGTGGACTTATGGTCCAACATTATTGCCAGGGTGTACCCATTTCATACATCGCTTGTTAGGGGCTGTCCATAAATTATGTAACACCAAAATGGGCCATTTTTGACCCCCCTCCCCCTCATGTAACGCTTTCAGTCAAAATTTTGATTAACTTTAATAAGAGAAAAATGATATGATAACGCTTGGCCGGACCCCCCCTCCCCTCCTTCTGCGTTATATAATTTATGGACGGCCCCTTACTGGCTCTTTTTCAAATAGAAAACTAGTAACTAGCGGTGGAAATGCAGAAATGGTTACACCATGAGAATAAGTCCAGTAATCAGGTATGTAGGTTTCATTTTGAAAGTCAAGAAACTTTCTAAATGGCAAGTGTTCAGTGTACATATAACTATTCTAAAGCATGGCATTCAAAAACATAAATAACAAAATTGGGTTGATTCAGTTACTACCGCAATATTGGGAACATGTAAATATCAATCTATCATACATAGAATCAAATTACTATAGATATACAGATATATATAGTATATACAGCAAGCATGCAATTTAAGCGCATACCCGGGAAATTGTCTGACAAAATAATGGCAAACGGTTAATTCTGAATGGTGGGGTTAGTAAAAAAACGATTGCTTGTTGCCAAATATGTCTCTTTCTTATAATAATATTACTTGCAACGTATAAGGCACCATGCTATATGATTTTGCAATGGAGTTGGCTAATATTTACAGTAAATTGGACATGTGCAAGAATTATACCCTAAATTCTCCATCAAGAGCACACCTCCAATACAAGCATGCCCCAACTTTTGCAGGGCGAGCAACAGAGCACTGACCCTTTTCAGAGTACCTAACTTGGTTAGAGAGAAGACAAAATTGCCAAATTCTAAGGAAAATAGACCTTACGACAGGGTCATGCAAAACATGAATGATAAGAGCACACAGCAAGCACCTTGTTTGAGCACACCATGCTCTTAATGGAGAATTTAGGGTAGGCTATTTACAAGGTATGTGACAATAGAACGTATGTCAAGTATTGAAATTATTGTAGCCTGCAAACCAGGTGCGGTTTCTTACTTAGGACCCAGCTTTAACAACTGGTGGAAGTCCAGAGAATGTCTCCCAAGAGGAGGGTGCAGTGCAATGTAATGGCTAATATAATTTAAGAAGATTTGCTCCAACTTCCTCAGACAAGAGGCTGGATCAGCAAAATGTGTCTCTGTTGAAGTCTTTCAACTTAGTAAATATCTTGGTGCCGAAAAACTTAAAATCATCTGTTAATGTTTCCTTTGATTTTTAAATTGTTCAAATTGGTCACAACAAGCTTTCATTCAGTTCAAGGTTTGCAGTATAGGATAATATATCTTCTCATTCAGGGTACCCGACTGATGACTATAATTAGGAAATGTGATAAAGCAACCACATGCATTTGACCTTTACATCACACGACACTACAAGGATTAGAAAAAGGCGGGATCATGTAGGTCCAGCATCTTAAACCTGCTTAAGATTATAAAGCAGATAACAGGCTTTTGGTGCAGTGACAGAATCACGTGATGAACGCCCACTAGTAATTTGTATAAACATTTTTCAGTCATTAAAAAAAGATCGATTGCCAATGCAAGGGATACTCGCCATACTACTGATTACAAAAATGAACTAATAATGCTTCCTTGTAGGGGTGTATTGGATTGAATTTGTGTTTCATAGGACTTTTTGCTGTTCTTGACACAGCCCAGAACTACAATCGACGGACTCTTTTATAGGAGCGTCCACAACCGTGCAGACAGATGCTACCGCACAGATTATCTCCCTGCTTTGCGGTTGATAATAATGTAGAACTATCAAAACTCCATCCTCTGCTAGAAGAGAATAATGTAATCATTGAAAATGAAATCTTAATCGGCCACAAGAAATTATGATTGTGCTGAATTTTATTTATTAAAGAAAGGGGGGGGATCCCTCTATAAACTTGTATCAAGTGCTTGTGGTTTGGTTTTTGGTATTCTACACCGAGCTTTGTAATGAAAAAAACTTTAGAAGTGAACGAAATGCTTTGAAATGATGTTGAATTAGAATAGATAATGGAACAAAAATCGTTTAAGTTCAACATGTTACAAAACTACCGTATAAATCACAACAAATTTTTGGCAGCTTACAGTTATGTATAACAGGGTATTGACCTTATAAGGTATGGCATTACTTCAAGATAGTATTGGTTAAAATGAGTGGTTGGTTGATCATACGAAGCTGATTTTGACACCATAAAAAGCTGTTTCACTGCTTAGTGCATTCAAGTTTTACCAACACAGACTTAACTTAACATATTCTGCCTAACTATAGTCCAGGGTGCAATATCAAGGTTGAATCCGATACCATGAAATAATCACCGAGGCTTAAATGGGCAGCATATGGTAGTTATTCAAATAGCTGCCAATTTCGATAAGCAGTGAAACAGATTGACATCCCCTCATACAACGAACCCTTCACCAGACAGAAAGTATGTTTCATCCGCACCTCATCATAATATATCTCCCTGATGCAATGCCATACCATCTATAGAGAGTGGTGAGTAGAAGGACTTGTGAATTACAAAAGAATGATATAAACAACTATGACTACAGAAACAGTAGTATGATTTAGACAGAAGATAGAGCACTTGTAGTTCTTAGATCAAACAAAATATGCTTGAAGGTGTGGGCAACGCAGGCATGTCCTCAGGCATTTGTCACTAGGCATATCTCACCTCAAGTTCAACATATTTCCTACTTGCACTGGACCTACTACTTTTGCACCACAGGCATAATAGTGAGGGTGGCGTGCCTTCTGCAGGGGCAGCGGTTGGCTTGAGAGGATGAAACAGCACAGTATTACATTGTACGGAAACCAAAAACATTTGCATGTATAAAAAGTCTAACAGACATAGGTTTGGGTGTGTTCATATCAGTTGCAGAAGATATTCTCCATTCTAAATGACATGTATCTAGAAAGTCGTGATACATATTTATACATAATTATCTACTTTGACTCTTGAAAAGAAGCTAAAATAAAGAAAAAAAACCAGTAGTTCCCAATCACTTTTGTTACTGTCTAAATCATCCTATTTAGCTTATTTCATTATTGTAAATATCTGCTATAAACTGATATAAAGACACGTGACTAATACATCTTCGACATGAATTCCACATATGAAACACTGTTCCATTGCCTATAAAGTAATACAAAATTATGTTTACATGTAATATTGACGTGGGCTCGTATGAGTCACAGTGTCAGATCTTACATTTGCATCTGCGTATGTGTGTGTCTTGGCCAGTCTATAATTTGGATCTAGAAGACAGATTTTAATGCCACCTTGGCACCTGTTTGTTATGGTCTAGTTTTGCCCTATTTCATATACATGTAAAATGATTCCATAGCCCTTCCTATGGGGGCATCAGATATTTTCCCATCATGTATCAGTAGATTGATTTCAAATTTCTCGCACATATTTCTGCACACTGCCCATTCTGTGCAGTGCCTTATCCAACTGCCGGGGTGGACAGTATATTCATTATCTAAGTTATGAGGATCAAACTGAATTTTAAAAGTACACTAGACACTTGATATGTGATTATGTCATCCACACCAGCTACTACAGACGTCAGTCTGTTCATTAAGTCCTTTTTTGCACTCCCAGGTCCTTAGCTTCTTTTTGAAAGTGCTCTGAGCAACAGTGTTTCATAGAGGAATGCCTTAATCATTCTAACAAAAGTGTTTTTAAACAATACATGTCCTACTTTACTAAAAAATGCAAAGACTGTCTTTTAAACCATGAAAATCAAATCTTAACCTGTTAATAAAAAGTGCAGCAAAATATAAGTTTCAGACATTACTAAGAATGTTTTAAGCATTTGAATTTGACTGACATAATCAGTGCTAACAGCTGCATGCAATCATTATTTAAGACATCAAAGTCATGCAGTAATGAAATAAAAGAGTAAGAACTTTAAAAGGCTGGAGCCTCTATAGACTGTATGTGTACTGAGATGCCTCAAATAGTCCAAAACCTCATTGAAGAAATGTTTTAGTAAAAGGCTTAATGTACAGCTTTAAATCATATATTGCCGATCTTTCTTTTTTAATTCCGTTTTGTCTATTTTCTTTCAACTATTTCCAAGCAGTAAATCTTACCTTTGCTTTGTGAGTGTTGACTAATGCTGATATTTTCCCCTCAGTCTCTGTCTTGAGGTCATTGCATTGGCCCTCACTACAACAAAGACTTGTTGGTAAAAATCATTTTGTGAATACGGAGTGAAAGGGGCTGGCAAATTGAAAATGATCCATGCCATCAAAATTAGAAAGTATTTACGACAACAGTTGGGAAATTACGGTTATTTACCACGCTTTCTGCATGAGGAAATTGGAAAGCTATATATCATCAGGATTCGATTTGTAATCCCACAGATCTACCATACATATACTCTTGAATAATACTTGTATTGGATAAGGTAACATTAAACTGAAACCACATCAATTGATAATTCTGTATCTCAAAACATACCCTTTCTTCTTTATGGCCTTTTCTAGCACCTTCTCGTGAACTTGTCGCTCCTTGTCATGTGTTGCCACAATTTTGTCCACTACTGTACAGTGCTGCTTTTGCATTGCTGATCTCTGTTTATTGTGAGCTTTTTTAAGCATTTCCATTTCTTTGGTCTGTTTCTTGAGTATTTTCACATAAGTCTTATCAGTCATAAGGAGTTCTGGTGTCACAGGGTCAAATCCTAGACTATCATCTGTTTAAAAAAGATACAAATAGATATGTAACTATTATTTTCATTTTAATTGCATTTGCATTTTGTGTACTGGTTAATCAATTAATTAAAAAATATATTGTCTACTTTTTGACAATATTGGGGTTTGGGGACGACATCAAAATTTTGGGGAAATTCACTATCTTTTCTTTTCTTTATTTTCATCTTTATCTTTAGGGGGGGGGTCAGCAGCTGATGGTCT
>JAAUXW010149453.1_pt1 | contig 10216 bp, 3 predicted proteins | sample 7278141 | NCBI WGS metagenome assembly JAAUXW01 (sample SAMN14350115, study PRJNA611818) | marine sediment metagenome | isolation source: surface marine sediment (2.1m) | place: French Polynesia: Moorea | collected 2018-08
ACCCGTGGTCGTAGCAGAGGATCCCCACATCGTTGCGGCACGCAAGCGACTGCAGGCGAGCAAAAGTAAAACACAAAAATCAGGCCCAGATGTCGTGGGCGTGATCAGCGAGCACAAGCAACGCCTAGTGTTTTCGGGTCAGCTCCCCAGCGATCAGGACAAACTCTCTTATGCGCAGCGCAGTTGGCTCGTGTACCCCGAGACCGCGCTACCAATCGACGCGCCGGTGAAACTGCGCGTGGAACCAGGTATACGCTCGGCTGCCGGTCCCGAACCGGGTGTGGAAAACCGGGTGGTGGTGGTCTTCAATACCTTTCCGAAGTTCGAATTTCTCGGCTTGCGTTGCACCACGTACACCGACAAACGCGTGACTGTCTCCCCTGGTGAGGATCCCGAGGCCCGGCGTTGTGATCCACTAGGGAGGGCCGAGCTGCTGTTTTCTACTCCGGTGAGCAAAGAGACGGTAAAGAGCAACTTAACAATTTCGCCGGATCTGGCCGGTGGTCGCACCGACTACGATCCTTGGGCGAATGTCCATGTCTACACCGGCTTGTCCAGGCCGCACCAAAAAGACGATCTCTACGCCGTACCCCTACCCAGGGGGCTAAAGGCCTATACGCTTTACACCTTGGCGGCGCGATCCGATGCCATGCACGATGTGTTCGGCCGGCCACTCACGAAAAAGATCGACATGGCCTTCGCCACCGCACACCGCAGACCCAAGTTTCATCTGCAGCATAAGCTTTCGGTGCTCGAGAAACACGTCGAGACCCATCTACCGGTAGTCGTGACTAACCTCGAATCCGTCCGTCTTGATTATCAAACTTTGACCTCGCAAGGCATCACCCGACAATCAAGCTCGGTCCTGAACATACCACGGGTCGATGACCTGGGCTTTCGCTACCCCATCAAGGTGCGCGACATGCTCGATGGGCGATCCGGAGCCGTACAAGCCACCTGGGGGACGCAACCGGCCACAACGGACTGGGACCGACAGACACCCCAATGGTTCTTCTCCCAGGTAACCCCTTATCACGTACACGTAAAGCTCGGGCACTACAATTCCTTGGCGTGGGTCACACGCTTGGACACGGGTAAACCTGTGGATGGAGCCGAGGTGGGTGTCTACGTGGATACCTTTGGCAGTTTCACGGCCGCGCAGACCTTCATAGCCCGGGCGATCACTACTGCCGACGGTGTCGCTAGTCTGCCCGGCTCTGTCGCCCTTGATCCCGAGCTCACGCGCCTCGACACCTATCGGCGACGCAAACCTCACCTGTTTATTCAGGTGCAAAAGGACAGCGATATGGCCCTTTTGCCGCTGAGTTATGGTTTTCGTGCCGATGCAAGGGGACTCAATCGAACCTATCTACCTACACGCCTCAAGCGACCGTACGGTCACCTGCGCAGCTGGGGCTTTACTGCACAGGGAGTTTATAAGGCCGGTGATACCGTGCAGTTCAAGCTGTATGTTCGCGACCAGGACAATCGGCGCTTCATCGCACCACCACGCACAGGCTATAAGCTCGAAGTATTCGATCCCACTGACACAGTGGTACTGGCGACCGAAACGCTAACGCTGTCGGAGTTCGGCGCCTACGATGGTGAATTCAGCGTACCTGAAAGCGGAGCCGTGGGCTGGTACCGTTTCGTACTGAGCGCCTCGTTCACTAACCAGACATGGGAGCCGCTGCGTGTCCTCATCAGCGATTTTACTCCCGCTTCGTTTCGTGTCACCACCGATCTCAACGGTGAGCGCTTTCATCCCGGCGATACCCTCAAGGTCTCTACCCAGGCCAAGCTGCATTCCGGTGGTCCCTACGGCAACACCCAAACCCGTCTCACAGTGACGGCACGGAGTACGTCGCTGGTGCCCGAAGATCCGCGTGCCAAGGGATTCAGTTTCGATGTACAGATACCGGGGCCTTCCACTCAGACCGTGCATCAAACCGAGCACTTGGTCAACGATCAAGGAGAACTGGAAACCGATTTCAGTCTTCCGGCAATCAATGTGCTGTATGGTCGTCTCATGGTGGAGAGTGCCGTGCGCGATGACCGTGGAAAATACGTCGCCGGGCGAGCCAGCGCGCAGTTTGTGGGCCGCGATCGCTACGTGGGTGTCCGCCAAGCCGAGTGGCTGCTCAAAAGCGAAACGCCGTCCACGGTTCAAGCCCTGGTGGTGAACGAAGCCGGTGGAGTAGTCGACGGTACCCCCGTCGAGTTCAAGGTGGAATTCCGCGCAACCAAGGCGGCGCGTGTCAAGGGCGCCGGAAATGCCTATCTCACCCGCTATGTCCACGAATGGAAACGCGTAGTCGAGTGCCGGGGACTGTCTGGGCATGAGCCAACAGACTGTGAATTCACGCCAAAACAAGGCGGCTTGTATCGCATGACCGCCACCATAGCAGACACACATGGAAGGACACACAGCAGTAGTCTGCGTCGTTGGGCGATGGGTCCAGGTCAAATGCTGTGGGAGACCCGACCCGGCTTCGCCCTGCAAATTGTTCCAGAAAAAAACGCATACCAGGTGGGCGAGACCGCGCGTTTCATGGTGCAGAACCCTTTTCCCGGCGCACAAGCCCTAGTGACCATAGAGCGCTTCGGCGTGCAGCGACACTGGACCACCACTCTGAAGTCCAGCAGCGAGGTGATCGAGTTCCCCGTCGATGCGGACGCGTTGCCAGGATTCTATCTGTCGGTTCTGGTCATGTCACCAAGGGTGGCGGAGCCTGTGGCTAGCGATCAGGTCGACCTGGGCAAACCCACATTTCGCATGGGCTACGTACGCGTCCCGGTCAAAGACAGCAGCAAACAGATCACCGTACGCGTCACCCCCCGCGCCCAGGTCTACAAACCGAGGAGCCGAGTCACCATCGATCTGCAGGCGATGACCGCGACCGGTGCGAGTCCACCCATGGAGTTCGCTGTGGCCGTGTTGGATGAAGCGGTGTTCGATCTGATCAGCGCGGGTCGTGCCTACTACGATCCCTACCAAGGCTTCTACCGCCTGGAAGCCTTGGACTTGCGCAATTTCAACCTGTTGAAGCAACTCATCGGCGTGCAACGGTTTGCCAACAAGGGCGCCGATGCTGGCGGTGGTGGTGGTGGTGGCGATCTCACCCTGCGTTCGGTGTTCAAATTTGTGAGCTATTGGAATCCATCCATCAAGCCGAACACCGATGGCAAGGCGACCATATCCTTTCAGGTACCTGACAACTTGACCGGTTGGCGCGTGCTGGCGCTTGCGGTGGCCCACGACGATCTCATGGGCCTGGGGGACGGCAGTTTCCAGGTCAACCAGGAAACCGAGATTCGTCCAGCGCTGCCAAACCAGGTGACCGCAGGTGATCGCTTCGCGGCACGCTTCACCGTCATGAATCGTAGCGCAGCTACGCGCACACTGGATGTCCTGATAACCGCCGCTGGAGCCGTCGACGGAGGCCCAATCAGCCAACATCTGCAAGTGACCACCGAACCTTACCAGCGCCACACGGTTGGCATCCCACTCAAGGCCGCTGCAAGCGGCGAAATCGATTTCACTGTACGCGCTCAAGATGCGCGCGACGGCGACCTTTTGATGCTACCGCTTACGGTGCGGCGCCTGCAGGCACTCGAGGCGGCCGCCACCCATGGTACCAGCACAGCGAAACAAGCAAGCGAGTCGATACGGTTTCCGGACGGTATCCGTACCGACGTGGGACGTGTGAGCGTCGTAGCCTCGCCCAGCGTTGTGGGCGGATTGGAGGGGGCGTTTAGGTATCTGCGCGACTACCCATACATCTGTTGGGAGCAGGTGTTGACCAAGGGCGTCATGGCAGCCCATTATCTCAACCTGAGAGCCTACCTCCCGGAAACATTTGCATGGGCCGAGGCCGTGGGACTCCCCGCACAGACACTTAAAGCGGCAGCCAACTATCAGGCACCCAACGGGGGTATGGCCTACTACATCCCACAGGACCGGTACGTAGACCCGTATTTGAGCGCCTACACGGCCATTGCCTTGAACTGGCTGAGGCGCAGCGGCCATGCGATACCGCGGCGCATAGAGGAGAAACTGCACGACTATCTTTCCAACTTGTTGCGCCGTGATGTGCTGCCGTCCTTCTACACCGAGGGCATGGGCTCGACGGTGCGCGCCGTTGCACTGGCCGCCCTGGCAGGCCACGGCAAGATCACACGTGACGAGGTGTTGCGATACCGGTCCCATGTAAAGAACATGAGCCTTTTCGGCAAGGCCCATTACCTGATGGCCCTAATTCGCGTAGGCGACACAAACACCGCCCAGGATGAGCTCATTGATACGATTCGCAGTCATGCCAATCAAACCGGCGGCAAGCTCGTATTTGTTGAGGCGTTGGACTTTAGCTATAAGCGCATCCTGGATTCCTCTTTGCGCACCAACTGTGCAGTGCTAAGCGCACTTCTCGAGCATGAGCGGCTAGGCCGCGATCACACCCAATCGAGTGATACCGCTTTCAAGCTAATGCACGGCATCACGCAAGGCCGCGAGCAACGCGACCGCTGGGAGAACACCCAGGAGAACATGTTCTGCATGGATGCCATTGCCAACTTCAGTCGCGTGTACGAAAAGGAACCACCCGACATGACTCTGCGTGCGTTTCTGGACACAGAGGCTATGGGTCAAGTGGTGTTCAAAGACTACCGTGACCCCGCAAACGACTTTGTGCGCCCCATCCAATCCTCTGATCCCGGACGCCAAGCCACGGTGAACCTCCAGCGAGACGGCACCGGTCGGTATTACTACACGGCACGGTTGTTCTACTCGCCGGCCGAACTCCGTCAGACGCCGATCAACGCCGGTATCGAGGTATTTCGTGAGTTTAGCGTAGCACGCGACGGCGAGTGGCGACTCCTGGAAAATCCAATGACGATCACTATCGGTGAACTCGTGCGCATAGACCTATACCTGAGTTTGCCCGCGGCGCGCAATTTCGTGGTCGTAGACGATCCGGTGCCTGGTGGGCTCGAACCCGTGAGCCGTGATCTGGCGACGGCTTCGAGGGTGGATGCAAACCAGGGCGCATTCGTGGCCGCGGGTGGCTCCTACTGGCATCGCCATGCAGATTGGCGCGAATACGGTATGTCGTCCTGGAGCTTCTACCACAAGGAGCTGCGGCACCACGCCGCACGCTTCTACTCCGATTATCTGCCTGCAGGAAACTATCATCTCGCCTATACCGCCCAGGCAATCGCTCCCGGAGAGTTCGCCGTCATGCCGGTGCATGCCGAAGAGATGTACAACCCTGACACGTTTGGCCAAGGCGTGCCCGCACTCCTGCGTGTACAGGCGGGCGAATGATTCGGCTGATCCCTTACTTGGCCGTTGCAGTACTCGCGGCAACCTTGGTCATTGTGTGGCGCACATGGATGGATCTGCAAGCCCTACCCGATACGTTGTCCCCCGATATCGCGACAATCGAGCGGGTACAATTTCTGGATCGCCATGGTCGGCGGCTATCCGTGACCTACCAGAACCGCTGGAACCTGCACGACTATCAAGCGCTGCATACGATCCCTCCCTGGCTACAGCAGGCATTCATCATATCAGAGGACAAACGATTTTATACCCATAACGGGGTTGATTGGCTGGCACGCGGACACGCCGTGTGGCAGAACCTTAAGGCACTACGATCGGTGCGCGGCGCCAGTACGATAAGCGAGCAAGTAGTGCGATTGCTGCATCCGCGCGCGCGGACACTGTGGGTGCGTTGGTTGGAAGGCATCGAGGCGATGATTTTGGAAAGCCGCTTCTCCAAAGCCGAGATCCTCGAATTCTATCTGAATCAGGTTCCTTATGCGCGTCGACGCCGCGGGGTTGCCCAGGCGGCAAGTGATTATTTCGATCGCGATCTAAATACCTTAGACCTCAAGGAAACCCTGGCCCTCGCTGTCTTGGTGCGCGCACCGACACGCTTGGATTTAGCGCGCGACAGCAAGCGGCTGCGCGATCCCATACAACGGCTCGCCCGGCGCATGGTTGCCGCCGGCCTGATCACCACGGCGGACGCGGCGGACATGGATCTCGAGACCTTTCAACTAGCACTTCCCCAGCCCAGCTTCGAGGTTGCGCACTTCTTGCGTAGGTTGCGCTCTGCAACACACTTGTCCACGGATCATCGCGGCCGTGTGCTGACAACCCTGGACAGTGGCTTGCAAATCCGTATTCAAGCGCTTCTGGATGCGCGCATTCGCGACTTGCGTGGGCGTAATGTGTCCGACGGCGCGGTGCTGGCGGTCGACCACCAGAGCAATGAAATTCTTGCGTGGATCAACGGCGGTCGCTTTCATGACGAGCGAGTCGGCGCCCAGATCGACGCCATTACCTCACCTCGACAACCCGGATCCACACTTAAACCGTTCCTGTACGCTCTGGCCCTGGAGAAAGGATGGAGTGCCGCGACTCTCATTGACGATGCGCCACTGCTGCAACGCGTTGGTGTGGGACTTCACGATTTTCATAACTACAGCCGCCAGTATTACGGCCCTGTGCGGCTGCGCGATGCGCTGGCGAACTCACTCAACACCCCCGCCGTACGCACCATGAGTTTCGTAAACCGCGTAGCATTCCTCCGGCGGCTACACGCTTTGGGCTTCAACAGCCTCGGCGAGCACCCAGACCATTACGGCGATGGCTTAGCGCTGGGTAACGGCGAGGTGACCCTGTTGGAGTTGGTGCAGGCGTATGCGACACTGGCACGCGAGGGTGTGTATCGACCGCTGAGCCCTGTCTTAGACAGACACGATACGTACTCAGCCGTGCACCGCATCTACAGCGCCGAGGTCAGCTCGCTCATCGCCGACATTCTCTCAGATTCCGACGCCAGACGTTTGGAATTCGGACGCAGCCACCTGTTGAACTTTCCGGTGCAGACGGCCGTTAAAACAGGCACCTCGAACGACTATCGCGACGCCTGGGCGCTGGGATTCTCCAACCGCCATACAGTGGGCGTGTGGATGGGCAATCTGGATCAAACCAGCATGAAGAATGTTAGCGGTTCCGTTGGGCCAGCCGTCGTGCTTCGTTCCGTGTTCGCGGCGCTAAATCAACACATCGATCCCAAACCGCTCACCCTCAGCCGCCGTCTGCAGGCTCACAGGATCTGCAGGATAAGTGGCAAGAAAGCAGTTCCACAATGCCCCTCTACAAATGAGTGGTTTCTACCCCATACATTCGACGATCGCAACTGTCCAATCCACACGCATAGGGAATTCACACCCATTCGAAAGTTGCACGCGTATACCGGCCGCTCGAGAGAGATACGACTCATCCAACCCACAAACGGCCTACAAATGGCTTTGGATCCACGCCTCCCCGACGAGTTGGAAGTGCTGTCATTCAAACTTAGCACCAGCACCGATCCCAAACGGGTTGACTGGCTTGTGAACGACCGCCTCGTCGCACGCACACTGCATGGTCGGAACGAATATCAATGGCCGCTCGCAAAGGGCAAACACACGGCGTACGCACGGGTATGGATGACGAGTACTGACACCCCCGTATCAACGCCCCGCGTACGGTTTGTCGTGAAGTAAAGGCCTGTTGGCTCGAATTACAAAGCGTGCCGCTGGATATGCGGCTTTGCCCAAAAGTAATCGAACGAGCGTCGCGTATGAGCACACCGCGCTCTAAATTGATTTCATCATCGCGTTTTATATGGGTCCGTTAAGTGAACTATACTATTCAGTAAATTTACGCGAGAGTTTCTCAGTGCGTGGATTGTCCTAGCGCTTGGGAAGAGTATTGTGTGCAAGTGTGATATGCTGCAACTACCTTACCAACGGCGGACACTTCGAGAAACAAATACAGCTCGTTGCCCTTAAAAATATTGTTTGGTCATGCAGTTAGCGTAACTAGATGCATGCCGTCTAGCCCCAATACCGAGCTTACAGGTAGGTGCTCGCACACGCGGATTACGAGCACTTTTTTCATTAACGACGAACCGGGAGAATCTCAAATGCCCACTGACCCAAAAGACTCATTCCAACAAATTATTGAATTTAATAAAGTTATTGGCGATTATAATGTGCGTCTTGGACAAACGATCGCCGCTGGCGTCTCACCCATGATAAAGGAACAGGCTGATTTGCTGGTTTCCACCATAAATTCGGCGGTGGAGCACGGTGAAAAGCTTACTCAGGTGCAATCACCCCAGGAAGCCCTACAAGTGCAAACGGCACTCACAACCGAATTGGGCGAAAAATTTCAATCGACGGCTCGCAAGCTGTTGCAAACTCAACAGCAAACCGGTGGAGATCTACAGGCCCTGCTGCAGGAAGGTATGAACACATTTACATCCGAAACCTTGAGCAAAATGTTCAAAAGAGCCTAGCCTGGGCCTCGCTCAATCCGTAACCTTGCCCAACGCTTCCCAGGGGGTCCTATCGGACTCAGGCGATCGTGGCGAGGGGTAGATGGTTTGGGATTAGCAGGATCTCAGCGAGAGAAACTGCAGTAGCAGCAGCGTTGACTCAAGGACGAAGGGGATTAGATAGTGGTCCACAGTAGCATCATTCCCCTGAAGGGGTTGGCCATGGAGGGCACAACCCAGCCTTTCGTTTGAAACGAGTCGATAAAGATTGAAACGGCGATTGAGTATCGACCAAAGATCGCCCAAAGACGGGCTATGAAAATTCTCGATTTTTTTGCATGAGCTTTAAGCGTTAACCAAAAAATGTGTTACCACGGCACCGGCGTAACCCAGCAGGATCACCGGCGACCATTTCAAATGACTGAAGAAAGTGTACTGACCACGGGCAACACCAAGCACACCCACACCAGCAGCCGAGCCCACGGCGAGAGCGCTTCCGCCAACACCGGCGGTCAGCGTGACTAGCAGCCATTGGAAGTGGCCCATATCCGGATTCATGGACAGCACTGCAAACATAATCGGGATGTTATCGAAAACCGCCGATCCCAATCCGACGAGAACATTACTCACTGTGGGCCCGAGATCCGTATACATGGCCGTGGAAAGCACGTCCAGATAACCAATAAAACTCAGCCCACCAACCCCAAACATCACACCGTAGAAGAAGAACAGCGTATCCCACTCCACCCGAGCCACTTTATCGAAAATATCAAAGCGCCGATCTTCGTCGCTTCTCGCGGTAATGTTTAGATAGTAGGCATACAACATCAGTAAGCTCATGCCTGCGATCATGCCGGCGAACGATGGCAAGTGCAGGAACTGTTCAGCGCTGACTGCCATCGCCAGGGTAATCACAAACAGGCAGCAAATCACTACGCCTCCGCGCAACAGTCGAGCCTCGCTTAGAACGACTCGTGGAGAGCCTTGTGGAATAAATGGTGTCATAATCAGTGCTGGAATCAAGTAATTCACTACCGAAGGCAGGAACAGTACAAAAAACTCAAAGAACCGCACGTTACCCGATTGCCAGACCATCAAGGTGGTGATGTCTCCGAACGGACTGAAGGCACCGCCGGCGTTACAGGCCACCACCAGGTTAACGCATCCCAGGACCACAAATTTCCGATTTTCGCTGCCCACCGCCACGATCACGGCAGAGAGAATCAACGCCGAAGTGAGGTTATCGGCAATTGCCGAGAGGAAAAACCCAATCACCCCTGTCATCCAAAACATCTTGCGATAGCTAAAGCGATTCCGCTGCAACCAACTGCGCAGACTGTCGAACACGCCCCGCTCAGTCAGGGCGTTGATATAGGTCATTGCTACCAGCAAGAACAACCCTAAAGATGCCCACTCCTCGAGATCATGCATAAATGCGTTCTCGATAAGCTCCGGATCAATATCATACCTGCGAGCCGCAATCGCGATAATCGCCCAGATGACGCTGGCAGCGACCAACATGGGCTTGGATTTTCGCAAGCCAAGACTCTCTTCGAAGATGACTGCCACATAAGTGGTTAGAAAAACTCCCAGACAGATCAAGCCGGGCAGACTCGTCACTCGGTGCAGCACGTCCGGCATGGGGCCGTAAGCCTGTGCTGGCGTTGCCGATAGCAGAAGCACAAGCAAAGTGAATCCATAAAAAATAGCCATTGAGATCTTGCTCCTGAGGTTTCGCAAACAGGGATCAAACTAGAAATAAACTTGGAAAAAACGATAAGTTTATTGATAGAGTACTAGTACTCTATCCAGGTAATAATTACGGATGCAGAGCGTCCCAGAGGATTCAAGACAAGGCGCAGTCCGCAGGGAATGGCCGTTGC
>JAAUXW010051503.1_pt1 | contig 10188 bp, 9 predicted proteins | sample 7278141 | NCBI WGS metagenome assembly JAAUXW01 (sample SAMN14350115, study PRJNA611818) | marine sediment metagenome | isolation source: surface marine sediment (2.1m) | place: French Polynesia: Moorea | collected 2018-08
CGAAGTATAAGAGCCCTCTTTTCTGAAAGCTACCAAAGAGCCCGTCCGAGGATAGACTGATTTACTGCGGACAAGCCTGGTCAGCCAGCTTTTCCGATCCTTTTCGTTAAATAGGCCAAACTATTCGCCTCAAATGATCGGAAAATCTGACTCAACCGGGCTTGCCCTCGCTACGATCGCTATACTCGGACAGGCTCCTAGCCCGCATGACGCAAGAATTCATGGATGAATTTTTCAGAGTTTCCCTATAGTGTAGGAAGGCCGGGGTGAAAATCGGATTTTCCGGCAATTAAGGGCTGCTTTTGGTTTTCAGGCTCCTCATCGGCTGCCGCTAGCGGATACCGGGGCGGGCAACCTGTTTGGTCGATATCCCAGGGGGAGGTGGTTTTATGGTCAGTGAAGAAGCGAGCAGACAGTCTATACTGGACACCGCGCTTCGGCTCGCGGAAAAAGGCCATTGGGAGTCGTTGCGGCTCCACGAGGTGGCGGAGGCGGCCGGTCTCAGCCTCAATCAGATTCGCCGTTATTTCAGGGAGAAGGAAGATCTGGTCGACGCCTGGTTCGATCGTGCCGACGAGGCCATGCTGGCGGAGACCGAACAGCCGGATTTTCTGGCCCAGCGCCCCCGCGAGCGACTCTCTCGGCTGATCATGGCCTGGTTGAATGCCCTTGGCCAGCACCGGCGCGTTACCCGGGAGATGATCATCAACAAGCTGGAGCCCGGCCACCTGCACATTCAGATCCCGGCGGTGATGCGCATCAGCCGTACGGTTCAATGGATGCGCGAAGCGGCCCAGCGCAAGCAGACCTTTGTGTGCCGGGCGCTGGAGGAGACCGCCCTGACGGGAATCTATCTGACCACCTTCACGACCTGGATGGCCGACAATTCCAGAGACGCCGTCAACACCCGGCGTTTGCTGGAGCGGCTGCTCAGGGGCGCCGAGCGCTTTGCGGACTTTTTACCCTGCGGAGTTCAGGAAAAGACAGGGGCATCTTACACTTCACCGTCGGCGTATGACAGGGCGGCGACCATGGGAAAGGCGCAATCCTCGTCCCGTTGAACCAGCCGCAACCTCCCCGCGCCGAGGGATATCCTGAATCAGACCTCACCTACAATCCAACAGGGGACAGACGCATGTCGGATCGGATCAAACTCAACGTCGGTGGCATGACCTGCAATCATTGTGTAATGCATGTGACCAAGGCTCTGAGCGGGGTTGCCGGTGTGGTCAGGGTCATCGATGTCAACCTGGACCGCGGTGAGGCCTTGGTGGAAGGAAGCGCCGATGCCGACGAGCTGATTGCCGCTGTGAAAAAAGCGGGCTACCAGGCCAGCCCGGCGGCGGGGTAAGCGGCGGGAAGGCAGTCCAGGCCTTGGATCCGGTCACACACCTGCTCAGCGGGGCACTGGCGGCCCGGGCCACCTTTACCGGGCGCCATTCCTCGACCTCGCTGTCGCTGGGCGATCGTACCCTGGCCGGGGGGCTGGCAGCCACAGCCCCGGATATCGATAACGCCATCTTCTTCTTCGTCGATACCCTGGCCTATCTGAACTGGCACCGGGGCGTCACCCACTCTCTGGTGCTCATGCCCTTGGGTGCCCTGCTGCTGTCCTGGGTGCTCGCCTGGCTGTCCGGCCGAATACGACGCCGGGCGTACCGCTGGCAGGACCTGTACGGTGTCTGTTTGCTGGGTATCGGCGTGCATATCGCCGGCGACTGTCTCACCCCCTACGGGACCATGCTGTTCGCCCCATTGTCGGATGACAAGTACACCCTCAGTACCACCTTCGTCATAGATCCCTGGTTTACCGCCATTATCGTCCTGGCACTGCTGTTTTCCATCAGATGGCCGGTGCGGAGCGCCCGCCTGGGCGTGTTGGTACTGGGCGGTTACCTGGGATTTCAGGTAATGCTTCACCAACAGGCCCGGGACCTGGCCCGGGAATACGCTCTACGCCGCGGATCGCCGGTATTTCAGGCCTATGCGCTGCCGCAGCCGCTGTCACCCTTTAACTGGAAGCTGCTGGTGGTGGACGGTGAACGCTATCACCGCGCGCTGGCTCATCTTGGACCACCGAGTTTCGCCTTGGCTTCGACGGAGGATAAGGGCATCCTGCGGCGCCTTGCCGGCGCCTACCGGCCGACCGATGTACTGGTGTGGAGGGTTCACCAGCGGTTCGGGGACGACCCCGGCTCCCGGGGCCTGGCCCGGGAAGCCTGGCGTCAGATGTCCATGGCCGAAGTACGGCGCTTTACCCTGTTCCCCGCCGCATTTCGCCTGGGCGGCGAGGACGGCGACCTCTGCATCTGGTTCACAGATCTGCGCTACGTGCTGCCTGTGCTCGAACCGCCTTTTCAGTTCAGGGTGTGCCGGTCCCGGGGCGCCTCGGACTGGGGGCAGGTCGAGGCCAGAAGGATATTGCGTATTCGGCCTCCCTGAAGCCTACAGCGCAGGTCGTACGGACAGAGAGCCCTCCAGCCTCGGCTCTCCCGCGTCGTCCAGGCGTTCGAGCCTGACCTTTCGAATACTGTTTCCCAGGTCCAGCTTCGATGGTGATCTGACCACCACCCGCAGAAAGTTGGGCGTATATCCGCTCCAGAGCTTCTCGCCGTTTCCCACCGGCTTGCCCCTGCCCTCGATCAACACCGAAAACTCGCGGCCCAGATGGCGGCGCAGGGTGTCGATTTTCAGGCGTCGTCCCAGCGCCTGCATTTCCCGGCTGCGCCGCCGTTTCACCTCCGGCGGTATCTGATCGGGCATGTCCGCGGCTCTGGTGCCTTCACGCGCCGAGTAGGCAAATATGTGCAGATGGCCGAAACCCGTGGCCTGCAGGTAATTCATGGTTTGTCGCCACTCGTCCTCGGTCTCCCCGGGGAAACCCACCATCACGTCCGTGGTGACGTTGAAATCGGGTACCTGGCTGCGGGCCTGATCGATCAGCCGGGTGAAGTCTCCGGTCTTGCAGCGTCGCGCCATGCGCCGCAGAACCGTGTCGGCGCCGCTCTGCAGGGGAAGGTGCAGGTGGGGCATGAAACGCCGATTCTCGAACAACGACCAGAAGCGTTCCGGCAGGTCCCAGGGTTCCACCGAACCCAGTCTCAAACGGGGTATATCCGTGTCTGACAGCAGCCCCCGCACAAGCTGGAAAAGGTCCGTATCCCTGTCTTCACCATAGCCGCCGATATGGACCCCGGTCAGCACCACTTCCTTGACGCCGCGGCGCGCGAGATTATTGACCTCGTTTCGGATCTCCTCCGCAGGACGACTTCGCTCCGCACCCCGGGCGATGGTCACGATGCAGAAGCTGCAGCGATAGCGGCAGCCGTCCTGTATCTTGACGAAGGCACGTTGCCGGTCCCTGGCAAACAGGGCGCACTCTGACGGTTGTGTGGCGTTCTCCGGCATGGTGTTGAGATCGAGCTTCTCATGGGCGATTGCCACGAGACGATCCTTGTCCCGGTTGGGAACCACCAGGTCCGCACCCAGTGTCCGGGCCGTTTCGCCGGGATCCAGAGAGGCGTAGCAACCGCTGATGACGAGCTTGGCCTGGGGGTTCTCCCGCCTGAGGCGGCGAATCAGCTTGCGGGATTTATGGGCGGCCTCCCCGGTGACGGCACAGGTGTTGATCACCACCAGGTCCGACTCGTCGGGCCCCGGGGACAGGCGGTGCCCTCGGTCCTGAAAGTCGGCGGACCACCGTTCCAGCTCCGCCTCGTTCAGGCGGCAGCCCAGTGTTTTGAGTTCGACGCGCATACCGGGTTGAAAAACATGCTGCCAGGATCAAACCGGCAAAGTAGCCGCTGCAGGATTCGATTGCAAGGGGAAGGCTGATCGATTCAGGGAGTCCCGGGGGGGCACGGGGGGGAATGGGGGCTCCCATCCCGGGACAGGTCATGGGAGCAGAAAGTTGCGGTTTATCTTAAGCAATTTCAACAATTCGATACCTCGCATAGAATAAGGGAAAGAGGCCCTGATATGCCGGGAGCGCCTTGTGGCGCGGCATAAAACAGCAAGGACCCGGCGGACAAGAAGCCAGCCCGGATTCACAACAACCGGTTTCCCATGCCAATAGAAATTAAACTCCTTTTTCTCCTGCTCGTGGCCAATGGCACACCGGTTATCGTCAGTTATCTGTTTGGTCGTCGTATGGATTATCCCCTCGACGCCTGTATTGAAGCGTTCGACGGGCGGCCCCTTCTGGGCCCGTCTAAGACCGTTCGGGGGCTGTTGTCGGCTGTGGCGGTGACGGCGCTTGCTGCGCCGGTGCTGGGCTTGACCTGGCAGTCGGGTGCCTTGTTCGGCCTGCTTGCCATGTGCGGGGACCTGGTTTCGAGCTTCGTCAAACGACGGCTCGGGATGCCATCGAGCAGTAGGGCACTGGGTCTGGACCAGATTCCGGAGGCCCTCATACCTCTGTGGGTATTCAGGGAAGACTTCGGCTTGAGCTGGGCGGGCGTCGCCTGTTTGGTGGCCGCGTTTTTCGCCCTGGAGCTGGTGCTGTCCCGTATTCTGTTTAAGCTGCACGTACGCAAACAGCCGTATTAGGCTTGGCCTCGTAGGTTGGGGGTGAGGAACGAAACCCAGCATCCGGGTAGCCTCCGGATTAGCGCCGGGCTTCTCAGGCTCACGCCAACCTGTATGTTCAGGCGGACTGATCAGGTCTGAGGCGGTGCAGGGTTATCTCGGGGGGGCAGTTCAGGCGAACGCTGACGATGCAGGTTCCCGCCCCAGCCGAGGTATATCCGATCATACCCTGATACCGCCAGGGGCCGGACCCCATATAGCGCGGACAGCGGGAGTCGAGTGTTACCGGATATCCTCCGGGCAGGCATATCTGGCCGCCGTGGGTATGGCCGCACAGCATCAGGTCAAAGCCGGCATGTGCGGCCTGCCGGTAGATCTCCGGGGTGTGGGACAGCAGTATGGAGACCCTGTCATGGGGCAGCTGGTGGGCCGCCTTTTCGATATTGTCCACCCGAAAATAGTGTGCGTCGTCGATTCCCGCAAGGTAGATGACGGCGCCCTGACGCTCGATTTCTACCGACTCATTGAGGAGCATGTCGACCCCCATCTCCTCCAGTTGCGGCACCATTTGTATGCTGTCGTGGTTGCCCAGCACCCCGTATACGGGAGGGGTGAGCGCCTCCCGCACCCTCGCCATGCCCGCGATGGCCTCGGCAAAAGGCCCGAAGGTGGCGGCCCGGTAGTCCCCGGTGAGCACGCACAGGTCGTAGTCCAGGGAGCGAACCCGTTCTATCAGGGCTTGGGTGGCGGCTGGGTACATATCGACGTGCAGGTCGCTGATGTGCAGTATAGTGAACCCGTCAAAGGCTTGGTGCAGCCCGGCAAGACGAACCTCGTTGTGTTTGACCTGGATGTCCCGGGCGTTGCGCCGGCCGCGCCGGTACAGGCCGGCGAATCTGAGGCTGCCGCGAATGAAGGAATGCACGGAATACCAGTTTTCGGGGTGAAAGAAGTTCAGCCCTTTACCGAAGATCCTGGGTTCGATCTCTTTTTCGATGCCGAGTCGTTGTTTGGCGTGCACGGCCCCCAGTCGGCGTTCGAGTGCTTCCAGTATATCTTTGTCCACGCCGGTCTCGTCAGGGGTCAGGTGTTCAGGGTGTGCCGGGAAGGGAATATACCATTACAGCCCCGCTGATCTCACCTGCGGCAGCCGTCAACCCGTGTGGCGCGGGTTCAACGCAGGCCGGTGCGATCGGCGACTGCGGACGATGCTGACGGGGAAAGGGTAAAGGGCTCACCAAATGAGCCACTGCGTTGTGCATACTTTTCGATAAGCTAGACTTCATTGCAAGGTGCGATCGGGGAGGAACTCAACTTGTCGATAAACGCTGTTTTCTCGGTAGCGGCACTGCTGCTGTTTTTTGCAGGGGTGTTGTCCCTGTCGATCCTGGTCTGGTTACGGCAGTCGAAGATGCTGCAGAGTCTGGAGTCGCTGTGCACGGCCCAGAACGCTATGGCCAAAGAGCAGGAGCTGCTGTCTCAGCGCATGGACGAGCATCTGAATGAGATGCGATTGCGCAACTACCGCGAGCTGACGGAGACCAGAGGTTATATCGTTGAACGGCTCATACGCTCACATCATCTGCAGCAGAAGTCGGGGCACGAATTGCAGCAGCAGTTGCTGAGCCGATTCGGCAAGCTCTATCAAGCCCTGGAAAGGCGTTTCGGCGAGATGCAGAAACACCTGACGGAGGATGCGGGTCGCCTGCGGACGGACCTTCTGCAGCGGTTCGAGTCCTTGCAGAAGGCTACGTCCGGGCTGTTGAGCGAAGGCAGTCTTGCGCAGCAGAGAAGCCTCGGTGAGATGCGCGAAGGGCTGCAGGAGTCACTGAACCGGCACCGGGAACATATGGAGGGGCGCCATGGCGATGCGCTCAGGATCCAGCAGGAGACCCTGGGGCAGGGGATGGACGCCGTGACGCGGCAGGTCGGTGAGGCCCTGACGCGGCATGCCGAGGTGCTGGGTGGTCGCGTGAACGAACTGACCACCACCACCGACAGGAGACTGCGGGAAATCGGCGGTGAGGTGGAAAAGCGGCTCGATGAAGGATTCAAGAAAACGACGGAGACTTTCACCCAGGTGTTGAATCACCTGACCCGAATCGATGAGGCCCAGAAGAAGATCACGGAGCTGTCCACCAATGTGGTCAGCCTGCAGGAGGTTCTCAGCGACAAGCGTTCCAGAGGCGCCTTTGGCGAGGTGCAGTTACAAGCGCTGGTCCGCAACCTGATGCCGGAAAGCAGCTTCTCACTGCAGCATGTGCTGGGCAACGAAAATCGCGTCGACTGTATGTTGTTTCTTCCCGATCCTACCGGCAATATCGGTGTGGACGCCAAGTTTCCCCTCGAAAGTTTCCGCCATATGACCAGCCTGCCGGTGTCCGACGCAAACCGGGACAGGGCGGCCCGTCGGTTCCGGGCCGATATTCGAAGGCACATAAGGTCTATTGCCGAAAAATATATCGTTCCGGGCGAGACCGCCGAAGGGGCGGTAATGTTCATACCCGCCGAGGCGGTGTTCGCAGAGATCCATGCCCGTTTTCCGGAGCTGGTGGAGGAGTCATACCGGCTGAAGGTATGGATGGTTTCTCCCACCACCATGATGGCCATACTGACCACGGCGCGGGGCGTATTGAAAGATGCAGCCACCCGCGAACAGGTTGATATCATCCAGGAGCACTTGCGGGAGCTGGGGCGGGATTTCGGCCGCTTTCAACAGCGCATGGACAATCTGGCGCGACACATCCACCAGGCGGGCAGGGACGTGGACGAGATCAACGTTTCCGCGCGCAAGATCAGCGGGCGGTTCGAAAAGATCGAGCGTGTGGAACTGGAGGGACCGTCAACCACCCCTGTGCCGATGTCCAAAGAAACCCGGGCGCTGGAGAACTCCGGCTAGCCTACATGTTGAGTCAGGAGCCCACCCGTTAATCCGGTCCAGATCATTTCTCGCGCAGAGACGCAAAAACGCAGGGAAGAAAGCGAATGAAGGGTCTCACGTGAGAATTAACAAGCCTCCTTCTTTGTCAACCGATCCTGCGCCGATAATTGTGAACATAGCGGGAATTCACGGTATACATACTGCTGTTTTTCGCGGGTAAGGCATTGCGGTCAGCATGTGAAAAATGTTCTATCTCGTTTTTCTCCGCGTCTCTGCGCCTCTGCGCGAGCAATTGTAGAGAGGTGGAAGTCAGTCAGACCATCCCCGGAGGCACTATACCGGGGGGCGGGGGAGTGGGTGCATTCTGGTGCAGGATCATGCGCCAGCCCTTTTCCCCTTTGCGATAGATATTGGTCGCATACATGGGGGGTTGCTTCTGGTTCTCTCCCACCAGCGAGATGCGCTCCTCCACGAAGTGGACGGCCAGATCCCCCGTTTCTATCCAGTGCAGGTGGTGAACTTCCACTTCGATCTTGACTTTGCCTTCCATCAGGGGCTGCCAGCCCGCCATGACCTCCTGGAAGCCGATCCGAAGCGGTGCCATGGGAATCAGGCAGACGACCGCGTCCGAGTCCTCCCAGGTCGACATCATGGCCTGGAGGCTGCTGTCGTCCAGGGCATCGTAGAAGGCGTCTTCCGCGTCCTGCGGGCTATCAAAGTTTTTGCTCATAGTAGGAAGGCCTGTCTGTACTGGGAAGCGGATGCGTATGTTGGCACTCCCCGGTCGCCCGTTCAAGCGGAATTTAGTGCACCTCGTCACCAATCCTGTGACATTCAGAGCGCGCCTCCGCTACCAGTGCAGGGCGCGCTGCGCAGTGAATGGCCCGCCCTTTACCGGCAACGCAACGCGGCAATAGCAGCGGAGGCGCGCTCCCTTCGGGCAAACCAGGAAGCGGTCATCCGCGGCGTTATGCCTCTTGGCAAGGACTGCGCCATTCCCTGCGAGGCATGCCTTGTGGCTAACCGCTTCCTGGCTCGCTGAACGTTACAGGATTGGTGACGAGGTGCACTAGCACTGCTCCCAGGGTAGACCGCGGAAGCGCCAGCCGCCCAGGGCGCTTCGGTGATGATCGTCGTCCAGGTCTCCCTCGAAGCCCTCACCCACGTGAAAAACCCGATTGAAGCCCGCCTCCAGCAGTACGTGGCCCGCCTCCAGGGAGCGTTTGCCGCTGCGACAGATCAGAATGATCGGCGCGCAGCCCTCGTCTTCGGTGCAGATCGCACCACCCAGCACGAGTTTTCGGATGTCGGTAACAAAATCGGGGTTGATCGTCCAATCCGGTTCATCGATCCAGGGTACATGCACCGCGCCTCTGGGATGGCCTACGAACAGAAACTCCATGCTTGAGCGGATGTCCACCAGAATTGCCCTTGGGTCATCCTGTATCAACTGCCAGGCCTGCTGTGGGGTCAGGTCGTTCGGCATGTTTTCCGACATATTTCATTCCTCGTCTTGTTAACTTGTTTGAGCGGGAACCCGGTAAATCTATTTATAGCGCAGCGCGGCTCAGATGTAACGGGCGGAATTAAAGTGTTACAGGGCTCATGCCGTTAACGACTGGAACGACGGTTGGTTGAGTAACAACGATGAAATTCAAACATTTGTGGACGTATCTGGGGATGATCTGCCTGTTCCCCGGACTGGCGGTTCCGGTGGCGGGCGGAAGCGAACAGAAGAGTCCCGAGCAAGCGGACGTTCGAATCCTGATCGACGTGTCGGGCAGCATGAAACAGAATGATCCCCGCAATCTCCGCCGCTCGGCGCTGCGTCTGTTGGTGGGGATCCTGCCGGAAAACACCCGCGCCGGCGTCTGGACCTTCGGTCAGTATGTCAATATGGAGATCCCACTGGGCACGGTGGACAAGGCTTGGAAAGACCGCGCCAGAACCGGCGCGGGCCGCATCCACTCCCGGGGGCTCTTTACCAACATCGAGGAAGCCCTCAAGCGGGCGAATGAGGATTGGAGCGGTCCGCCACGGAATCATCGGCGCCATATGATCCTGCTCACCGATGGCATGGTGGATATCTCGAAGGACCCCTCGACAAATGCCGTTTCACGGCAGCGTATTATCGATCAGATAGTCCCCCGGCTGCAGGCGTTGGACGCCAAACTGCATACTATTGCACTGTCTGAGCGTGCCGACCAGAAACTCATGCGTCGACTCGCGGAAGCGACCGGGGGATGGTACGACCAGGTTGACAGTGCAGAACGCCTGCAACGGGTGTTCCTGCGCATTTTCGAGAAAGTGGGAAAACCGGATACTCTTCCTTTGAAGGGCAACCGGTTTACGGTGGACAAGAGCGTTCGTGAAATGACGCTGTTGGTGTTTCAGCCGGAGCGCGCCCGGCCTACCCGCATCCAGACCCCCGGCGGCAAGACAGTCGACGCCAAGAGCGCACCCGAGTCCGTGACCTGGCACCGGGACGAGGGTTATGACCTGCTCACCATTTCCCACCCAGAACCCGGCGAGTGGCTGGTTCACGCACAGGAAGACCCGGACAACCGGGTGATGGTGGTGACGGATCTGAGGATGCATGTAACGGACCTGCCCAATCGCGCCGCGCTGGGTCAGAAGACGCCGGTCATCGCCAGTTTTTCGGACCAGGGCAAGCATATCGATCGGCGGGAGTTCCTGGACGTTCTGCGAGTGCACTCTGAGCAGCGCTCAGGGCAGACAGTGACCGAGCCTCAGCCCCTGCTCGACGACGGCTATGCACC
>JAAUXW010215743.1_pt1 | contig 10187 bp, 7 predicted proteins | sample 7278141 | NCBI WGS metagenome assembly JAAUXW01 (sample SAMN14350115, study PRJNA611818) | marine sediment metagenome | isolation source: surface marine sediment (2.1m) | place: French Polynesia: Moorea | collected 2018-08
GTGCCGGTCGAAACAATACCCATTACACTCATTTGTCTTCCTCGGGCCCGATTCCATGGGCGATAAGGTCCCTCATGACTTCCGCAAGCTCCGCGGCAGAGCGGCTTTCGTCCCAGTCGGCGTAGCGCATGCCCAGGAACACGACCTGGCCCATGATCGCCCAGGCCCAGGTTTCGAAGTCACCCTCGCGGATTTCTTCTTTCACCGCCGCCCTTTTCATGTTGACCCGGTATCCCTTGGCAAAGCCTTCGTAGTGCTCGCGATATTCTTCAGGGGCGACGAATTCCGCCTCCGAGATGATGCGGTAGATGCTCTTGTGTTGTCGGACGAACTCGATGAAGGCTTCGATGCCTCTGCGCTCCGCTTCCAGTCGGTTCGGAGCTCCGCCCGCCCGCTTGGCCACCCACTCGCGGATCTGGTGGCTCATGTAACGCACCAATGCCCGGAAGATCTCTTCCTTGCTGCCGAAATAGGTATAGAACGTACCGAGCGCAACGCCGGCGCGATAGGTGATGCCGCTGATGCCCGCCTCGTGGTATCCCCTCTCGCCAAACTCGATCTCGGCGGCCTCGAGAAGCTTGTCTCGGGTTCTCCTGCCGCGCTCGGTCTTCGGCGTCCGCCCTGAATCTGAAAGTTGAACCATGTTTCATATTGTTGCAAAAGTTTGAAGCGATTGACAAGTTCGATCGGTGATTTCGGCCTGTTTTCTGTCCTGACAAGCGGCAACGGCACGGCGGCGGGCGGAATACCTGCAGGACGTTCCCGCTGCGGTGACATCGTCCAGTTCGAGGTACCCGCGCCGATCATCGACCAGAATGCCTGCACGATCTTCAACGTGAGCGCCGTCTGGGTCTCCGAAGATGACTGCTGCAGCGTCGGCCTCGAGGACAATACGACCATCTTCTACGGGCCGCCAAGAACCGTTACAGGGACAGTTGAGTATCGTTTCTAGTTTGCCTTGATACTTCGGTAGTCAAAGGGGCCGGGTTGAACCCGGCCCCATTCAGTTCGAGCGGAAACGTCGGCAATCAATCTATGTCTAGCGAGCACCAGCGACAAAACGTCGAAGCGATCTACGGCCATCGCGCTCGTCGGACCAAAGCTCGTATTCATATTTGTTGCCCACAGCAAGGAGTATTCGTATCTCACTGGCCTCGGACAGGATACGAATCTGGTCCAAGGTCACCCTGTAGAACGCATCGACCGCCGTCGCTACCGGTTTCGGATAGACAGGCGAAGACGCACCGAGGCCGTCGTACGTCCATCCTGCAATATCCAGCGACATCGGCTCGCCATCTGCGACAAGCGTAATCGATTCGAGGCTGTCTCGCCTTTTTATGACATCGACGTTCGCGGCATGCGTACTCCAGGCGCTGACCCAGACGTAGTAGCGGTAGTCACCCATGGTGTTGACCCAGAACGGGCCCAGGTATACGAAATCTCGCGCGTAAGCAGCTCGCCCCGAGTTATCACGATAGAACCTGAGCGGTGACTGTGCGCGCCCGACAGACACACCTGTGACCGGATCCAGCCACTCGTTGGGTGTCGCCTCCATCGTGCTGCAAGCACTGACCAGGCCAGTGAGCACGAGCACAATCGTGCCACTGATTCGCCGCAAATCCTTCGAGCTCAGAAGTACCACTGGTAGCCTACATTGACGAAGTACGACTTGCGCGTCTGGTCCTGGCCGAGCATCGTACGGTCGGAGAGCTGCGTACCGCCCTCGAATTCCAGGCGGAAGCGGCGGTCGTGACGATACTGCACGCGCAGTCCCGGCGTGTAGATCCACTGTGTACTGTCATCAGTCCTGATCTGGCGATAGTCAACCCGTAACCGAGGACTGACACGCCAACGCCGGCCGAGCTGAAATCTTGTGTCCAGGTGAGCCGACAGCACATCGGTTGTGTCGGATTCCGCATAGCGGACTCCGAAGATACTGACGTCGTTCTCGGCGAAAAGTCCGCTGATGACGAGATCGCCCGAATAGTAGTTGTATTTGCTCTCGTCGATCGCAGTTACACCGCCGGATTCCGGAGTGGCGTCGACGTTGGTAATGCTGGCGGTCGCATTCACCTGCACTTTCGGTGTAACGGGTTTCGAGATGCCCACTGTCGTTGTCGTCGATGACGGCGATCTATCAAGCGCAAGCTGTCGTATCTCGTCCTCGGTAAACAGGACTTGCAGGTCGGCGAAGCTCGCGAGCTGTTGGCCAATCATGGCGTTGCCGAGATTGAGGAAAGGGCTGCGACGCTGATCGTACATGCCGGTAATTGTGAGGTTACCAGCCAGGCGCCAGCTACCTTGCACGAACGCGTTGCCGAGCTCCCCGAACTCGAGGTCATAGTCGATGACGCTCCAGAGCGAGTGCTGCTCTCCGAAGAATCGAGCTTCGGCGCCAACGGCCTCCCTGTCGGTGAGGCCTTCGACGCCCTGCTGCAGGTAGAAGACTCCGAAATCGAGGTTCTCGTGGAACAGCCCGATGGTCGAGCTGATCCCGTAGAATGACCGTGCGTCATCGACGCCTTCCGTCGTGGTGTAGACGGGCTTGCCGATGACGGTGTCGAACCGCAGGCGTTCGCTCAAGGCGTAGCTCAGGTTCATACCATCGAATCGTCCCAGCACGCCTCCTGTATTGCGTGTCTGGCGACCAAGCCTGCCGCTCAGCCCCGATACCGAGTCCGCAAGATCCGCGTAAGCGTAAGAGACGCGGACATCGTTGCCCGAGGTCGTCTCGTCGTCCTGCAGGTCATAGCGATGCCCTCCACTGAAACGCGCGCTGAAGTCGAGGCGATCTCCGCGGCGCCGGACATCGACATTTACATCCGTGTACAGCGACGACTGGCTTACGACCTCGTCGAGGTCATTTACCTGGTTGACGTCGCGCCGGTAGTGTTGCGTAGCAAAGGTCCGGACTGTCCATGGATCGCTGGCTGGACGTCGTACGGGTGCCGCCAGCACGCCCGCCGATACGTTTTTACGATCGGGCGGCGACGTGCTGGCTATCAACGCCGCTAGCCTCTGGCGAACACGGTCAGCGCCCCCCGCATCGCTGTAGACGTCGAGGTAGCGCTCGTACTCTGCTTTCGCATGCGCAATCTGGCCATTACGTTCCCGGGCAAGGGCAAGGTATTCCTGCGCGGCCGGTGAATGCTGGTTCTCGGGCATACGCAGGACCTTGGTATACAGCTGCACGGCTCTGGGTAGCTCACCTGCCATCATCGCGCTTCGAGCGTCGCGCATAAGCGTTTCTATCTCGTCCGCATTCGGGCCGGGCAACGATTCATCTGTGCCGGGAGCCTGGTGCGGTCGCAGGTTCGATTCAGCACTGGCGGTGTCGACCAGGTCGATCCACGCGCGCGGGAACTGCGACCGGATGCCGCGCAGCTCTCGTGATGCTTGTTCCGCGGTGTCGAAATAGCCCAGTCGGGTGCGATACCACGTCGCGCCGTTAATCACGGCCTCAGCAACGAAGACGCGTTGGCCCCCACTGGTCGATATGTGCGGAATCTCTGCCTGCGTTGGAGCACGAAGGGAAGACTGGAGGTTGATCACGAAACGCCGCCTCGGCGTTGGCGCGGCGTCGACGCGGCGCGCTCCAACGCCACGTCCCGATCCGGTTGCGGCCAGCTCCGCTGCCGCAGCGAACACTCGGATCGTGAAACTGTCCGGATTGACCTGGCGTACGTCGAACCGGACTGCCCGCGTAAAGGTGAACCGCAGATGCTGATCGGCAGCCGACTCGCCGACGTACTCGACGCTGCTTATCCAGGCACTGTCTGCTGCCTGCGGGCGAAACAACTGGTTGGTATCTGCTATCGTCGGTGACACGCCCGCGCAGATGCTCGTCGCCTCGATATGGACTCGCAGCACGTCTCCGTGCGAGTCCGGCGCGTGGCGCAGGTAGTGCACGTTGCAATTCAGTTTGAGCGAAATCTCCGCGTACACGTCACCCCGCTCGACGAAACCCGAGTGAATGAAACCGGGCGCCACGAAGCTGCTGGCGCCGACGCCCAGCAGCAGCAACAACGCAGCAATCCTAGAACTCACCGGAGCTGATCCTGTGTTCGGGTCCAGGTCGATTTTCTTTTATTGTGGTCATGCCCGAATCGGTATAGACGTGGCACGCACCGGTGCAGTCGCGCAGTTCGCTGACCGTATATCGAACGTCCGGGTTCTCGTGTTTCTTATGAGGGTCGGGCTTGAAGTCGGTCGCGTGGCAGCCGGCGCAGTCGGGCTGGAATGCCGGTGATGGCCAGATGACCGGATCCGAGTTGTTTTGATGACACGCCGTGCATGACAAATTGCCCCGATGATCCAGGGGTTCGAATGCCAGGCCCAGGTGTTGGTAGATGTGTGGAATCCAGACGCCCGGATCGTGGCATACGCTGCAGTCCTGCGCCGTAATGAAGTGACCCTGATTCTTCCCCGTTGCTTGCACGCCGTCATGGCACGATGCACAGGAACCGATGACCTGGTTGTGATCGACGGTGACGACCGGGCTCCATGTCGTGGTGCCGTGGCAGCCCTCGCAGATATTGGTTGTGAGCACGTGTGTCGGGTGCTTGCCCGTCGCGTCAACGCCGTTGTGGCAGCTGAAGCAGTTGTCCGTGATATTGACGTGGTCGAAGTTCGCAGGCGTCCAGGCGACGGTCGTATGACAGTCATCGCAATTGTTGCCGCTGGTAATGTGCCTCGCGTGCTTGCCGGTCGCTACGATGCCATCATGGCAAGAAAAGCAGCTACCGAGCACCTGAGTATGGTCCACGACATCGGCCGGAGACCAGACCACGTTGTTGTGGCAATCTTCGCAGACGTCGGTGGTCAGGACGTGCATTGGCCCTTTGCCCGTAGCCTCCACACCATTGTGACAACTGACACAGTTGCCTGTGATGTTGACATGGTCGAAGTTCGCCGGTGTCCAGGCGACGGTCGTGTGGCAGTCGTCGCAGTTGTCGCCGCTCGTGATGTGATTGGGAGTCTTCCCTGTCGCGACTGTACCGTTGTGACACGAGCCGCAGCTCCCCAGTACCTGGGTGTGATCCACGCGATCCGCCGGCTCCCACATCGTAGTGTTGTGGCAGTCGGCACAGTTGTCGGTGGTCGTTACGTGCAATGGTGATTTGCCGACCGCCTGCGCGCCATTGTGGCAACTGACACACGTTCCCAACACTTGCGCATGATCGACAAAAAGTGCCGGTGCCCAGAACGTGGTCGAGTGACAGTCTTCGCATACGTTCGTCGTCTGCACGTGCGCCGGGCCCTTGCCTGTCGCGTCGAAGCCGTTGTGACAGGCAAAGCAGTTGCCCGAAACGTTCGTGTGATCGAACACGGCCGGGACCCAGGCTGTGCTCGTATGACAATCGTCGCAGCGATCGCTCGAGGCGATGTGGTCAGGTGTCTTTCCTGTTGCCTGGAAGCCGTTGTGGCAGCTGCCGCAACTGCCGGTCACCGCTGCATGATCCATAAAGGCGACGGGACTCCAGGCAGATGTCGTATGGCAGTCCTCGCAAATCGCTGTCGTTGCTGCATGATTGACTGGCTTTGCCGTCACGCGAGTGGTGCCGATTCCGCTATGGCAACTGGCACAGGCAGAACTGGCCGTGTTGAATATCCCACCAGAGTGGCACCGATCGCAGCCCACGCTCGAGTGAGCGCCGTCGAGTTCAAAGCCTGTACTGAAGTGATCGAACGAGTCCTGCGCCTGCGCCAGAGTGCCGGCTACAGCGATGACCAGCACAGTCAAAACACGGAAGAGCAACACTGGTCTTGTGCGGAACGTCATCGTATCGACCTCACATTCTTGAATGAATCCGCGGAATGGCAACGACCGCAATCAGTGCCGAACTCGCCGTCGTGTACGTCATCGGAGCGGTGGCAATCGGCGCAACGGCTGCCCAGCCGTAGCTGGTGTTGCAGGGAGTTGCGATGGCACGCCTCGCATTCGACCGACACGTGCGCGCCAAGCAGCGGAAACGCTGTTTGCGTATCGTGATCGAAAAGCCAGGACGTCCAGTCGACAGGGTTGTGGCACAGACCGCACGCGTCGCCGAGCCGGCCCTCGTGCCTGTCGTCATTGCGATGGCAATCGACACAAGCCATCGGGGCGTCCCTGAACACCTGCGATGTATGACATGCAATGCACTCCTGGCCGCCGTGAGCGCCCAGCAACGGGAACCTGGTCAGGTCGTGATCGAAGAACAGGTCGTCGGTCCAGCCGAACTCGTTGTGGCAGTCATTGCACGTCTCGCCCTGGGTACCCTCGTGCGGATCGTCCGCAGCATGGCAGCTGTTGCACCCGGCACTCAGTGACACCTCGAAGATCGGCTCGACATGGCAGGACCGGCAGTCCGCAGTCGCGTGGCCACCGAGCAACTCGTGACTAGCGTCCCTGGCATGGTCGAAGATGAGGTCTGACCATTCAGTCGCCGCATGACAGGTATCGCAGCGTTCTCCGAAGTGCCCGTCATGATTGTCGTCGGCGCGATGACAGCTGACGCATTCGGTCTTCAGCGCGTCGGCAAATGGTTCGTCGCTGTGACAGTCTTTGCACGACAGATTTGCGTGGCTCCCGCGCAACGTGAAGCGCGTATCTCGAGTGTGATCAAAGGACGTGTCGAGCCATCCGGTCGGGCTGTGGCAGTTGCCGCACTCGGGCCCGCTTCTGCCCTGGTGAACATCGTCTTCGGCGTGGCAGTCTATGCAGGCACTCGGCGTAGATCGAAAGGTCCTGTCGGTGTGGCAATCGAGGCACACAGCCTGGCGGTGATTGCCGATCAGCGAAAACCCGGTTGCGTCGTGATCGAACTCGACGTCCTGCCAGCCTGTCGCTGCGTGGCAGCTGCCACACTCGTTTCCGAGCGTCCCCTCGTGAACTCTGTCATCTTCGTGACACGCTACGCATTCGAGCGGCGCATTGCGGTGCTTATCGCCGGGTTGGTGGCATTCGCTGCAAGCAAGCCCGGCATGCTTGCCGTGTAGGACAAAATCCGTGAACTTGTGGTCGAATGCTCCGCTATCGAGAACGACGATTCGCGCGTCTCGTCCTTCGTGATCGGTATGGCAGGTCACGCACTGGTTGTCCCGCGCGTTTTTGAAGAGCCCGTGATAGCCGCGCCGATTCGAAATGTCGCCCGCAACCTCCTCGTGACAGTCCATACAGAGCGCGCGCTGCTTGTCCCGAGCGAACGAGGCATGGCAGTTGTCGCAGTCGGCCTCGATCTCCGCGTGGCCCTCGATGACGTCGCCAGGCATCACCAGCGTTTCCAGCTGCGCGATTGCTTCTTCTGTTGTGAGCAGGAGCGCTGTCATGAGTATCAAGGTTGAGGCCAGAGCGCGGTTCATCTGCGGAATCCGGGCTCAGTACATATGCGCGGCGAGGATGTGGAAGATCACCGACAACACCATCATCAGGAAGATCGGTAGGTGCAGGATGTGCCAAAGTGCAAAAAGCCTTTCGTAGAAGGAAAACTGTGCGACGCGCCCGGTCAGGCGTGTGTAGTCGCGTATATACCGGGACGCAGTACGCTCGAGACGCTTGTAATCTCGAGCTACGATTTCAGACTGTTGCGCTGCGATCTTCAGCTCGCGACGCGCCGTAAGCCAGAGGGACAGGCGCGTAAAGTTGTGCATGAAAGTCCATCGCAGGCTTCGGCCGACACCAATGGACCGGGTAATTCGGTCACCCTGAAACTGTTGTGACAAATTGTCGAGCCGTGCGACGAGCTCAGGCATGAACTTGACCAGCCCCCGGCATTGATCAAGTGATTCGGCGAGTTCCTGTTGGAGCTCGGCCAGGTTCGTTTTACGACCATAGAGCCCCCTGTGTATGGCGGCGTAAAAATGTCTGCCGATGATTCCGCTGCCCGCGACGAGTAACATGCAGTAAAGCGAGACCCGGCTGTTGAAGGAGCCGAGCTGGAAGTTGCAGTGATAGAGGATCAGTAACGGGCCAACCAACCCGAACGCCATGTGCAGCTGAAACCAGGTTCGGGTAGGACCAATAGCGTGGAAGATGCGAAAGCGTTTGCGCAACGGGTACAACAAAAGCAAGCCCATCAGTGAGGCGCCGACGACACCGAGCCAATAGCCAAGTCCCTCCTCCGGAGAAACCCAGCTGTAGTCGCGCAATGTCCAGCCAAGCACAATGAGCAACGCAAGCAACGCGTAGCTGCGCAGGTCGCTCGATACCTGTGACCGTGGGGCAGCAGCTTCATTCATAGGCTGGTATTCCTTGTTAGCCCGTGCGAGTCCGGCGACCGGTGACGATTCTTGTTTATTTACACGCTGCAGGCGTTTGCACGGTTCCCTTTTCGCGAAAAAAAAACCGATTCGTCGCTAAACAGCGACGGTTTCTGACGCGGGTCGTACGGGTTCACATCGGCCAGCGCTGCTGGCTGGTACGATTTCGGCATCCTGGACATTGTTTTTGCAAATGAATCTCATTCTGATCAGCGCATATGCAATACCTGTCCTCCTGATCTTCGCCGGTTACCTGGCTCTCGTTCGACGCCGCGAGCGGGCGGCGATTCGGGCGGCCGAGGAAGCGCTGGCCGCGAGCATGACCGAGCCGCCGACATTGCATCCGGTCATCGATCTCAACAAGTGCATCGGGTGTCGATCGTGCGTTGCGGCTTGTCCCGAGCAACACTCTCACGCTGTACTCGGCATGATCCGGGGCAAAGCCTGGCTCGTCGGGCCATCGAATTGCATCGGGCACGGCGAGTGCAAGACAGCGTGTCCGGAGGACGCCATCGAGCTCGTATTCGGGACTTCACGTCGTGGCATCGATATTCCGCTGGTAAAACCCGATTTCGAGACGAACGTCCCGGGCGTGTTCATTGCTGGCGAGCTTGGTGGTATGGGCCTTATCCGCAATGCCGTCGAGCAGGGACGGCAGGCGATTGACTCCATTCGAAAACGAGCTACCGCACAAACACGCGCGGACTTCGATGTCGCGATCATCGGCGCTGGCCCGGCCGGGATAGCCGCAACGCTTGGCGCCCAGGAAGCCGGGCTCCGTTACGTGACGCTCGAGCAGGACTCTCTCGGTGGTACCGTCGCGCATTTCCCCCGGGGCAAGCTCGTGATGACGCAACCAGCGGAACTCCCGATTGTTGGCAAGATGCACTTCAAGGAAACGACCAAGGAGACACTGCTCGACTTCTGGACGACCGTGGTCAGAAAGGCAGGTCTTGCCGTGAACTACGGAGAGCGTGTCACCGCGATTCACCCGCAGAATCCGTCATCCGCACTCGTGGTCGAGACGGCAAACAATACGTACTCTGCCAATAGCGTTCTGCTGGCCATCGGTCGAAGGGGCACGCCGAGGCGACTGGGCGTACCGGGCGAAGACCAACCCAAGGTTGTCTACCGCCTGGTTGATCCCGAGCAGTATCGCCATCAACACGTGCTTGTCGTCGGGGGAGGCGACAGCGCACTCGAGGCGGCACACAGCATCGCCGAAGTGCCGGGTGCGACAGTTACCCTGTCCTATCGATCGCCGGCGTTCACTCGCGCAAAGCCAGCGAACAAGAATAAAGTCGAAGCTCTTCAAGCCGCGGGCAGGTTTCGTGTCTTGATGAGCAGCAACGTTAGGGACATCGGGCCTGATTCAGTGGCGCTGGAGACCGACGGCGATGTCGCAACCATCAGGAATGACGCTGTCATTGTTTGCGCTGGCGGCATCCTGCCGACGGGGTTCCTCAAAGAAATCGGGATAGAGGTCGAAACGAAGTACGGCGTTGTGTAGGTCAAACTCGCGCCCCGACACGATCGCCCTCCCGTTGGCCGGCCTGACGCAGAACCTGTATCGAGTTGCCTTACCAGCGCGTTTAGTTTGCGCCCCTGACGATATAGTCGTTGATCAGGTTTTCGTAGAGCTCCTGCTTGCCGCTTACCTGCCCCGGCTCGCCGTTTGAGATCGCCAGTTCACGCAGGTCGGTCAACGATAATTCGCCGTTTTCAAAACGCTTGCCGTTGCCGGAATCAAAACTTGCATAACGACCGTCACGAAGCTCGGTAGAGCGACTATCGGCGAGGATTCGATCGGCGAGGATCAGGCCGCGAGCGAAACAGTCCATCCCACCGATGTGAGCTATAAACATGTCGCTGAGATCGGTTGATTCACGCCGTACCTTTGCATCGAAATTCAGTCCTCCTGTTCCAAGGCCGCCCATCCTCAAGACAAC
>JAAUXW010299842.1_pt1 | contig 10186 bp, 5 predicted proteins | sample 7278141 | NCBI WGS metagenome assembly JAAUXW01 (sample SAMN14350115, study PRJNA611818) | marine sediment metagenome | isolation source: surface marine sediment (2.1m) | place: French Polynesia: Moorea | collected 2018-08
GTAGGGCAGACCCGGGTCACGCGGGTCTGGCCGTTGCCCGGACTCAACGATCGCGACTCCACGTTGATGTATCTCGTCAACGATTCGCTGACAGGCAACAAAAACTCGCCGTTGCGCAAGAAACTGGTCGATAACCTGCAGCTCGCGACGCGCGTCTTCGGCAGTGCGTACAGCCGCGTCATGAGCGGCGAGTACTCGCTGACGATCGACCTGCGTCCCGGCGTCGCGCCCGAAGACGCGCTGAAGGTCGTGGACGAGACGATTGCCGAATACCTGCGCACGGGCCCGGACGCACAGATCGTCGAGAACGCCAAGCTGCGAGTGAACATGTTCATGCTTGGTGCGCTGGAAACGGGCGCTTCGATAGGGCGCTTGCTCGCGGAAGGCTTCCTGTACTCCGACGATCCACTCTTCATCAATCGCGAACTGGAATGGCTGAATGCAGCCTCGTCGGAGGCATTGCGCGAGACGGCAAAGCGATGGCTGACCGACGGGTACTACCAGCTGACCGTGCTGCCGTTCCCGGAGTACGCGAGTTCACAGAGCGACGTGGATCGCTCGCAAATCCCGGACGTCGACGCGAAGTCCCGTATTGCGTTTCCGGATATCGCGACGACGACGCTCGACAACGGCATGCGGCTCGTCGTCGCAACGCGCGGCAGTATTCCCCTGGTGGACGTCTCGATCGAGATCGGAACCGGCGCGATGGCCGCGCCGGCCCATGCGCCCGGAATCGCGACATTCGTTTTCAGCCTGTTGGACAAGGGCACGAGGAAATACGACGCCAGCGAACTCGCAGCGGCGAAAGACAAGATAGGGATGAGCGGCCGCTTCCAGAGCGGCGCAGAGCGCAGTTCTCTCAGCTATCGCATACTGCGCACACACCTCGGTTCATCACTGGAACTCGCATCAGAGATGCTCAAGAACCCGAGTTTTCCGGACGAGGAACTGGGGAAGATCAAGGCACAGATCGCCGCGTATCTCGCCAACCTGGAGGTTGCGCCAGCGCGTGCGGCCGGGAGTCTCTTCGATCGCGCGATCTACGGTCCGGATAACCCGATGGGCGGCGTCTGGACCCCCGAACTGCTCGAGCAGGTCGACCAGGGGAAGCTCGCAGATTTCCACAAGTCCGAGATCGCGCCCGACAACATGACCGTCTTCATGATCGGGAATATCGGCATTGATGCAGCCCGCGAGCTCGTCAATGATGCATTCGGACGCTGGACGGCAAAGCACAAGTCTGCCCTGCGCTCGATAGGCGACGCGGCAGAAACGGGGCAACGCGTCATCCTCGTCGACTATCCCGGCGCCGCTTCCAGCACGATCGTCGCCGGCTACGCTGTACCCCCGTACGATGCCGAGAGCTGGACGGAGATTTCGACGATGAATCGCATCTTCGGCGGCAGCTTCGAATCGCGCCTCAACATGAATCTTCGCGAAGACAAGGGATGGTCGTACGGCTATCGCTCGAGGATCGAGCCCAATACCAGCGGTGACATGACCATCGCGTCATCGGGCCAGGTGCAGACAGACAAGACTGCCGCCAGCATGCAGGAGATCATGCGCGAATTCGCCGATTTCGTTGCCGGGCGACCGGTCACGGGCATCGAGGTTGAACGCGTGAAGCTCAATCGAAGCCGCTCACTGCCGGGTACATTCGCCACCAACCGCGGCTTCCTGAACAGCATCATACTGTCGGACAGCTATAACTTGCCGTTCGACTACGCAGAGTCAGCGGTCGAGCGCATCGACGCCGTCACGCTGGACGCGGTCGATGCCAGGGCAAGGCAACTCATCGATGCCGGCAAGCTGACCTGGGTTGTCGTCGGCGACCTCGAGAAAATCGAAGAGAGCGTGCGCGCCCTGGACTACGGTGCGGTCGAAGTCTGGGATGCTTTCGGCCGGCCGGTCCGGTGACGGACGAACGGCCTCACATTCGGTAACGGACCCGCTCGATCCACTGCTCTGCCTGTTGACGTTGCTCGTCGGTGAGCTCGAGTTCGTCAACGAGCTCTACTGCACGGCGCGGGTCCGTGCGCATGACGCCGATGATGCGCTGCATGTTGATCTGGCTGCGCATGCCGGGGCTTGCCATGCTGTCGATGAGCGCCTGCTCGGTCGGCCCGACGTCTTTCCAGTTACGGGCCAGGGCGAGTATGGCCGTATCGCGATCAAGGCCTCGTTGCATCTGGTTGACCCAGCGTGTGGCAGCGGGTGCATCCTGCCGGGCCCAATGCAGAATCACTGAGTTGGTCGCCTGGGTTCGACGGCTGTTATCGTTAATTGACGCCAGCCAGGTCGCGGCCTCGGCCGGGTTCCTCACCGCACCCTGCTGGATGATTTCAGCCATCGCGCTGTCACGTGCCTGCCCGGCCGGCAATTCGCCGATGAGCTGCTGCGCGGCAACCGGATCCGCCTGGGCGACGCCGCTGATCATGGATGCCTTCAGCATGTCGTAGCCGTCCTGGCCCTCGAAGCGGCGGAGGTAGCGTCTCGCTTCGTCGACCGAGCCTCTTTCCGCCAGCTGCCGCACGACCTGGTTCCGGAGGCCCTCGGACTGCTCGGCCGGCATCCGGTCCAGCAGGCGAATGGCCGCATCGATATCGGTCTGGATCAGCGTCCGGACGCTCCGCGACATGTAGCGCTCCCGGACATCGTCATTCTGTGACAGTATCCAGTCAACGGCCGCATCCGGCTGAAGCTGTACCCACATCGATACGAGCTGCTGGGTCGCCTCCGTCCGCCTCTCTCCCGGCGATAGCTGGTCCAGGTAGGACAGCGCTTGCTGCGGGTCTCGCTGGGCCAGTGCCTGGAACACACTTTGCAGCATGACTTGGCGTTCTCGTGGTTTCTCTTCGGCAAGCGCAATGTCGAGCGCCCGTTGCGGATCGTGCTGGGCGATCTCGTGGATCACGCGCATCGTCTGCGTGGGGAACGCGCCGGTATCGTTGGTGCGTGCCCAGGCGAGCGCCTCATCGACGTCCCGCTTCGCCAGCACTGCCGCGATCGCGCCGCCGAGGATCTGTTTGTCCCGCTGTGAACTCAGGCGATCGTGGTATTCGAGGGCGAGTTCGAAATCCGACTCGGCGATCGCGCCCAGCGCGGCGTACACCTGCTCCGGCCTCAATCCGCTGCGGTCTCCCGCCACCAGCCGGTCGAGAATCTGAACGGGATGGTTGCGCGCAAGATTGGTGAGCAGCGTCGAACGATACGATTGCCCGGTTTGTGCGGCCTCGAACAGGTCTACGTAGCCGATCGCTTGTTCGGGTACCAGGCCGGCCAGGTACACGGCGAGCGCGTTCGCCATAGCGCTTTGTGCCTGGAGCGCAGGCAATGCATTGATCATCGCGATTGCCTCTTCGGGAGAGCGATCGGCCAGCCGGTGCAGGTACCGCGTGCGGGTCGTTCGGTCCGGCGCGATGCCTAGCTCCGCTTCTATACGATTCGTGGTCGAATTGCCCATGTAGCCGAACGCGGCGTACAGTGACTGTGCCGCCAGCGAGCGTTCTCGATGCGTCGCCTGGTTGCGTGCGAGTGTCAGCGCCGCGTCGAGGTCGAGGCGTCCGAGCGCCCCCCACACCGCCTGTTCCAGGTATTTCTGCCCGCGGAAATAGTCGGTGCGTACAAGCGCGAGCGCCGACTCGGCATCGATCTCGGTGAGCCGTGCGAACAGCACGGTCAGCGTCGATCGTCGCTGCTCGTCGTCGACAATCCGGTTGGCCTCGAAGATCAGTCCCTGCACGGTCGCCGAATCGCCCCGACCGGCGAGCACGTGCAGTGCTTGGGTCTGCCGGAAGCGGCTGGGCATTGCGAGTACGTCCTCGATCGACTGTATGTTCGCGAACAGCTCCTCGCGATGCTGCTCGGCATCGTCGACCGACATCCTGGTCACGACGGCAAGGTCGCGAACGACGGGTGCCGCCTGGTCGTCGTCCTTGCTCGTGCTTATGGCGTAGACGGCGCCCCCGCCGACGACCAGTCCGATGAGCAGTGCGATGAGTTGCCTGGGCATACCCGCTACTCTACCTGTTACGTGTCAGCGCATAGACGGCGAAGGAGCCCAGCCAGTGTGAGCCCTCGTAGTGCTCACTGGTGATGTGCGGCAATGACGCATTCAGGTGCTCGGCCGCTTTCCCGCGCAATGCCGCCGCCTGTCCTTCGTCCACCTTGCCGGCGATCACGTAGAGATTCCACGCGCGGCTCAGGTTGAGGCCGTCGAGATGCACGATTTTCGGGTCGGATCGGTCGCTGACGTTGGCAGGCTCGAGCGTATCGAGGTTCGCCAGTGATGGCAGGAATGCGGCCAGCCAGTCGCGGAATTCGCTTGCCGGCATGACGCGCGCCATGAGCGCCGCCTCCTCGAAGCACGGTGACAGGAAGTCCTCGCCGCTAGGCTCCCACGACAGCGGGCAGTCGCGGTCGTCGCTGTAATAGCGCAGTGCGGAAGACCGCAGCAGCTCGAGGAGCTCGTCGTCACCGACGGCCTTCGCGTAGTCAAAGGCGAACGACAGCCCGAACGCGGTATTCGGATGCACGCCGGTGCGTACCGGGTATTCCTGCCGCGGCAGGAAGTCGAGATAGCGGTCGCGCACGACCTTGGCCAGCGGCGCCAGGTTCCCGGCCCACTCCTGTGAGACCGGGTCCTTCCACGTGTGCAGCTCGGCGGCGAGCTGCAGCAGCCACGCCCACCCGTAGGTACGCTCCCAGCTCGGCGATGCGGTCGCGAAATAATCGACCTCACCGGCAATATTGGCACTCGACAGGGACCGCGAAAGACCGTCGATCATCCGCTGTCTGTCGGGATGGTCGGGGAAGTCCCTGAGCAGCCTCACGAGCATCCAGTGGCCGTGGACCGACGAGTGCCAGTCGAAGCAGCCGAAGAACGCGGGATGCAGGGTCCGCGGCGGCAGCAGCCGCGTCTCGTCTTTCAGGACCAGCCCGAGCTTGTTCGGGTACTCCCTGTGCATGCAGTCGAGCGCAAGGCTCGAAAATCGCACAGCACCGTCCAGCGTCATGTCCGTGTCGCTTGTCCCGGCGGTCATTTCGTCGGCTGGCGCGTCGGGCGCGCAGGCCGCAACGGCCAGCGCGGCGACAGCCAGGAACAGGAACGATCGTTGCGGCATACGGGCGCATCCTCGATGGAGTGACCCGTAAATGATAGCGGCTTGTGGTCTAGACGTATGTATCGACGAAGGTGCCGGAGAGCCCGAGGGCGCCGTTGACGGCATTCAGCGCCTGTTGCGATGCCCTGAGCAAGCCCTGCACGAAGCCGCCCTGCTCATCGTTACCGGCCAGGAAGTCCCGCACGAGGTTGCCGCGGCGCTGCAGGTTGGACGTCAATTCTCGCCGGTCGATGTCGAGGTAACCGCCGCGCTGGCGCGCGGCCTGCTCCGCATCGAGGCGAATGCCGAGGACATCGCCCGAAGTGGCGCCGTCGAATGCAGATCCGATGGCCGCTTCGATGGGACCTCGGAAGAATCCCGCATTCGCGCCCCCGCCCTGGAAAGTCGAATCCCTGAAGAGCCGGTTCAGCCGCTCGAAAACGGCGGCTGTCGCATCGGCGATCTCGTAGGAACGGCGTCGCGAGATGCCGCGCCCCACGGCTTCCGGATCGACCCGGCCTTCCTGGATGTTCAGCGCGGCAAAGAAACCCGTCCCGTTGCTGTCGATGTTCAGCACCGAGGTATTGTCACGCGCCTCGATCGTGACCAGCTGTGAGGCCGGATCGAAGGAAGCGAGTACGCCCGCCGACGAGTTGTTGATCTTGTCGAGTACTGTCGACAGGCTGTCGTTCGCTGTGTCGAGCGCGATCTGCCGGCCGTTGATGACGATATCGCCCGACGTTACTGTGGAGAATGCATCGACCGATTCGAGCGCCTGGATCGTCTCGGGGTCGATTCCGTCTACGATGTTCAGGCTGTCCAGCTTGGTTGCCTGCAGGAAGTTCGACGTATCGTTCTCGAAGGCGATCGTGGGCGCTGCCCCGAGCGTCTCCTGCTGTAGCTCGATGCGTTCGCTCAACGCGTCGAACACGGCCGTGACGCCCGCATTCGAGTTGTTGATCCGCTGCACCACATCATTGAGCGTGTCACTGGTCGATACGCTGATGTTCTCGCCGTTGAGGTTGAAGCTGCCGTCCACGATGGCCGGCATGCCGAACTGGAAATTCGGGTTCTGGTTGCGGACGCCGCCGAGTGGCTGGTCCGGGTCGACAGCGGCGCCGACGTTCTCGAAGACCTGTATCGAGGTCGTGTCGCGGTTGACCTGGTTGCCCGGGCCGAGGGTCAGGTACAGTCCGTTGCCCAGGCTGTACTGGCGATCCAGTTCGTGAGTCCTACGAATCCTGAGCGTGTCGATGATGTTGTTCTCGGGGTCCCGGACCCGGATCCTCAGGTTGTTGACTCCGTGCGTTCCGGAGTTTCGCGCCTGGAAGGAAAGGGTGCCGGTTCCATGCGAACCGTCGTACTCGCCGCCGATGGTGATCAGGGCGCTCGAACTGCCATCCCAGGCCGGTCCGAACGGCGCGAACGAGTGGGGCGATGCGTTGATCTCCTCCGAGGAGTCGAGGAACGCTGCCGTGTGCGTCATGTCCAGGCCGAGCGCCGATCGGGAGCGGGCATCCGGAAGGTCGAGCTTGAAGCGAGTGTTGATGTTGGTCAGTTCGGCGAGGCGTTCGATATCGCGGTACAGGTTGAGGAGCTCGGTACGCGCGCGCAGGAAGTCGCTGTGTGCCTGCGGGGAGATCGTCGAGAACCGCGACTGGCCGCCGGCGGTGCCGCCCCGGTTGACGCTGGTGGATGCGACGAGGTTCTGGATCGAGCGGATAACCGACATCACCGTCCCTGTTTGATGAAGGCGCTATACCTCTAACTTGTCGGCAAAAAAAGCGGAAACTTTAGGTGTGGTAAGGGCTGAAACTGTGAAACAGGTCACCGATTGGCGATCCGGCACGGACTTTTGCCGTACGTCTGGACGCAAGTCCTTGAATCCGATAGGGATAAGTGAGTTCATTGCGCCGCGACAATGAAGTCTCACGCTCTACAAGCTGCCTGCAATGATGCACGCTGGCGCCTGCTCTGCCGTGCCGCCGTCCTGTGCGCATTCGTCGCGTCCGCGACAGCCGCGAATGCCGCGACGGTAAGAGACGATTTCGAAGTCCGGCTCTGGAGTAACAACGACGGGACCGCGAACTGGAGCGGTGACTGGATCGAGGTCGATGGCAACGCCACGCCGCCCAGCCCGACCAGCGGCAACGCGCGCATTACCACTGGCGGGGAACTGCGCCTAGACGATCGCCCGAATACCGGGGGCGATCCGGGTGTCGCGCGCGAGGCGAATCTCGCCGGCGCCACGGTCGCCACGCTGTCGTTCGAGTGGCGCACGACCGGCCCCGTGGACCCGAGCGACTCGGTGGTCGTCGAAGTCTCCGCGAACGGCGGTACGACGTGGACGACACTGCGGGACTTCACCGGACTGAACGGCGGCGAATCCGGGACCGACAGCTACGACATCACGGCCTTCGCGTCGCCCAACACGCAGGTGCGATTCCGCGTCAACCAGTTCTACGGTGGCAACAACGAGTTCTTCTTCGTCGAGTACGTCGAGATCGACTACCAGGTCGTGCTGAGCGGCACTGACCTGTCGGTGACACAAAGCGATACGCCGGACCCCGTCAACGTGTCCAGCAGCCTCGCTTACACGCTGAACGTTTCGAACGCGGGACCGGACGACGCGACCGGCGTGACCGTCATCGATACACTGCCGGCCGGCATCACGTTCCAGTCCGCGTCGGCGACGCAGGGCAGCTGCGTGGAACTCGCCGGCGTCGTCACCTGTACGCTCGGTGACCTGGCGGGCGGGGCAAACGCCACGATCAACGTCGCCGTAACCTCACCGGTGACAATCGGCACGATCACCAATGCGGCGACGGTGAACGGCAACGAGACCGACCCGATTGCAGGCAACAACACATCCACAGAGAACACCATCGTTCAGAACCTGAACGTCAATCAGCTCTGTTACCTGGTGGCGGACAGCGGCGGTGGCAACGGCGGCAATGACCTGTTCACGCGCATCGATACGGCCGATTTCGACCCGGCGACCAACGAGACGAGTATCGGCACCGGCACCGGCACAAGCACGATCGAGGCCATCGCCTTCAATTCGGCGAACGGCATCGTGTACGCCGCGAACGCGAACCGCCTCGGGACGCTGAACACCACGACGGGCGTGTTCAACGGGCTTCCGCAGACCTTCGGCACGGGCAGCGGCATATTCGGCAACATCACGTTCAGCGACGTGGACGGCCTCGCGTACGACTCGACTACCGGCGTATTGTACGGGTCGCACCGGCGCGGCGGCAGCGATGTCCTGATACAGGTAAACATGGCGACCGGTGCGCACGTGCCGAACGCGTTCGGGGCCAACGTCGACTATGTCGAGATACAGCCGGTCCTCGGCAACACGCTGATCGACGACATCGCAATCGATCCCACGACCGGGACGATGTACGCGTCGACAAACAGCGGCGGCAGCACGGATCGCCTGATCATCGTCGACAAGACGAGCGGTGCGACGACCGACGTTGCACTGATCACGGTGCCCGACATCGAGGGGCTCGGCACCGACCCGAGCGGGCAGCTCTGGGGCACGAGCGGAACGCAGGGCATCCTGTACGAAATCGACAAGTTGACGGGCGTCGGCTCCAACGGCCGGAGCATCGACAATGGCGGCGACTACGAGTCGGTGGACTGCTTCGCGATATCGCCGTCGGTCAGCGCGGACCTGGCCGTCGGCAAGGTTGTCGACGATGCGTCACCCGGTGAAGGCGCCACGATTACGTACACGATCACGGTGACGAACACCGGACCGGGGCCGGCAACGGTCGTGCAGTTGATGGACCAGGTTCCGTCCGGCGTAACGTTACAGTCGGCGACGCCGGCACAGGGCACGTACGATTCTGTTTCGGGCGACTGGTACGTCGGTACGCTGGCCTTCGGAGCAAGCACGACACTCGTGCTGCAGGCCGTGGTCGATGCCGGTACGGGCGGCAGCACGATCACCAATACGGCGAGCGTCGAATTCCTGAGCCAGGTCGACCCGAATGCCGGCAACGACGTCGCTACCGTGGACATCGTCCCTGTCGGCAACCCGAACCTCACGGTCGTCAAGGCATTCACTACGCTCGAGGATCCGATCAACGGCACATCGGGACCCAAGGCGATACCGGGCGCGACGGTACGCTACATGATCATTACGACCAACACCGGGACGGGCGAAGCTGATGCAGACTCGGTCTTCGTGACCGACTCCATCCCGGCGAACATGGCGCTGCGCGTGCTCGATTACGATGGCTCGACCGCCGGGCCCGTGCACTTCGCCGATGGCTCGACGGCGAGCGGGCTGAGCTACACGTTCGCTGCACTCGACGATCCCAACGACGATGTCGCGTTCTCCGACGATAACGGTGCAACGTTCGACTACGAACCGACGGCCGATGCCGATGGCGTCGATACGTCAGTTACCGATATTCGCGTCAACCCGAAGGGACCGCTGCTCGGAAATACCGGCTCCGGTGACCCGAGCATGCAGCTCTCGATAAAGGTTGTCGTGCAATAAAGAAAGCGCCCCCGTTGCCGGGGGCGCGACGAGCCCTGGGCCAAGCTCGTGTTCTTATTCCCAGAATCCCGGTTCGACCACGGACTCCTCGTCCTGGTACCTCGGGTCATCGTTGGCGTCTTCGCAATCCGGCATCCAGCTGTCGAGGGGCACGTCCAAATACGGTCGGTCGTCATGATGCTGCCACGGGTGTCCGAGCAGGCTGCGATCTTCGGGTAGCCGGCCGTTCGCGGGCATCCATCTGTCCGCCGTTGGCCAAAGGTACAGAGACTGGTGTCCGTTCATCGCTAACCCTCCGGTCGCGCTGGGCGAATTGCTCGAGATCATTGCATCAAAACCGGGCGCTTACCGGACGTGCAGGGCAATCGCTCGCCGGGCCGGATTTCGTGATCGGCATCACATAACGGTGAGGTAAACTCGCGTCGGCCTGCCACTTTACACATACCTGGGGTGGGGGTGGCGTATAACACGCCCTCACACGCCTGCGGCTACATATTCAGGTGTGTTAGCCGCCACGCCCATCTGAGCATGTCGCGGGTTCGGGACGTGCGGCAAAGCCGGGGAGGGA
>JAAUXW010174379.1_pt1 | contig 10185 bp, 7 predicted proteins | sample 7278141 | NCBI WGS metagenome assembly JAAUXW01 (sample SAMN14350115, study PRJNA611818) | marine sediment metagenome | isolation source: surface marine sediment (2.1m) | place: French Polynesia: Moorea | collected 2018-08
ATCACTTGGACCGCCGGTCTACTGGGACGCACGTTTTCGGCCGGCGATTTTGCCCGCTGTCTGCGCCAGTGGGGCCGCCTGGGGCGGATCATGGGCCAATTTTTTCATCAATACGATCTTTATCTAACACCCACGCTGGCTTGCCCGCCGCCGGCCTTGGGCGCTCTTCAGCCCAAACCGCAGGAACAAAGGGCCATGAAAGTGGTCAACGCCCTTAGGGCCGGCCGTCTTCTCAAAATCTCGGGCATCGTCGAAAAACTGGCCCGCGATAATATCAGCTTCACCCCCTTCACCATGCTGGCCAACATGACCGGGCTACCGGCCATGTCCGTGCCGCTTCACTGGACAGCAGAGGGATTGCCACTGGGCGTCCAGTTTTTTGCCCCGTTCGGTGATGAAACCACGCTGCTTCAGCTGGCCGCCCAACTCGAGCAGGTTTGCCCCTGGTCTGACAAACGGCCCCCCTTGAATCTGTAATGCCCGTGTCCGTGGGGATGTGAGGCCAACCATAGGTCGACAAGGAGTCCCCGTTTTCCAGGACGCAACCTCCCTGTAAGGGAATTTTGGGCATCAAGTGCCCGGCATGGCGGCAAAAGGTTGGGAACATGCAGGCGATGGGGGACCGCCATAAGACGCAACCGGACCGGTTGGCAACGGTTCGATGATTTAGGTCCGGAGACCCGAAATCCTGATCGCCAGAGTCCGGATTGGCCGCGGTTGAAATCAGTGCTTTGAGGGTTGGGTTGCCGGCTCACGGCCAGCTGTTCAGACCCCTCAGGTCCCACCGTATCCCACCGACACGGTGCCCGCATTGTCGATGACGGGCACTTTGCGCTTTCCGCCCGAAAGGGTGAGCATTTCATCCATGCACTCCGGGTGGGCTTTGACGTCGATGTAATCATGCTCCGGGTAGGCCTGCCTGGCCCTCTGGGTGTAGGGTCACCCGGATTTTCCGTAAATCTTGACCTGCGCGCTCATGAGGCCTCCTTGTCGGGCCCGTTCCTTCCGTTCGGGGGTAGAACCAGGGCCGGGCGCAAATTTAAAAATGGCCGGGAAGCGGGCATCTTCCCGGCCGGATGAGTAGGAGGTATGTAGGTTTAACAGTACCGTCGACGATGGCGGGTCTTCGGTACTGCAAGTTGATGGAGAAAGGAAAGGAATGGAAAGGTTAACCTTTCCGAATGTGAAATTAAGACGCTTTTCTGCCAGGTCAAGCACCAACGGAAAAAAGTCGCCTGCGCCATCATAATTGGGCACGATCACCCAAATTGCCGTAGCGATGGTAGGTATCGCAGATACTCTGGTTTTGGTAATAATGGATCAGCTCGGTCCGGCCTTCCGCCAAGACGGGTGCCCGGGCGATATAGAAACCGCGACGGGCGGCGGCGGCCAGCACATTCGCGGGGACGCGCTCCGGAGCCGCGTAGCGGATGCGGTCGACCACCGTCATACTGGCGCAAAGCATCTCGTCGGATTGCCGGCGAACAATGGTGTCGCCGAGAAAGGCCCGGGCCTCAATCTGATCCATGAATTCGGTGATCTCATTATCGAGTTCATCAGGAATGCTGACAACCGGTACACTGCCGGCGATGCGCGTGGCCGCAACGCGCGCCAGCAGCTCGAAGAGGCTGTCGTCCGGGTGGAGCCGTGTGACGATCACCCCCAGCGGTCGGTAGCGGTGAAGGTTGTCCTGACCACGCAGATGAAAATAGTCCTTCTCCTTCTCAAATTCTTGGCCGGCATGAAAGAGATAGCTTTTGACCGCGCGGACGGTTTTTCCGATGTCCGCGGCATGGGACCCGAAACCGCCCCACAGCAGTTCCCGCCGCCATGCCAAGACGGTGCGCAGCAGGGCATGCTCACCCTCCACCGTGTCGATCTTCGGCAGTCCCGTCTCTGCGAAATCCATGAACTGTGAAACATAGTTGGGGCCGCCGGCTTTGATGGCTGGCCCTAAGGCTGATTTGCCCATGCCCCCAAACGGCTGCCGCAGGGTAATGGCGCCGGTGGTACCTCGGTTGATATACAGGTTGCCGGCCCGTATACCCGCCTTCCACCGCTCCTGCTCTCGCTCATCCAGGCTCTCGATCCCGGAGGTCAGTCCAAAGCCGGTCATATTGACCAATGCAATGGCATGATCGAGATCGTCCGCCACCATGACCCCCAAGAGCGGACCGAAGAACTCCGTGTTATGGGTATAGGATCCCGGCTGGACCCCGTACTTGATGCCCGGTGTCCACATGTGGGGGTTGTCGTGCACGCGCTCCGGTTTCAGCGCCCAGGATTCTCCAGGCTCCAGTGAAGACAAAGCCCGCTCCAGATCATGACTCGGCGGTCGAATCAAAGCGCCCATCTTGTTGGCGAAGTCCCAGGCCGAACCCACCCTGAAGCTGCGGGCGGCATCCACGAGCTGACGCTGGAAGGCCTCGTCCGCGTAAATCTCCTTTTCCAAAATCAGCAGCGAGGTAGCCGAGCATTTCTGGCCGCAGTTGCCGAAAGCCGAATAGATCACGTTCTTGATGGCCTGGTCACGGTCGGCCATGGCCGTGACGACGGTGGCGTTTTTCCCGCCGGTTTCCGCCGCCAGAAACAGATCCGGTTTCTGCGCGAGCATGCGCATGCCGGTCTCGGTGCCACCCGTTAGAATCACGTAATCCAGTTCGGGGTGCCCCACCAGATGGGCCCCGGTGCTGCCGCCGGAACAGGGAACGAACTGCAGAACATTGCGTGAGATGCCCGCCCGCCAGAACGCCTCACAGAGAACCCAGGCCACCAGGACGGCATCGGAGGCCGGTTTGAAGATCACCGTGTTGCCGGCGGCCAGTGAGGCCACGATGCCGCCGCAGGGGATGGCGATGGGGAAGTTCCAGGGTGAAACCACCGCCCCCACACCCCTGCCACGGCTCGTGACCGTCTCGATCTGGGTGAAGGTGCGTGCCGAATGGGGATAGTATTCCGCGAAGTCGATCGCTTCCGAAACCTCCACGTCAGCCTCGGTAAAGACCTTGCCCGTGTTGGCGGCGGCCGCGCCGATCAGATCACCCCTGGATTTTCGCAGCTCCATGGCCACGCGGGAAAGCCAGTGATGGCGCTCCTCAGGGGGCAACCGGCGCCAGCCGTCCGGATCCTGGCGCGCCACCGCCACGGCGTGGTCCACGTCGGCAATGGTCGCCAGGCGGTAGGCTGCCACGCGGATTTCAGATGGTTTCTGGTTGGGATCGAGGCAGTCGCGCACCTCGCGCGCATCAAAAATTTCTTGGCCTGCAATCACCAGCGGAATCTCGATGGCGGCGTCGCCGGGTTGTTTCTGCCATTTTTGACGGATGTCTTCCGCCCATTTGCGATTGGCCGCCAGCGACCAGTCCGTATCCGGTTCATTGTTGAATTCACCCTCGTAAAAAGTGCCCATCTTGTCCGGGAAGGCCTCATTGCCGCGGTCCTGGGTGCGATTGGGCATGGCCGATGCCTGGTCGATATGACGACAGGCCTCCCGGAACTGATCCTTCAAGAATCGCCACTCGTCCGAACCGGTTGACAGGTGGGGCGCATAGCGCAGAAAATTCTCGGCACCGGTGTTTTCGTCCAGTCGGCGCACCAGGTACGCTATGGCATTGATAAACTCCTCCCGGGCGGCCACCGGTGCGTAGAGCAGAACCTCTCCGGTTATCTCCCCGATGGCCCGGCGCACGTGGTTGGCCATCCCCTCCAGCATCTCGAACGAGAAATAAGCGGTCAGTCCATTGCGTTCGGCCAGTTTATAGGCATACGCCAGTTCGAACAGATTGTGCGATGCAATGCCCAGATGGACAGCCGGCATATGCGCAGGGTCCGTTCCGTAGTGCACCATGCGTTTGTAGTTGGCGTCCACGTCCCGCTTGTTGTCGTAGGCCGCCAGGGGCCAATTGAACAACGAGGCTTCCACTAGTTCCATTTCCATATTGGCGCCCTTAACGATCCGGATCTTGATTGGCGCCCCACCCGCCGCGACGCGTCGGCAGGCCCACGCGGTCAGCGATTTCTGGATTTCAAAGGCATCGGGCAGATAGGCTTGCAGAACGATGCCGGCCGAATGAAGCTTGAATTCCTCGCGATCCAGCGTCCCGATGAAAGCCGCCGTGGTAATGGCCAGATCACGGTATTCCTCCATGTCCAGATTGACGAACTTGGGAACCCGTCGGCCGTCGGGGCGCTCGAATTCGTTGGCCGCCGCCGCACTATAGAGTTGCGCCAGGCGCTCGGAGAGCACCGCCACGCTGTGATCAAAGGCCAGCGGGTGAATCTGAGAATAAATCGTTGAAATCTTGACCGAGATATATTCGATGGCCGGATCTTCGAGGTCCCGGATGTAAGTCTTCAGCCGGTGCCGGGCTTCGTCCTCACCCAGGACGGCTTCACCCAGGTGGTTGATATTCATCCGTATCCCCTGGCGTTTGCGTTTGGCCAGGTGGGCGTGAAGGATCTCCGTTTCACCCGGAATCACCGAACGGGCGCTGTCCGAACGCATCTTGGCAATCATCTTGGGCACGGACAGTCGGGGCAAATGGCGACCCACCGATAAAAAAAGGCGCATCAGCATCTGCTCGGGAAAAGAGAAAAACCCGGGAATTCCGCTATGCCGCAAAAGCGCGTTCACCTGATCCGCCACCTTGCGGTAATTATTGCTGCGGAAACTCCGGTCGATCATCCGTGTGAGCGTGACCTTGTCTTGCGGATGCGCCAACAAATGCTGGATCTGCTGCTGATAGGCTTTTTCCTCGGCGGTCATCAGTTCGTTGGCCCGGTCCTGCCAGGCTTCGGCCAGCGCGATGGCTTCCTCTTGAAGGTTAGGTTCGATGGTTGCGTTCATGACAGTCTTCCTTCCCTTGATACTCAACGCATTGTTCGACGGATCTTTGGTGCCGCTTCCGTGCTACGCCCCGGAAAGCTTTGCACCACCAGACGCCGGGGGCTCGCCGTGACGGCCACCAACCGGTTTTCAATATTGGGGCCCCATTTAAATTGGCAACCCCATGAGTCCGATAATTATAATGGTTAGACCATTCAGGGCTCCCAATTTCCCCCAGGTTCGATGCGCGCAAGTGCTAATTTAGGGTATCCGATTTCTAACGATCGGCTGCCGTCACAGGCTATGGCCGCCAAAACCGCGCACCATCATGCGGGGCTAACTTTCTCCCAGATAGGCCTTGCGGATCTCGGGGTTAACCAGAAGATTCTGGGCATCGTCTTCCATGATGATGGCCCCCGTTTCCAGCACGTAGCCCCGTTGGGCGGTCTGGAGGGCGATGTTGGCATTTTGCTCCACCAGAAGAATGGTGGTGCCGTCTTCTCGGTTTATCTCGTTGATGATTTCAAAAATTTTCTGGACGATCAGGGGCGCAAGGCCCAGAGAGGGCTCATCCAGCAGCAGGACCTTGGGCCGGCTCATCAGAGCGCGGCCGATGGCCAGCATCTGCTGTTCGCCGCCCGACAGCGTTCCGCCATGCTGGTTGCGGCGGTCCTTCAGGACGGGAAAGAGATCGAACACATGCTCCCGGTCTTGGCTGACTTCATCTTTGTCCTTCCGAAAGAAGGCCCCCATATCCAGGTTGTCTTCCACTGACAGGCGTGGAAAGATCCGCCGCCCCTCCGGCACCTGACACAGGCCCAGGGGTGGCAGCAGGTCGGCGGGTTTGCCTTGAATGGCCTGGCCATTGTAGAGGATTTCGCCCTGCTTTAACGGAATGATGCCACAGATGCTCATCAGGGTGGTCGATTTCCCGGCCCCGTTGGCGCCGATGATGGATACGATCTCCCCCGGATAAACCGCCAGGCTGATCCCCTTCAGGGCTTTGATGTTGCCGTAGCTGGTATGGACATCCCGCAGCTCCAGGATGGGCGCCGTAGCCATTTAACCCTCTCTTTCCTCTGAGCGTCGACCAAGCCGTTTGGCCGCAATGAAGCCGGTGGGTTTGAAAACCATCATCAACACCATGGCGCCGCCCAGACAGAGCATGCGGTAGAGCTCGAACTCGCGGAATATTTCCGGCAGGACGATCAATGCCAGTGCGCCCAGGATGACGCCCGGGATGGAGGCCATGCCGCCCAGGACCACCATGGCCAGAACGGTGGCCGACTCGAGAAAGGTGAAGCTCTCAGGACTGACGAAGCGCACGCGCGCCGCAAAAAAAGCGCCGGCCAGACCCGCGAAAATCGCCCCCATGGCGTAAGCCAGGAGTTTGAGGCGATAGGTGTTGACACCCATCAGTTCGGCGGCGGTTTCATCCTCGCGAATGGCTTCCCAGGCCCGCCCGATACGGGAGAGATTGAGCCGGCGCACGGCAACGACGGTGAAAATGGCCAGCAGAAGAATGACGTAATACAGATAGTGCAGTTTCTTGAGGTACAGATGCTCGAGGCTGAAACCGTCGGCAAAGCTGGGGAAAATGATGCTCGGGGCTTTGATGCCCAGGATACCGTTGGGACCGTTGGTGAGCGCCATCCAGTTGTTCAGGATGATGCGCACGATCTCGCCGAAGCCCAGGGTCACGATGGCCAGATAGTCGCCGCGCATGCGCAGGGTGGGATAGCCGATGATGCAGCCGGCGATGCAGGCCGTAAAAGCCGCCACCGGCAGCGAGAGCCAGAAGGGGATTTGAAAGTTGACACTGAGCAGGGCGTAGGTGTAAGCGCCCACACCGTAGAAGGCAATATAGCCCAGATCGAGCATCCCCGCCAGACCGATTACGATGTTCAAGCCCAGGCCGAGGCAGACATAGACCAGTACGTTGATGGCGACATCCTGTTCGTAGCGGCCGGTGAACAGCGGAAACAAGACGGCCAGCACAGCAACGGCGGCGATCCAGGCCCATTGGGGCGTGCGGGCGTAGGCGTCTGTCAGGTTGATCTTGGCCGCGCCGAAGGTACGGCTGAACCGGTCCAGCGTCCCCTGCTTCTGGAGGACCACGACCACCACGATCACCAGCGTCGCGGCAAAGATATGCAACCAGACGTTGAAGGCCTTGGCGAACGAAAGGGTGCCGTCGGCATGGATTCCCAATAACGGCCACAGCAGCCCGAAGAGCCATATCATGCCAATCAGATAGTATTTTATAATGCGCTTAGACGCGGGTATCATCGACATTCTCACCCATGATGCCGGTCGGCCTGAAATAAAGGACCGCAATTAAAATGATGAACGCAAAAACATCCTTGTATTGGCCGGAAATATAGCCAGCCCCGAATATCTCCACCATGCCGATGATCAGTCCCCCCAGCATGGCACCGGTAATATTGCCGATTCCGCCCAGAACGGCTGCGGCGAAGGCCTTGATGCCGGGCACGAACCCCATGGTGTAGTTGACCGAGCCGTAATAGAGCCCCACCATGATCCCCGCGGCGGCGGCCAGACCGGCGCCGATGGCAAACGTCAGACTGATGATCTTGTTGCTGTTGATCCCGACCAGGGCGCTCATGACCTTGTCCTGGGCGGTGGCGCGCATGGCTTTGCCGATTCGGGTCTTGTAAACCAGGATATTCAGGACAATCAGCAAACCGATCGTGATGAGCACGATCATGATTTGAAGGTAGCTGACCACGATATTGCCGTATTCGAACCCGCCCTGGCTGAATGCGGCCGGATAGGCCTTGTCATAGACCCCTTGGGTCAGCATTAAACCGTTGGATAGAAAAATGGACATTCCCAGGGCACTGACCAGGGCCGCCAGGCGGGTGGATTTACGCAGGGGCAAATAGGCCACCTTTTCCACGGCCATCGCCAGAAAGGAACAGAAAATCATGGCCAACAACATGGCGCCGCCGAGGCACAGCCAGGGGTGGGTCTGCAAATAGCCCTGCCCCGCCAGGAAACTTAAAAGGATAACCCCCATATACCCGCCGGCGGCAAAGAACTCGCCGTGGGCGAAATTGATCAGCTGGATGATGCCGTAAACCATGGTGTAGCCCAGCGCGATCAGGGCGTAGATCCCACCCAGGGTCAATCCGTTAATGAGCTGTTGCAGAAAAAATTCCATCGCCTATCCTGTCGGGGGTGAGGTTTGGCCCCCGGGTCGGGTCACCGGGGGCACGATCGCATCCTCAATGATTCAATTAGAAGAGATTGCCGGTGGCCGGATTCCAGTAAGTCTTGAACTGGCCGCCGTCCACGGTCCAGATCACATAGTCCGAGCCGGAGTCACCGTTTTCCATGAACTTGATGTGTTTGGTGGCACCGTCCGTATCCATTTTCATGATTTCAGCCTTGATCTTGGCCGGATCGGTCGACTTGGCATTTTTAATGGCCGTCAACAACACGATGGCACCGTCATAGGCATAGCCGGAATAGGCGCCCGGCTCACCGAACATGCCGCTGTATTTATCGTAATATTTCTTGTAGGCCGGTTTGCTCTTGTCTGTGTAGCCAAAGGTCAGAAACGTGTCCTCGGCCGCATCTTTGGCAATCTCGATGAACTGCGGATGGTAAACCGCGTCCTGCGACACGATTTTGCTATCCAGCCCGAAGCGTTTGGCCTGGATCGCCATCAGGCTTCCGGTGGCCGAGTTCTGCAGGCTCATATAGAACACGTCCGGATTGGCAGCCTTGATTTTGGTTAGAACGGCCGAAAAGTCCTTGTCGCCCTGGTTCACATGGTCGTGGGACACCACCTTGATGCCGTGGCCGGCGAGAACTTTGGCAACGTTTTCGGCCAGCCCCTGGGAGTAAGTGGTTTTGTCATCGACGATGTAGACGGTTTTGGCCTTGAGGTAATCCTTGATGAAGGCGCCGGCAATCTTGGACTGGTCGTCGTCCCGGCCGCACATGCGGAACATGTAGGGCAGCCCCCGTTCGGTCACCTTCTCGTTGGTGGATGCGGGCGTGATCATGGGGATATCTTCTTCGGCCAGGGCTTCCGAGGCCGGAATGGTGGATGAGGAACAATAGGCGCCCACGACGCCGACGACTTCCTCGTTGATTAGCTTGTTGGCCGCTGCAACCGCCTGACGCGGATCACAGGCCGTATCCTGAGGCACGACCTCGATCTTGTCATAGCCAGGGATGCCGCCTTGCGCTTCGAAAACGGCGACCGCGGCCCGCACGCCGTTGGCGATATCGTTGCCGTCGGCAGCATAGGGACCGGTCAGAGGGCTCATGGTCCCGATTTTAAGGGTTTTGGCCGTTGCCGTGCCCATGAGGAAAGGCGCAACCATCAGCGCTGCAACCATCACTACGAATAACTTTCTCTTCATTGCCAGCCTCCTTGGGTTGATCGTTTGTAGCGTTAAGGGTGAACTCCAATATCAAGGCCTGCGACAGGCCGGTTTCAATTGTTGGCCGACGCCACAGCGGCTGTCGCCTCACGTTGTGAGAGGGACGCCGCAGATACATGGCGGCCGTATGCTTCCGCCGAAATTCACTGAGCCGGTTGTCCCAGATAGGCCTCTATCACTTTGGGATCCTGCTGAATCTCCTTGGGGGACCCCTCGGCGATCTTGACCCCGTGATCGATGCAGACCACCCGCTGGCAGACCCCCATGACAACCTTCATATCGTGTTCCACCAGGAGCACGTTGATCCCCAATTCGGAGATGCGGCCGATATCCTCCATGAGTTCCAGGCTCTCCGCCGGATTCATCCCGGCGGCCGGCTCGTCCAGAAGAATAATCTTGGGCTGCGATGCCAGGGCCCGGGCAATCTCCAGACGGCGTTGAAGGCCGTAGGGCAGATTCTGGGCGACCACGTCGGCATATTGATCGACACCCATGAAGGACAGGGCCTCCATCGCACGTGTTTCAATCTGCTTCTCCTCTCGCCGCTGGGAGGACGAGCGCAGAACGGCGCCCACCACCCCTTTGCGGGAACGGCAGTGCAGAGACACCATGGCGTTTTCGACGGCGGTCATGTTGGTAAACAAGCGTATGTTCTGAAACGTCCGCGCAATGCCAAGAGTCAGAATCTGGTAGGGCCGCTTGCCCAGCAGACTGGTATCGTTGAGCCGCACATCGCCCGAAGTCGCTTTATAGACCCCGGTGATCACATTGAAAATGGTTGTTTTCCCCGCGCCGTTGGGGCCGATCAAACCGACGATTTCACCCGCATTCACGGCAAATTCGATATCCGCCAGGGCCTGAAGCCCACCGAACCTTACATTGATACCTTCCAGTCGCAGCTGTGTCATTGCAGTTAAAGCCGACTCCACTTGATTTTGTCAG
>JAAUXW010172979.1_pt1 | contig 10169 bp, 8 predicted proteins | sample 7278141 | NCBI WGS metagenome assembly JAAUXW01 (sample SAMN14350115, study PRJNA611818) | marine sediment metagenome | isolation source: surface marine sediment (2.1m) | place: French Polynesia: Moorea | collected 2018-08
ATATACTACACCACTGATACCCAAAATGCTGTCTGCCAAATGTCCTGGGGCTCCGGTATTTAAGGGAAGGGGCTGGGCAAATTGCCAGAAAAAACAGTATTGCTCTTTACTGGCACTGCCGAAAAAGTACCGGACATGACAGGTCCGATGGTCTGATGCATTTGGCGATCTCTGATGTCAGGAACAATATGAATGGACAACTGCCTACACAATCCAATACATTTCCTGGGAAAGGGAAAAAACTCACAGCTCAGTCACAATCAGAGTACCCATTTTGTCTCACCGGGGGTGAAAAATTTTGGTCCTCAAAAAGCAGTCTTGGCAAAAGGCACTCTGAAATTAAAGCGTAACACTTTCAGACACTAAAAAATACTCTGATTGTGACTGAGCTGAAACATAATGGTCATTTAATGCAGCACTCCTAAGATGTATGTATTCACTCACTATCCCTTAATTCTACAAGATATACGGAATCTTTTCAGTATGTCCTAAAACAATATTTACCTGCTGTAGGTAGCCGTAAAGGCAAAACTCCAGAAGCAGAGACTCCAGCAGATGAACCAGAGGACCAGTGTAAGTAATCAAATTTAATTCCCTAAGATGTACTCTCTTTTAAGGATTTGAACAAAACTTTAACTCACAGTTTTTTTTATATTTGCATTGAATGCGGGTTTAAGTATACTCCCCTTTAAAACATGCTAGATTACATTGATTATGCAGACAACTTGGCAAATACTAATTTTACTGGTGATCTTGACTCAAAGTTTGACTATGCCAAATTAATATGTGCCGACAGCTCTTCCTTGGTCCACATGCCAAAGCCGAGGCATTCTTAATAGACAATTAACTGACCAACTTTGACCAAGATTTTGTTAAAGATAAGGGTCATGTAAATACTCATTGGACCATGGGTAGGAGCCCCTTATAAAGGATGAGAGACCATGATGGCTGTCATTAAATGATTAGTCTTCATCAAGAGCACATCGTAAACTGATATACTGAACTCAAAACAAATAATATTTATAGTCAAACTAACCCTTGCATGTAATCTGTGCTACTGAATTAGAATAAAATGCACATGTATTCAATTCACATTTAATTGTAGTTTACACAATAAAATGTAACATTCCCTGGGCTCATTGCCTTTTGTCATTGACCCTCAGCTTTAAGGATGCACCTTTGTGGGATTCGAATCCAGGACCTTGGAATATGGCACAGAATTCTCGTCAAATTTTCACAGAATTGACTGTATACATGCTCACGAGTGACATCTAGCTCAAGTTCCTTGATGAATCGTGTTGATATACAAATACTCATTGAAAGTTCTAAATACTAACTATATAGGTGGGCCAAGTTGGTAATGTTTAGCTCAAGTCCCCCAATGGGCCATGTTGCCATCACAAACACTACCCAACAAAACCATCTTCAGCTTCTAAGGCAGGGGACACTTAGAGCTATGTGTACACATGTTTTTATTGCAGTCTTACCGGATGTGTTGCCTGATGGGGCTGTGGCTATTTTTCTAGCCACAAAAACTCAAGAGATATTTAATGTAAGGATGGACGAGGACATCAAGATGAATGCGCCATACAAACTTATCAAAAAAGAGGAGATTCTAAAGGACATCTTTAACAGAGCGGCTGTCTGTGACTTTCAACCATTTAAGAAAACAATAGAGGTAGCATAGCTTAGCATTTGTTTTTAAACTACAGATTTAAAGGAGTCATCTGAAATGTTTAATATATACATGTAATAAACTTGTATATTGTCGCGTGCCAGGGAGATGGGGTCTCCAGCAAAAACCACCTTTTCCGACTCTGACACCCCCTGCTGAAAAACTTTACCCCGTAAGTGGACTACTCTTACAAAACAAAGTGTCATGCAAGCATCTACAGTGCATGCTTGACCTAAAACTTTATACTTTAACCCTTATACATTAAAACAACATTTTAAATGCAGACCCCGGAATTACTGGGTGGTGGGGGGTTGGGGGTTTAAGTCCATGTCTTTCTTTTTTACATGTTCCGGACATGATGATTTTTTATGGTTTGTTGATAGCATATTCAAGTGGGGATTTGAGTAGATAGGTATGACTTAGTGCCACAAAATGTTATGTTATTCAATGTTAAAGGATACAGGGTGCTATTTCTAAAGTGTGTTTTCGAGAAATGCATTTTGTTTCCTTTGAGGGGGGTGGGGATTTTTGACAAATGATCACGAATTTCCTTTTTTCAGAGACATTAACCCCGTTGAGCGGTCCCTATGACTATGATGAGTGAGGGGCAGCTAGTTCAGTGCCTTTGATCTTACGCAACCTCCACCAACTGGCCTAAACTGCGACTCTGTCACTTTATCATGCTAATACTGAACACTGCTCTATGCCCCAAGAATCACATTGATGTTTTCCAATTATTTCAGAATTACCCAGAAGACGAAATTCTAATTGGTTATGATGGAGATTTCAAACATGGTCAGAATTTCATCATTTGTACGACAGTTGAAGCTAAGGAAGAACTACTGAAAAAACCAGAAAAGGTAATGTTTGACAAGGGCTAATTGGATGAGATCATCCATGACGCCATTGGCCATGTATCGTCGACCATGACGTCGTTGGCATCATGACGTCACCACCATAAGCATTGGTAATTTTGAACCCTGTTGCAAGGGCCCTTTTAAGGTAGCACTTTATTGTATTTTTGTGCAAATTTTTATCCAGGATCCTGGCTGTTCAGTACATAGGGTAAAAATGATTTTTCATGGCAATTTTGGTATCAATAGGCTTATTAGTCTAAGAGCTAGGGCTGCCTCCGTTAAACATAATTACTGTGCAAAAAATACTATTAAGTGCTACCTTAATGCTTGCATACCGATGGGTGCGACACAATAAGTTCTCGAAATTCTTGAATCATATTCCAATAACACAGCAACACATTATTAGTATTTACTGTCTCATCAAAATGGACATGTCGAATTCCATGATTTATTGTTAGGACCATATCACACACCCACCCCTCCACTCACCCCGCTACCCCAACTCCAATCACAAATTCCTTTATTATTATTACATTCATATGTTAAATAATTGCTTTGACAGCCAAAGCGAAAGGGAAGCGCTGGGGAAGAGGAAGGTGAAGAGGAAGAAGAAGAGGAAGAAGACACCACGGTGTATAAGTACATTCCTCCTGTTGCAAAAGAATGGGTTTCACAGGGTTCAGAGTTTGAGATTGATGAGGAATCTCTCCAGGAAAACAGAAAACGAGTGAGTAAAAAAAATAATAATGTTTAACACTTTCAATATACACTTGACTATGCAAACTTACAAGTAATAATCTTTGCAACATTTTAGTTCGTTAAATGCATAACAACCAAGTTCAAAAAGATAAATTTAATTATGATTTCTAGTTCGATCCGTAAACCAAATTTTGGTTCTCTTAGCCTGATATGCGACTTAGCAGGCAAGCTGCATCTGCGGTGATAATCATCCTCTTGACTGCGTATGTGGGAGAATACTACTTCCGCTTTTCTGACCAAAAGATCACTGCTTTGAAAAGAGGATGATTAATACCGCGGATGCAGCTCGCCCACTAAGTCCTATATCAGTCTTAAGTTCTCACAAAATTTGGTTTACCAAGATGAATCCTGATTGAACTTCACCTTTAGTTGACTGACAAGGTTAGTTTAATCTTTGCATTTTAAATAAAATTAGAGCATATAATCTGCATCAATTGGTCGCATGGTAATGATTATAATAAAAAAAATTATAACATTTTCCTTTTGTTACAGAAAGTAATATCATTCTTCAGTAAAATTGCTATTTTTATCAATCATTTCCCGTAGATTATCACGCCATCCAAATGTCCTTTTGTTTTGATCTTTTCACAAAACATTGAAATCTCTCTTCACTTGTACCACTTCGTGTGCCTGTATTTCTCTTTGAAGGGCGACCATTTCCTTACATATTTCACAAAGGAAAGTTTAGATGTGCATTGAGTTCTATTACTTTGGATCTACCAGTGCTATGTGACACCACATTGGGCACAGTGACTCCTGAAAATAGTCGTGTCTCTGGAAGTATGATCATACAGAGTGTGGTTTTTACTTTCCCTAATTTAGTAAACCAAATTAATTAGGCTACAGTCTAGAATATTACAGTTCATAATTCGCTGCAGCACTGCACATTGAAATTGTTTCAAATGTGGACCTTGTGAAATCTGTATGGTAAATTGGATCTTTTTTATATGTCTTGGTATAGCAAGAGTGACCTTAACAGTTTTGTCAGGTCTCTGTGAAATCAGGCAATGTGGACCATACCTCTCTCTCAAAGGCAGACCTGTGGTAATTTCCCTACTCCGGAGTTTGCAGGTTGGTGTCAAGCCAAACTTTTACCGGTCTGGGTTCATTAATGAAGACCCCTCCCTACTAGACCTCTACAATATCATGCATACTAAGTCAACAAAGTGCAACTTCCATGAGGCCAGTCAGTATAAAATATACCCAGACCAAAGGATGATCGTCTTTGGTGAATGTTCATGAAAGTTCACGAATATTCCTCATGTTAAAATAACACACAAAAAAATTCATGAAAATTCCTTGAAATTTCATCAAAAATTCACCAAAATTCCTGAAAATCCGTGATGTCATTTTAACAACAAGAATCTTCATGAATGTTCATGAAATTTCATGAATTTTCGTGAAAAATTCACCAAAATTTTACTAGGTTTCATCAACTTTCATGAATTTTCATGAAGATTCATGAACATTTTTGCCTCGGTAGCTCTAAAACAATGATATACGATGCTTTACCAATTTTCTGTTCATATATGGCAGTAGATGGCAGTGGACTCGTGGTCAAATTCTTATACGTCTCTCCTTGTTCATGAACATTTCCTAGGTGAAGATAAATGCCCATGTCATGCTATCATCAGCATGATCAGACTAAACTTTCACCTGCTGCAGCTCAAAATGGGTTTCCGGGTCACTGTAAAACTGTTGTTAACAAAAAAGCATGACTGTGAAAATATTTTATATTTGGTTATGTTACTTTACAACAACAGTACTTTTAGGAATTATATACTAGTGCTTATTTTATCGACTCTATAGCAGGGAGATAATGCGTTCAGTAGCGTTTGTTTGACTCGTACGTGAAGTCACATAAAAACAATATGCTAATCCAATATACTTCTAAAAAGAAGCATAATTTACCAATCCATGTGTTTGCCTGTAATAAGTAGTGTGACGAGTATGCCTCTTTTAGCGGTTGATTTTTAAAAAAAATTATTTTCTGTAGTCACTGTAAAAATGTGTCATGTTGACCCTTGTTATAGAATCCCACTGTTAGTCACTATGTTAGTCAGAACCCTATACTATTATTAGCATGCCATTAGTAGAAGATAATTTTTTTGTAATTTTTATTTTATTTTAAAGAATTATGAAGATATTACCCACTGGGCACTAAACATTGGACCACTGTTGTCATAACGTTGGGCATCAATGTTGAATAACGGTATAAATTCAGTTGTATATGTCAGTTGAGATAACATTAATTCAGAAACATTTCGACCACATTGTCTTTAAACGTTGCTTAAATGTGAAAGACATAGAATCAACATTAGAATGACATTTACCAATAAGAACATGGCTAAAAATCTGGCTCCGTTAAAAACTAACGTTATCTCAACTGACATATACAACTATATTTCTACCGTTATCCAACATTTATGACTAACATTATAACTATGTCGATCAAATGTTTTGTGCCCGGTGGGTAGTGTGAATATATTAAGTTAATGTAGTATTGATAGGAAAAACATTATATTTATAAGAAATTTGTGCACGTAATGTAGGTTACAATTTAGTGTAATAAGCCTCTCTAGGAATTCTGTAATATCAAACCTTTTAATAGAGCACAACACTAGCTTTATTATTTCTTTCATTCTTAAAGTGAACTTTACATTCTGCCCCTCTGGTTGTCCATTCCATGTTAGACTTCTGCTATCCGTCAAAATGAGGTTGTATTTGACAAAAAGAAATTCCCCCTGAAAATAAGCCTACCTTCTGTCCTAGAAAAAATGAATTGAGCGACAGTTCTACAAATGACATTTTGATATCAAAATTTGATGTATCAAAAATAGTTTTCCTGGAATGGATGTGTGCTAATTTTTTTATTTGTTGTCATGGGATAGAAGGCGGCTTGAATGCAACAATTCTCACTCTATATCCAAGTAAAACATCACCTCGGGGGCAGTCTGTACCTTAAGGTTCTACAAATCAGTAAACGTTAAACATGTTTTCTGTGATTTCAGCTGAAAATGTCAATCCAACGTGTACGCCGTGAGTTTGGAGCTCCAGTCACTTTTACGGATAGAAATGTGGCAGATGCCAAAGATGCATATATGGAATGTGTGCCATATGTGGATAAGACATTTGATCTCAAGAAAATAGAACTGGACCAAGGCACACAGGTGGGTACCCTGCCAGCATTACTTCTTGTGAATTCAACTACATGTATATCAACTCATTCATAATTCTACCATAGGCTGCATACCTAAAACAGGATCTATTTTCAAAGAAAGTTAAAAACTTCAGGAAGAAATGGTGGCAAGGGTAGTTGAACAGTTCCATACCACATAACGACATAAAAAAATTAAAAGTATGTACCCCCTGGGCCAAATTGGTCTTGATAAACAATAAATTCTTTGTATTAAATATTATTGGAACATAAAATATCACTAAAAACCCATAGATTAAGATATTAGCGCCTTTTATAACCCTTGCAGGCCATCCCTGAGCTGAGTGATATGGCATCACAGACGGACTGGAAATACCCACGTAATGCTAACACACAGTACTATCCTCGGGAATATACAGAAGCTGAGAAAGAGGAACAACTGAAATCTGAAGAACTCAGCAAATTCATGGACAGTGTTTTCCCAAGGTAACCTTGTCTGTGCCTAAAGAGTGAATAAATATAGGTCTTCTGATGCCCATTTGGTGAGAATCTCAGAATTAATCTCTAAATAAATGTCCACTTGAATGACAACTTTGCATTACATCCTTTGACATATTTTTGCAGGTTTGAGCTAGCAATGCAGCAAAATGAAATTGTCGATATCTTCTACGATGACTGGACGAATCTTGCTGATGATGATGGCACGTTTGGTGCTAAAGCAGACAACCACCTTAAGGTATACTGTAAAGAATAACTGGCATTTAGATGTCTTGTAATGATTTTACAGATTGTCGCGTGCCACCTCTCTAAGGGCTCCTAGTTTCGGTGGCGTGTGGGGCTTATTAGCGTGGACCTCCCGTGATGCGGCTGAAGACTCCAACCTGTGTGACTAGCCACTAGTGACTTACAAACAACGCATACTTAATGCTTCCAAATCACTAAATATTAATCAGCAGTCCATTACAAATTCATCTTTAGAACACTAGGTTAGCGCTTAGGGTGAGCCGCAACAATATATTTTCTACACTCTTTTCCAAAAGAAACATTTTTGAAGTTGCCTTTCTTTTGGAGAAGAGTGTATGCCAGTGAAACTGGAGTTATAGACCATTTTGACAATGCTCATGGTGACAACTTGCCAAAAAACCCCATTTCAAAATTGATCATGGTTCTCTCACAATTGTGAAATGTTTGAGTACATCTCACAAGAGTGATTTCGCAGAACTATTTTGGTTTTAAGAGGAGATGACAAATTTGTTTTAAGGCTAAGAATGCATTTGTTCTCGACAGTTCCCTAATAAATGTCCCTTGGGCGGAAGCATGACTTTAGGGTTGTAGAGGACATTCCCGGCTGTCAGCAGCTTTTTACAGAATGAAAATGTAAATTCGTGGAAAAGTCTTGATTTATTCATCATTACATCACGATGTTGCACCCTCATTGCACCATCCCAAAAGTCATTTGTATATGGTGTGTAAGATGGTCTCATTATCAAGGTGCATGGTCTTTAACCAAGGTTCGACTGTATAGTGATTTGGAAAATGTAATATTTTGGCTCAGGTTGTGAAAATTTAATATCCAGGTATACCAATTTCAGATAACTCAATATCCCAATATACCATTTCAGGGATTGATATTCCATATCCCCATTCCAGCTTCCAATATCCGCCCTCTTTAAGTGTATCCTAATTTGGGCGGCCAGAATTTCACCAGGTTAGCTGTACCACAACTTGAATAAACTCATAACTACAGTGTGTAAAGTTGAAAAATCCAGTCACTTCAGTGTAATGGTGGCATTATATTCCGAACTAATTAATTATTTTAACCTTTCAGGAGTACCAGTCATTTACAGACCTACAGTTCAGCAAAGAGAAAACTATCACATGTATAGACTGGCATCCATCTATCAGAGGTACTCAGTCATATTGTCATCTTATTTTAAAAGTGTCAAAATGGCCACTTATACATGTAAGTCTGTTGGAAACAAATAATAGACATTGGAAAATTGCGAAAGACTCCCCACATCCTCCTTAGTTTAGTTTCGTTATTCAGGATTACACAAAAGACAATTACATCTTATCGAAGGTGCTTTCCTTGTTAGTAGGATTTAAAATATATTAAAAATTATATATACAAATGAAATTATATACATACGGAACCCAGAAAAAAGCATCATCAACATGATATTATAATCATCAATAATTGAGTCATCCTCCTTCTTTACCCTTCAATCCTAAATGAGAACACAACTTTTTGGAAACAAGGGTGTGCAACAAGCTGACCATTACAAAGTTAGCTTTTTTTATATTTTTTTTATCTTTATATTATATATTATATATTTATATTATATATTATTATATTATGTTCTCCTAGGTGTGGTAGCAGTGGCCATAGCTGAGCAGTTATCCTATGATGACAGAATTGATCATGCTGCTAGAGTGATTATGACACCTTCCCTTGTATTGATATGGAGCTTCACTGATCCTATACACCCACAGGTATAGATCAATTATTCAATCGGCTGAGGTAGACACATGGGGGCACTAGGTCTAAAAAAATACGGGTGTGTGAGGCCGGACCCAGAGACCTCCAACCACCTTCCATTCGCAATTCTTTGAAAAAGATACGGCCTTCCATTTGCAGCACGGCGTGGCATTTGTGACATTTTTAGGTCCCTTACGATAATAAACTCTGGTTAGTCTAGGTCAGCTGAGTTGAGAGGATTTGTTCAGATCTTGGATTTGCACGTGAGTTTCAACTGAATATACACAAAAATTTGCAGGCAAATTTTACTTCATGGGGCCTGTGCCCCTTCCCCATAGACTATATGTAGGTCCCCAGAGACCTGTTTTTTGGACCTGGTGACCTTGACATTTAAAACCCGTGACCTTGAACTTCTATATTGTCCAGCTTCATCGTATTACCAAATTTCATGACGTCCCTTGGTTCAATGGTTTTGCTGTTGGTATGTAGGAGCGCTGAATTAAACAAGAAAAAAGAAACAAACCACATCAGTCAAGACTCAAATTAGACTAAAATTACAGCTGACGAGATTTTTCCATACCTTGTGCTCCTCTCCCCAGATTTTTTGTACGAAGTACCAAAAATTTCAGTACTCCAATCTGATATTCGAGCCCGCCGAGAATTGATTGCGGAGCACCAATGTGCCAGCACTTCCAGCCAGCCTCGGTTTGGAATCGAACGCCATTAGCAAAATGGCTTTAAAGAGTGCCGGCACAGGCTTGAATATCAACAAAGTCAATCAAATATCACAAAGTCTTTTTTTCCTTCATTTTTGTGGAGTAATTAGGTCATGAGAGGTCAAAGTAGGTCACGTTTTCAAGTGGGCTCACTTTAAAATGCTTACTATATGATAATTGATCATTTGAATGGACTTTCAGGGGAGCTGTATTCCTGAAACCCGCCAAAAAGCTAGGCCATACCCTTTTTATCTCCTAGTGGATTCTACAGGTCGTCCAGTGAGGGGACTCTGTCTGTGCCCTGCTGGGTAAGTCTTAATCATAATATTTTGAACAATTAACAAGGTATTAAGCAAACCAGAAAAACAAGTTTTAGCAGAAAATTTTTTGGTATGGTTTTATATAATAGTTTCATGAAAACATTGCACACATTGAAATCTTATGGTATCTTATATTTTCCTCATTATAAATGTGATCCTTGGCCAGGAAGGCTGATTGCTTCAAAATATGCCAGTCCTTGGTCTAC
>JAAUXW010148542.1_pt1 | contig 10161 bp, 8 predicted proteins | sample 7278141 | NCBI WGS metagenome assembly JAAUXW01 (sample SAMN14350115, study PRJNA611818) | marine sediment metagenome | isolation source: surface marine sediment (2.1m) | place: French Polynesia: Moorea | collected 2018-08
AGCGCCACCTGGTGGTCGTAATATTCCGTGGATTTTGGGTCGTGGGCAAAATTAAAGACTATGGACCATAAGGAATCTACATGCAAACTTATATAGAATTCTGGCTGCAGAAAGTATTGGGAGCGATAGCCCTTAAAAAGAAAGGGTTGCAAGGCTAAGTAAAGTCGTTTAGTAGTGCGGTAATTAGATGTGATGTCTGGGCCTAAAACAATATTCTGCTGATGATAATCTATTCAACAAACCTTCGGCCACATCAAATCCTTGGAATTTCACAGGTTGTGCATAGTTGACCATAGCGGAGAGGTACGGATGGATGTTGGTGGTAGCTCCAGTGTAATGGTAACTTGTCATCAATGCTGCTTCCTCCTCAGCTGTCAATGCCCCCTGTGTATTTCAAATAACACAGTACAAGATATAAATAGAGATAAAGCAATGAAGAAAACCCCAAATTGGCTGTGCTTTAGCACTAGCCAATTGTAATCTCTGTCTAAGCAGTAGACCTATGGTCCAACATTATTGCCATGACTTACCATTTCCATCCACCTGTTGCTTGTTCATAACTCTCTTTTTTTTAAGAAAAAAGACCGCGTACAATTGTGCCCTGTTTATTCTTAGAAAAAAAAACTGGAGTTATGGACAAGCGGCAAATGTAAGAAAATGGTAAGACCATAGCAATACTGTTGGACTAGGTCACCTTCCACTTCATATAGAAAAGAACAGATATTTTTTGTCCGTTTTTGTTTTGGACAAAGTAATTAAGTTACTCGCAAAATTTTCAACTTTGTTGTTGTTTATAATCAAGTATCTGTGCTACACACCAGTCAAAGCGCCTGTTTTTTTATCATTATTAAATAATTAATCGAGGGTTCTTCATTTCACTCAATTATTATGCAATATGCCCAACAATGCCTGAAGAGCTTCGTTTATGTCGTTGAATATCTATATTTTCTACTCTTTGTGGTCATGCGAATGTTACTTAACCATTGAATTTTGTACTATTTGGTTGACATGCCTTGTATGATTTTAGCTCACAACAATAATTAAGAGTTTAAGAGTAGAGTCCTGTATACAATCATAACACCCAAGCACAGCAAATTTTGCAATCTGTAATCTTTTTCAAACAAATGTAATTTAATATCTACACACTGAGGAAGTTTTGGGAGGAAAATGATTGTAACTTGAAAATAAATCTTTCACTACCAATGCAATGAGAACCTTCAATCTTTTAAGTGTGACTTCAATTAGTACGAATTCTTTTCATTCTTTTATAATTTTGATAAATGTATTATAATTCATATACTAAGTTGCATTGTTATATTGTCATGATTCAATCGTTAGGTCAGTGCTTATTGGGCTATTGCCATGCATGTATTTTAAGGATGCTATTAATCACTGGGTGGGATACCAAAATCCGGAACCTTTTGTTTGGCTTGTTTTGATTTGAGCAAGTTCCAGAAATCTGCTCCAATATCTTGGTCAATCAAAACAAGGTTCCGGAATTTGGTATCCCGCCCAGTGTTATAGTATTCTGAAGAACAATTTTGGAATCACGATTTTGACTGTTTAATACATGGCAGAACAATACTTTTCACCAGGATAGGAGCAAGACTGCAGTCGGTAGAGTGTCCCAAGTTAAACATAAATGCTAAGGAAATCTTACTATAAAGAGCATCCTTAAAACATTCAGTAATCTCTTTTTGTATAAAGACTGTATGTACAGTGCCGGGGTACAGCAAAAAAAAAAGAAGAAGCTTGGATTGTAAAGTCATAGACATGTAGTATTTCAATTTGTCTCGGGGGAGCATTGTGAATACAGGGAGTGAAACAGTAAAATGAGGTTTAAACTTAAAGGCACTTTTTTGGGTTTAAAGGTACTGATCTTGGGTGACCCCCCAAAAAATGCGTGGAAATCCGCAGATCAGCGAAATTTTTCACCCCCTGTGCATATTCTTAGCAAGCTTTTTTATACATTGCTAATTGCTTTGGGGTTGAAAATACTATAAGTTAAGTACCGGTTCTGAATTCCTATATATGTAATATCCCAAAATAATAGTTCACTTTTTAAGGTTTGTAGGCGCCTTTTTTTTTATTCTATTAAAATTGAGTACATGTATTTTACCATGGATTATCAGAGACCATTGCACCTGATGGGGGCCCACAAATTGATGTCACTGATGAAGGATTGAAACTTCCGACAACAAGGGGACAACAGCTGGGTGCAAGATGGTAGTATTAGATTTAGCAACTATTTGGTCTAACCAAGAATAGATGTCATGGATTCTTGGTCTAACTTATGGTATCACTTCTTAGGCCCCCATCATTTACAACAATCTCTGCTAACCTCTAGGGTGATTTATGCTTCATCTTTATCTGGTATGGGTAAAGAGGTGAATGAATCAATGCCCATATCTTTCCTGTTTTTGGATGGGAAATCTATACAGAGAAAAGTCATCAACAAAATTCAATTACTAAATTTCGATATTGTGAATGACTGCCATGAACCCCATGAACCCCCTACAACTAAATTGTATGTTAAATGGACGAATGGTAGCATATTGTGGTATGCCAGCCAGACAGGCTCTTCCACGTGCAGTCTTCCCATCAGCACTTCATGGCCTTTGGCTTAACTGATCACCAGTAGTTTCACAACTAGGTAGAATAACAAAAGCACATGAAGCCCAAGGACCGGGTCTTCACAATATATAAATTATCGACTAGAAATTGGGTTTTCTCTGTACAAGAATCTAGTCTATGTTGAATATGCTTTGTAGGGAAAATTATTCTTTCAGTATAAAAAGTTGAATTTCACACTCCCCAACATAGACTCAATCCTTAACACGTCCAATAAAAGCAGCACAACTTTACCACCAGCAAATCATTTTGGTGTCATATTAAAGTAGATTTGAAGGACTACACTTAAAACAGTTCTAGTCCCATTGAAAGATAAATGTATTGGCTTACTATAGATAATGTATGGAATTAACAGTAAGAAGTGCACCAAAGAATAAATACATGTATAATCATACACGTGAAGATAATGACAATAGCTACGTCATTGGCCATGGAAAACCATGAAAAAATGTAACTTGATGTTGAAATAGAGTCCACCTTCAAATTGGCACATATGCCATGCATAGGCAAACAGATGTTTAGTATTCTCTTCAATTTAAGCAGCCACATTTTGAACATATGGTGAACAATGCATTTCAGTGTATGGTCGCTTACAACAAAGGAAAAAATGGAAAAATGATTACATTTCGACTAGGAACAATTTTTTTAGAGTGTAGATCATATTTTTTACTTATTGCCCCTACAAATGTAGTATATTGTGGCAAAATTTTGTTTTGCTAGCTGCTATACTATATGGGAGATGATATTGAACATACATGTATAGTGCACAGTGCATTTCAGTGTATGGTCACTTATAACGAAGAAAAAAATGAATAATTACATTTTGACCTATAAATGTAGCATTTTGTGTTCAGACAGACAGCCCAACAGACAGAAAGCGATGCATAGGAGCCCACCATTGCACATGTGGGCTCAACAAAACTGATTCCCTTTCGAAGTAACCTGTTTCTTATTGTCCATAACCAGAGATGACTATAGAAAGTTTTTTGGGAAAAGATACTACTTGGATTTAATTCGTAACTACTTTCAGGGAGGTTACAGATAAGTTTAGTAATCAGCAGATTTATGAAATATTTAATTTTATCATGCACAACAATCAACATAAATAATAATACATTCTAAGTAATAAAAAAGTCTAGTTCTACACAAAGAAGTTACTGTATAATGATGGGAGTGCTTTTGCAAGCTCACCTGCCCCATGGCTATTTCTTGGTCAACTGTAGGGTCACTTGATTCCTTTATTATGATTTAAAATGAGATTTGTGCATATAAAGTATCATAGTGTTAAAATTGGCAAATAAAAAGGAAACCTCCAAACAGTTTATCTACTACAAATTTTTGAAACTGAGAATATAATAAAAGGGCACTATGTGGTAATAGGAATACTTAAAATTGGAGCAATAAATGGCAACCATTTATATTCAAAACAATCAAATCATATTATTCTATACTATACTTTACAAGGCACCAACAGATGCATTAAGTTCCAGCCCAAAAGAAAATAATACCCTTCACACATGCAAATTCTGCATTACTATTCAAAAGCAATATACTGTAACAGAAAATAGGGGAAAATGTAAAGAAAACTTATCTGCACAATCAAATATTGGCAACAGTTCAAACTCATGTACAATAAACGGTCTTTTTTTGTTTTTGACGATTCATATGATAAAGGGAAAAGTAGATAGTGGTCAAAGCATGTGTTAGACTTAGTTTTATGGTAAAAGATGCTTATTATAAATGTATTAGTGTTTTAATCTAAAAACAATATCAAACCTTTTTGGGAACAATCTTCAAATCATCTTTTTTGTCTTCCTCAGATCCTTCAGGGTTAGCTTCACCATTCATTGCTGTTCCATCTATGAATGAAAGAGAACATAAGGTTAACATATTTACATAGCCAGTAAGGGTGTGACATGAAGCTATAATCTTATAACAACTTACGAATTAACATAGGGACATAACATGACATAACATTAATAGACAGCACTCCTTTTACATATTTACTAAGTATGGTCATAATTCAAAAAAAGCCTTTCAAACTTTTAAAATCATTCCATGAAATTCCAATGCTTTATTAGTTCAGATGTTTTAGGCACACTCAGTGTGCTGTAGATATACTACAGAATATTAGGATCAAAGTTGTAACAGGGACATCTAAAACAAAACCAATGTGGTACATTCTACTGATGGTTGAATGAGGTCTTCCGATTTATATATGGATGGATATGATGTCCTATTATTTGAAGTGAATATCTTATGATTATGTACATTTTTTCCTTAAATTTCCCCGTTTTATATCATTACAGCCCAGCCCAGCAACATCTAACGCATTAGGCCACCATATTTGAGTGATCCCTACTTTAAATTTGTAGCTACCCAGACCCAACAGCAGTGTAGCCAGTGTATAAACTGCAGTGTACACTGGTTTGTACTGGTACATACACTAGAGTACACTGGTACTATACACTAGTCTGCCAGTGTAATACACTGATGAGCCAGTGTTACAGCACTACCTCTAGTGAAGTTAAACTGGCTCCACAGTGTAACTACACTGGTTTACACTGGTACGACACACTGGTATCCCAGTGTATTACACTTCTGTACACTGGCCTGACTTAGTCATACTATGGACTGTAGACTGCAGTGTACACTGCCTGTACACTTTCATGACTTAGTCGTTTTTGGTTGGATATGTACACCTCAGGTACACTGCAAGGGGTACACTGCACGTACACTTCAGTCTATGCAGTGTAGTTGCAGTCTACACTGGACAGGGCATGCAGCCTATTACGCAGTCCTACCCTGCAGGTAACCTGGAAATACACCGCAGGTACATTGCACTTTGGATTTTCATAAACATCTCAAAGATTTGCACAGATGTAACTTGTGGGGCACTTAGCTATAGGTATCATTTCTTTACTAAAGTACACTTCTGGTTAATAATCAGCGACCCTAAAACATTCACTTCAAATCTAAATAAAACCGATCATTGTACCCTAATTCATATTTTTAGTGGTCGGGTATGCATGAATCAATGTATGTATGGATGAATCCATCTTTAATGAATGGCAATCTAAATGTTGGGACCCATTTCAATTTATATGAGTCCCAGCGTACAATGTATCAGGTTTGAATCAATTACATTGACCTATCATGTGCAGGAATGTTTCGTTACCATGATTACCGGTACATTTAATCAGGTCTATAATACATGTGTGACCAGCTACTCACAATGACTAAGTTCACAATACCCATAGTTTGTCGTTTTCCTGAGTTTTCGTAGTTTTCAAGCATTTAATGAGGCCTTACAACAGGAATGATTAACTAATGTTTTGGCATGCATCACTATTTTCAAAAGCAGTTACATGATGATAGGAAGTGGGCTTTAGATTTGCCTAAACACTGCTTCGAAAAGTCATAGAAGTACCATGGCATAGAAGAACTTTTGATTTGTGTAAAGGCCTAAGAGCACGGAGTGCAAGATGACATTGACATGATCGTTGTACATTACTAATATTGTTGCAGGCCAAAGTTGATGGAGCATTTGATATCAAAAGCCAAAGTTATGAGTGGAAGAATAATCTTGCCTTTTAATATGACAATACTCAAGTGCTACTCATATCACTCTCTGCATAAATAAAGTAACAGTCTGAGAAAATCTACATTGGAAATGACAAGCTTTCTCCTCCCTTTGTTCGAGAAGATATGGCCATTGTTGATAATATCTGGCTATGTTTTACACGTACAGGTTTATTGCCTGAGCATCTCAAATATAAAAAAATCTATTCTCATGATTGTGAAGCCTAGTTCCTGGTTTTCAGGCCTTAGACCTCTCTAAATATTGATGCAAACCATGACAGATCATAATTCTCCTTGAAAGTCTGAACTGAAAGATACCCCATATGCAATTGTGATATTTCATACTTAATCATGATCTAGCATGAAATATCAAAATTGTTTCAATAACCTTCAGGATCATGATATATAGTGGTACTTCATAATTTGTCATGACATGCAAGGAAGTGCAACAGGTAATAAAATGTTTCAAATAACCTTAAGACTTTTTAAATGCAAATATTTATTGATTGAAATGACAATTCAAAAGTGTAGTTTTTTCTGTTGTCTTATGTCTTAATATATCATTTGCATCAACAAATTGACCAGGCTTGAAACTCAGGAGCTAGGAACCAGGAAACGTTTTTGAACCAGGAGAAATATAAAACTCCAAATAAAAAGGGATGTAACATAGAATGTTTTCAAATAAATGAAGGGGGAAAAGATCGTTATCTGTCATGCAATGTGGAATATGTACACTATCACTGTGCAGAGAAAAAGTAACCAGATCTGGAACATTTGGTTGAAATACGAATGACCTTTAGATCATTCCAAGTGACAATTGTAGATATTCCTTTATTATGCAAGGAGGGCCCCTAACAATTTTTAATAGTTGAGACCAAACTTATATTGCATTTTGATATAAGGTTACGTTGAGAAGGCACAAGAGTAATGTTAAAACGCATAAAACTTCATAGTAACATGTGGGATGAGAGAGGATTTTAATAAAATCAACAATATTTTCGATCATTGACAATCGACATAAAAATATCAATATTTGTGGTTGGGGAAGGGTAGATCACATGAATTTGGCATTTCAGCCAATGATATTGTGGAAATGGGTTGGAATTTATTTTCACGACAATCAGCATGCATTTGCACATATCAGTGCTATGTTTTTGCATATTTTTTGTACCAGGCTTAAGCTTCCTTTGTTTCTGCACCTTAGCACGTTCTGCAGCCTGAGCCGAATCTTCACTTGATTCCGAGGTACTGTCATCATCTATCGTGTGCATGAGAGGAGAATTGAACAAATAACATGATTGATCAGTGCCATGTGCAATCTAACAAATCACAATGTGATAATCTGCTTTTATATCAAAAGCAATAAACATTTCTAGCAGTGTCAATTATATTAAAATTAAAGTCAAATAAGACATTGGCGTGATTTTTCATGCACCAGATTATTTTCCGGTTTACTGGAAAGAATTAGACAAATCTGATATTATTTCACAACAAATAAAGTTGCATTTCAGTTTCATGCAAAAGGTGTTTGTGATACATGCAAAGGGTCCTCAATGCAACGACTCTATACAAACATCACAAGAAATGCCTGCTTTACACGGTAATTCTAGGATACACATTTCACAAAAACATGGACTAGATTACCAAGTAAATAAATATAAAATTCCTAGTTCAAAGATATTCTCCATTTTTACCTACATTTAGTTTATTCGGTACTCTTTTTCAGATATACAGTACCTTTATCTAACGACTTAAATGTTTGCATTTATCGATCTTCTTTAGTTATCAAAAAACATCAAATCTCCAAATTTGCCAACTAAGGGTTATTCAATTAAGGATACATGTACTTGCTATGTATGAGGCAAACTTAAATGTTTGTATTTATTTATCTTCTTTAGTTATCAAAAAACATCAAATCTCCATTTGCCAACTAAGGGTTATTCAATTAAGGATACTTGCTATGTATGAGGCAAAAACAGCAAAAATCAGCAACTTTAGGACATTCTGGCCTATAATTCAGCTAATAAACCATCTTTTAATTATTAGCTGAATTATATGCGAGAATGTCCAGAAGTTGCTAATTCTTGCCGTTTTTGCCTCACACAGAGCAAGTATCCTTATAAATGAATGATAGAAAAGATAAGAGAAACGTGGAGTGGCAGCAATTTTTTGTGCCCCACCTATAACTGCAATTTAATTATTCAGGCACACTGCAAGTATTCTAATATCTGAAACATCGCTCCCCGATATTTAATTTCTATCTGACACTCCCCCCCCTAATGTAATTGTTGAGGGGCATCTATACATATTTTGGGTACATATAAACCCCCACCTATTTTTTTTCATATGCATAAGCAATTTTTTTCAGGCATTTCTTCTGCCGACCCACACTCCTTTATTCTTTTAATGGAATAGCTCTAATAAGACATCCAAGAAATGTACAAGGTCCTGGAAGCCCAACTCTTTACCAAAAGACTATGTGAGTTCAAGATATCGTTTCTAAATACAACATAACTAAATGCCACTAGAGTTGTAAAACCATTTAAGGATTGCACGTCAGTATGGCAGAAGGCAATGCCAGACTGCAATTTTGAGTATGGTCAGATCCAAGTCTCAACTTGCAGTACAGTGTGGTGTAGTGTATTCATTCTCTACAAGTTTCCAGCATAACTACCATATTTACACATCTAGACACTGTTAATACGACACATGGTCAAGTACTCCACAACACTACTTAAGGGAAACTGCAAGTGTTTTTCACAAGTCTTTTGGTCACTTGAAGAGATAGGTGTAGCTATGTATGCTGATGCGTATGATGTACCTTTGGGCAACCAGCATACAGGTAATGCTGGGTTCTGGCACAGCTGGTACCTTTACATACATGTACATCCCAATGATACATTTAACTTTCTTAAAATTAGGATTAAAATGATTAATATTAAGATTAAACTAGCTTTAAACAGCGAAGTTTAATCTAGATTTTGGTAGAGACTAAAAATTTCAAGGGAATTCAAGCTGATATTCGAGCCCTGCCAAGAATCCATAGCAGAGCACCGATGTGCCAGCACTCTTTAAAGCCATTTTGCTAATGGTACCACTGATTTGCCCATGGACTTAAAATGGTGTCGATTCCAAACCGAGGCTGGCTGGAAGTGCTGGCACATCGATTCTCGGCACTCAGTATCAGATTGGATTACTGAAATTTTTAGTACTTCGTACAAAATTTTAAAATGGAATTAGGAAATGTGTTTTTAGTACATTCTCTTGTTGATTAGTATGTATTTGTATTATTTGGGAACTATATTCTCTTGCCAGAGAGTTGTGGACGGTGCATGTGGAACAAATTGTTGTTCTTGAGTCATCACAATATAGTATGAACACTAATAAGTTACATGTGGGGAAGGGACAGGGGTTTTATTTCCCTACGATACACTCATTACATAACTCCTATATATAACAATGACTGGCCAATGGTAGGGATGGGCAATGTAAAGAGTACTTATCCATTTTTTATTGACCCACCCACCTGGCACAAATTTATATTATTGATGACAAATCTGATATCATATTGGACATGCTTTTGATGAATTTCAGTCAGCAACTGAATGGGTAAGACCAATGGGCAACACTGTTTAATGACATAAACATTGAAAACAAGACCAAAACAGACATGGTATATGTACACTTTGACAGAACAACTGGAAAATTACTGACATAAATGTTACTTTATTAACATGCTGCCAAACAGGGAAACAAAAAAATCTATATTTTTGTCACAATAATATTTGTCGATTTATCGAAAATTTCAATTGAAACACATATATACGACAAAGATTACAAAGAGAGTGGGGAAGTTTTTCATCTTTGTTAATGTTCAATAATACTCAGATTAAACTAGCCTTATCTAGTAGGATAAAAGGCGCAGTTTAATCAGAATTTTATTAACAG
>JAAUXW010137859.1_pt1 | contig 10144 bp, 10 predicted proteins | sample 7278141 | NCBI WGS metagenome assembly JAAUXW01 (sample SAMN14350115, study PRJNA611818) | marine sediment metagenome | isolation source: surface marine sediment (2.1m) | place: French Polynesia: Moorea | collected 2018-08
CATTGCCCAACGATTCGAGTGTGCGCGGCGTAGGGCGCAAGCGCCTCTCACGCACGATCAGTTGTTCCCGCTGGCTTAACTTGTCCATCGCCACCAACAGCCAACCGCGGAGCTTGCCGGTATCATGATCTGCCTCAATCAAGTCGGTGGCCTGCACCCCGTCATCTTCGAGAAGGTCAATCCACTCGCGCCCTTCTTCTTCGCTCGATTGGGTCGCGTTTAACGAAACGTCAGAGCCGGAAAGACGGCCCTCCATCATCTCTACATCGCGAATGGAAACCTTCGTTTGCAAAGCCACCTTGGCGCGGATGTCTTCGCGATTGGGCATCTTGCCCAGGGCAAGCGCTTCGCGTTCCAGGTGCATTTTAATCCGGTTGAGATTGAAAAATAGCGACTTTTGCGAAGTGGTCGAGCCGGTGCGCACCACAGACCAGTTGCGGATAATGTAATCCTGTATCGACGCCTTAATCCACCACATTGCATAGGTGGAAAATCGTACTTCTCGGTCAGGATCGAACCTCTCGGCAGCTTTCATCAGCCCGACCGCCGCCTCCTGGATAAGATCGTTCATCGGAACGCTATAGCGTTTGAATTTGTAGGCCATCGAAATCGCCAGCCGCATATGGGTAGAGATCAACCGATGCAGCGAGGCTTCATCGCGCTGATCTCGCCAGGCATAGGCAAGTTGGCGCTCGGTATGGGCATCAAGCAGATCCTCGCGCATCGCGCGGCGGGAAAATGCTTGATCCTGGGGGCTATCCAACGGCACAGTCTACCACCCTTTCGGTCGACGTTTTGCGAAATCATCGCTAAAAACGCCCTGACAAGCATAGCCGAGGTGCGACAAATTGTCCATAGCGCAATCCGAAAAGACGATAAGGTTGGCCCCATGTTGCAAAGTACGCTCCCCCCTCTGACATTGGTGATCGGAGGGGCAAATTCCGGCAAATCCGCCTATGCAGAAGAGCTGATTTTGGCGGCGGGCGGCGATCCGGTGTACATCGCCACGGCGCAGGCTTTTGACGCCGAAATGGCCACCAAGATAGAACGGCACAAGGCGCGGCGCGCCGGCAAGTGGCGCACGCTAGAGGCTCCGTTTGATCCGATCTCGTCCCTCGCCGGGGTTACAAAAACGGATCTGATCCTCTTGGATTGCGTCACGCTATGGCTGTCAAATCATCTGTTGGCAGGGGGCGATCTGAACAAAGAGACGGATCGGCTTTTGTCGGCGCTCGCCCGATGTGCGGCCCCCATTGTGGTAGTTACCAACGAGGTGGGAATGTCCGTTGTACCGGAAAGCAGCCTGGGGCGGAGGTTTCGCGCCCTGCAAGGGGGCCTGAACCAACGGATTGCCGCCACCGCAGATCGGGTTGTGCTCGTAACCGCCGGCCTACCTCAAACACTGAAGTCGCCGCAATGAGATGGTATTGGGTGCGCCACGCTCCCACCCATGAGAAGGCCTTTACCGGCTGGCGAGATATTCCCGCGGATCTAAGCGATACTCCGACGCTGTTACGGCTGGCGCAATTTTTGCCCGCCGCAACAATCGTGTCCTCTGATCTTTGCCGCGCATACGACACCGCTTCGGCGCTTATGGCGGCCCGACCTGCCTTGGGGCCACGCCTACCCAACGACCCCGATCTGCGCGAGTTTGACTTCGGCGACTGGGATGGCAAGCATTGGCGTGATGTGGCGGCCTTGGATCCCGAACGCAGCCGCGCCTACTGGGAAACCCCCGGAGATGTCGCCCCGCCCCACGGCGAAAGCTGGAACGCAGCAGCCCACCGCGGAGATCGCGCCGTCGAGCGCACGCGAAAAGAAATCGTCGGACAAGATGTAATCGTTGTCGCGCACATGGGGGTTATTCTCACTCGGATTGAGCGCGCGCTGGGCTGTCCGCCCAAAGATGCGTTGAGCCATGAGATACCCCCGTTGTCCGTGACCGTTATCGAGCAGGGCAATAGCGGCCCGGCATCTTATGGGCGTGGGGTGGTGACAACGGTGGGGTATCGCCCTTAGGCGATCCGGCGCATACCTTGCCGCTGTCGCCGCTTTTGCCCATAGTATTGCCATGGACAAACCCAAACGACCAAAGCTGATCCGCTCGCTAGATGTGCCGCCGGTCTGGATGATCGGATGTATCGTATTGAGCATACTCATAGACGTCGCGGCACCTTGGACAAGGGTTCACATCGCCGGAGCAACGGCTTTCGGGGCGGGGCTATTTGGGGTGGGGTTGGGGCTTATCTTGTGGTCGATCGTGTGGTTCCGCCGCCAGCAAACCCCAATCCAACCGCACCGCACGCCCAAATCCCTCATCATTGGGGGGCCTTATCGATTTACCCGCAACCCAATTTATCTCGCATTCGTGTTGCAGGTGGTAGCGTTTGCCTTTTTCATCGGCTCGCCTTTGGGGCTATTGGTGGCGGGGGTTTTATGGCGTATTCTGGAACGACGATTTATCATCGAAGAAGAGCGGCGCCTCGTGGAAACGTTCGGCCCGGACGCCGAAACCTATCTTCACAAAACCCGCCGTTGGCTCTAGGAGCCGTGACAAACGGATCTATTGCACGCAAAGAAACATAGCGTGGCGTTTAGGTCTTTTCGCCATCGCTCTCGTCTGCATCCGGGGGCAAATTAAAGAGACTATCGGGATCTACGACCGCCGCTTGGCTATCTTCCTGAGCTTTTGGGGCATCCCCTGTTAGGCTAAAGCTTTCAAGCCCGGAAATTGCGCTCGGCATTTTCGGTTCTGTTTCTATGGCAAGGCTCTGCTCCGTCGAAACGAGCTTGCGACGCTCATCGTCGTCTAGCACTTCGCTTTCCCGTTTCTTGCGCGCGTTCGCTTTCTGGACTGCGGCATCCAGCTCTGACTGCTTGGTCAAGCCCAAAGCAACCGGATCAACCGGTTGAATTTGAGATATATTCCAGTGGGTCCGCTGCCGGATTGATTGGATCGTAGGTTTGGTCGTACCCACTAATTTTCCGATTTGCCCGTCCGTTAGTTCCGGGTGAAATTTAACCAGCCATAGGATTGCAGCAGGGCGATCTTGACGTTTGGATAGCGGAGTATACCGGGGGCCTTTGCGTTTTTCTTCCCCCACGGCTGCGGCATTGAATTTCAGTTGTAATTTCTTTGCGGGGTCTTTTTCCGCCGCTTCAACCTCTTCGGTGGTAAGCTGATTGTTGGCGATCGGGTCAAACCCTTTCATCCCCACGGCAACATCGCCGTCGGCAATGCCTTGTACTTCTAATTCGTGCAAACCTACGAAATCCGCGATCTGTTTGAAGGTAATCATTGTATTATCCACAAGCCAGACTGCGGTTGCTTTGGCCATGATTGGTTTACCGGTCATATCACGTTCCTATGCGCAAAATTCTTTTGTAGGCTGACGCCCGTGCCTTGCGTTTGCGAGGCAATTCTCCAATGGCGGCGAATGCGCCTTATATACGCGCGCCAGCAGCAAAGGAAAAGCCCCCTTGGCACAGGACGAGTTTGCTCTCGATCAAAGCACAAAGATTGTGCCCTACAGGCGGCTGACGTAAGGTGCGGCACACACGTCAGGCATTCAGGCATATAGCAAAGGAACCCGCCAACCATGAACGGAAAGACTGCAATCATCACGGGCTCTAATTCCGGCATCGGTCTGGGCATTGCGCGCGAATTGGCGCGGAATGGAGCCAATATCGTTCTCAATTCCTTTTCCGATACCAAGGAAGATCACGCCCTCGCCCGTGATCTGGGAAATGAATTTGGGGTTACGGCCTGCTATATTCCGGCGGATCTATCCAGTGGGGACGAGGCTCGCGCCCTGGTGGAACAGGCCCCCGGCGCAGATATCTTGGTCAATAACGCCGGGATTCAGCACGTCGCCCCAATCGAAGAATTCCCCGCCGAGCGGTGGGATACAATCCTTTCCATCATGCTGTCGGGCACCTTTCACACGACCGCCGCCGCCTTGCCTCGTATGCGCAAACAGGGCTGGGGGCGTATTCTCAACATTGCCTCGGCCCACGGCTTGACGGCATCGCCCTACAAATCGGCGTATGTGGCTGCCAAGCATGGCGTTGTGGGATTGACGAAAGTGGCGGCTTTGGAAACCGCCCGCGAACCGATTACCGCAAATGCGATTTGTCCCGGCTATGTCCTTACGCCGCTGGTGGAAAGCCAAATTCCGGCGACGATGGAAGAATACCAGATGGATCGAGAAACCGTGATCCGAGACGTGATGCTGCAACGCCAACCCTCGCGAGAGTTTGCCACCACCGACCAGCTAGGGGGCGTTGCCGTATTCCTTTGCTCTGAGGCGGCGGCCCAGATCACGGGCACGACGATCTCGGTCGATGGCGGCTGGACAGCGCTCTAAGGCTGCAGCTCTGCCGAAGGCGCTGCGCTTGGGTATGCAATCTGTCCGCCGCCGATCGGCGTGGGAACACCGGTGGTTGTCGGGGCCGACGTCGCCATCCCCCGCACCACGCGCACCGCTAAATACGCCATAGCTTGCGCTTCTAAATAGTCTCCGTCCAGATCAATCGCCTCGACCGGTTCCACCAGAGCGGCAATCCGATCTGCCAGCATCGCCATGACGGTGGCGTTTTTGCGACCGCCCCCACATACGAGAACCCGCTCGACCGGTGTAGGACACCAGCGCAAACCCTGCGCAATCGTAGCCGCGGTAAACGCCGAAGCCGTGGCAAGCGCATCCGGCAGCGACAAAGCGCCAAGCTCCTTTGCAACTTCTGCAAACGCATTGCGGTCCAGGGATTTGGGGGGCGGATGTGCAAAATAGTCCTGTTGCTGCACCTCTTGCAGCCGTACTTCGTCAACAATGCCTTCCGCCGCCAAAGCACCGCCGGCATCAAAAGGAACCCCGCGAGGCGCCAACAAATCATCCAAAATCGCATTGCCCGGGCCCGTATCAAACGCGAGCAATGCCCGAGGATCGCACGGATCGGCAAGCTCGGGCTGCACATAGGTGAGATTTGCAACACCGCCGATATTGACGAACGCCACCGGCACGCCCAGCCTCGCCCAGCGCGCTAGGGCATGGTGAAAGAAAGGCGCCAACGGTGCCCCTTGTCCACCCAACCCCACGTCTGCGCTTCGCAAATCCCACACCACCGGCAGGCCCAGCGTTTCGGCCAGCGCACCGCCATCTCCCGCCTGATAGGTGCCGCGCCCACCGGGCTCGTGCGCCAACGTATGACCATGAAAGCCCACCAGATCCGCCGCAAATCCGGCGAGCAAACGCCCATGGCGGGTTGTAACCAACGCACTTATTTCGGGCGAGGACCACGCGCCTTGTGCGCCACGCAATGCCGCGCGCTCTTGCGGCGTATAGGCCGCATAAGCCGTGCGCCCGAACGCAAGAATATCGCGTCCATCGGTGCGCACAAGGGCCGCGTCGATCCCGTCCATGGAGGTGCCAGACATCGCCCCCAGGGCCCAGAGCGGAGCGCTAGATTTCAGCTTTCCCATGTGGCTTTTCCTTTGCTGTGATCCGCCCTATAGACGTGATGCAAACTGTAACACGGAACAAGCCCATGGCCCACAAACCAAAATCCGATTTTCTCGAGGTGATGGTAACTCGGGGCTTTCTTTCTAATTGCAGCAATGTGGCCGGCTTGGACGAGGCGTTGCTTGCGGGCGTGGTTCCCGCCTACATCGGATATGATGCAACGGCACCCTCTTTGCATGTGGGGCATCTTCTCAACATCATGATGTTGCGCTGGCTGCAAAAAACCGGACACAAACCGATCACGCTGATGGGTGGAGGAACAACCAAAGTGGGCGATCCGTCGTTTCGCTCCGAAGAGCGCCCCCTGCTCAGCCCAACCCAAATCACACAAAACATCCAAGGTATGCAGAAGGTTTTTAATCGCTACCTTCAGTATGGCGATGGGCCCAATGATGCCCTGATGCGCGACAATAGCGAGTGGCTCGACAACCTCAATTACTTGGAGTTTCTGCGCGATATCGGCAGGCACTTCTCGGTCAACCGCATGTTGAGCTTTGAAAGCGTCAAATCCCGGTTAGATCGTGAGCAATCCCTTTCTTTTCTCGAGTTTAACTACATGATTTTGCAGGCCTATGATTTTTTAGAACTGAATCAGCGCTACGGTTGCCTGTTACAGTTGGGGGGTTCGGACCAGTGGGGCAACATTCTCAACGGTCTTGATTTGACGCGGCGGGTGCGAAACCGGGAAGTTTTCGCGCTTACTTCGCCGCTTTTGACGACATCGGACGGCCGCAAGATGGGCAAATCACAGGGGGGAGCCGTGTGGCTAAACGCCGATATGTTAAGCCCGTATGAGTTTTGGCAATTTTGGCGCAATACCACCGATGAAGACACCGGACGGTTCTTGAGGCTTTATACCGAGCTACCCCTCGACGAATGTACGCGGCTTAGCGCATTGCGCGGCTCGGAGATGAACGCCGCAAAAGAGATTCTCGCCGATGAGGTAACTGCGCGATTGCACGGTCAAGCCGCCGCCGATACGGCAAAGGCTACGGCACGAGAGGTATTTGAGCACGGCGGGATCGGGGCTCAGCTTCCCACCATTGTGCTTCGGCCAGAGGTGTTTTCCGGCGATGAAATGCCCAAAATCGCGGTTCGCGAATTGTTTGTAAAAGCCGGTTTGGTTGCTTCTGGAAAGGAAGCTAAGCGTCTGTTTCAAGAGGGCGGCGCACGACTAAATGATCGGCCGTTGCGCGATACCAACGCCGAGTTAAGCTTGGCGGATTTCGAGGCTCCCGTTAAAATCAGCGCCGGCAAAAAACGCCACGTGCTAGTTACCCTCTATCAAAACAGCGAACCCTAAGCGGACCAGCAGGGTAGAAAAGGATAAGGACAAGGGCTCGGGATGGCGAAAACAGAACCGACGAAAGAGGGCTGGCCAGCCTACTGGCCGTTGATCGCGCTGGTCGGCGTAGCGGCATTGTCCGGTCTTGCTCTCACCGCCCGCGGGCTAGGCTGGATGCCCGCGTTCATGGGGGTGTTCTTGGTGGTGTTCAGCCTCTTGAAGCTGTTTGATCTGCGCGGCTTTCAGCGCGGGTTTCAGATGTATGATCTGGGGGCGCGCATCGTACCGGCCTATGCGCTGATCTATCCCTTTATCGAGCTTTGCCTGGGCTTGTTGTTTCTTTCTGGCGTCGCCTTGGAATTGGCAGCCTGGGCGAGCATGGCTGTCTTTGGCTTTGGCGCCTTAGGTGTAACACTCGCACTGCGCCGGGGGCTGAACATCAACTGCCCCTGCATGGGGTCTATCCTTGCCGTCCCCCTATCGACGGTCACGTTAACGGAAGATATCGCCATGGTTGCCATGGCGGCGTGGATGCTTGCGACAGGATAGTGGTGGCACCCGTGGCTGATGCCCAAAAGGATGTCCTGATCGCTTTGGGAGCCAATCTGGCTTCGGCGCATGGGACACCGGCGCAAACCCTGATGGCGGCGGTGGCGGAGTTGCGCGCAGCGCCCCTTTCACGCATCCAGACCAGCCGCATATACCGAACCCCGGCGTTTCCTGCCGGATCGGGACCGGATTTTGCCAATATGGTGATGCGGGGGCAAACTTCCATGACCGCGCAAGACATTCTCTCGCTTCTGCACGAAACGGAACATCGTATGGGCAGAGAGCGCACCACCCGATGGAGCGCACGTGTTCTGGATCTTGATTTGCTCGGGCTGGGGGAGTGCATCCTGCCTTCTACGGTGGGTTGGCAGGTTTGGGCAGATATGGATATCCGTATGCAACGCAAGTGCGCGCCCTCTGAAATCATCCTGCCCCATCCCCGAATGGCCGAGCGAGCATTCGTTTTAGTCCCACTGGCGGAAGTTGCACCGCATTGGGTGCATCCTGTGACGGGGCTGTCCGCGAAGCAGATGGTATCGAAATTAGCCCCCTCCCAACGTAGCCAAATATGGCCCATGGATACGCCCGATATCTAAGCGGCAAATTCTTCTCGCGAAAGTACCTTGATTATCATTGCAAAGACGCCTAGGTAAGTTTGGATCCGCTTTTCTCTATAAATATTGGAATTTGCCCCATGGCCCGCATCACTGTTGAAGATTGCATCGACAAAGTTCCCAACCGATTTGATTTGGTGATCCTTGCCGCGCATCGGGCACGAGAGATTTCTACAGGCGCCCCGATTACCGTCGAGCGTGAAGCAGACAAAGACCCCATCGTTGCTCTGCGTGAAATCGCGAACGAAACCCAATCGACGATCGAGTTGAACGAACGCATCATTGAAGCGAACCAAACCCAAATCGAAATAGACGAACCCGAAGAAGACCGTCTCCCCTATCTGATGGGTGCCGATAACGACGCCCCCGAAGACAGCGAAGACATGAACGAAGAAAAACTTTTACGAGCATTGATGGCGGCTCAGTCTTCCTCCTAGCGGTTTTCTGCCGCAAGGGTAACAACCTTGGAAGACTGACCTCCAGCCGAGCAAAGGCACGAGGACAAGTTGACTAAGGCATTCAAAATAACCGAACTTGACGAGTTACTCTCGCGGATACAGACCTACAATCCAGGGTCAAACCAGGAGCTTATCGCCCGCGCCTATGAATTCGGGCAATTGATGCACGAAGGCCAGACGCGCCGTTCGGGCGAGCCTTATTTTTCCCACCCGGTGGCAGTCGCAACCTATCTGGCCAGTCAGAAATTCGACGATGATACAATCGTTACTGCTCTTCTGCATGACACCGTAGAAGATACCCGCGCCTCGCTTGAGCAGGTGCGCGAACGCTTCGGTCCCTCGATTGCGGATCTTGTGGATGGGGTGACCAAACTAACCCAAATTCAGTTGACGACCTCTGGTAGCAAACAGGCAGAGAGCTTTCGTAAATACTTCATGGCCACCGCCCGCGACGTTCGCGTTACGCTGGTCAAACTGGCAGATCGTCTTCACAACATGCGCACTATTCAGCACATGCCCCCCGAAAAACAGGGGATCAAGGCGCGCGAAACGATGGAGATTTACGCCCCTCTTGCCGGGCGCTTGGGAATGCAATCCATGCGCGAAGAGTTGGAAGACCTCGCCTTCAGAGTACTCAACCCCGAAGGTCGAGGTTCCATCTTGCGCCGGTACGCAAAACTACGGCACGAAACCGACAACGTGGTGCCCAAAATCACGCACGATCTAGAAGAGCAGATGAAAGAAATCGGGATCAATGCGACCATAGAAGGCCGCGAAAAGAGGCTCTACTCCATCTGGCGTAAAATGCAGGAAAAAGAATTGTCGTTCTCGCGACTGTCCGACATCTATGGATTTCGGGTCATCGTGGATTGCGATGTCGATTGCTACCGGGCGCTCGGGGCGATCCACACCCGCTGGCGTGCCGTTCCTGGACGGTTTAAAGATTATATCTCGCAACCCAAATCCAACGGCTATCGCAGCCTTCACACTACCGTTTCGGGCCGCGAAGCACGGCGGGTCGAAATACAAATTCGGACCCATCAAATGCACGAAGTAGCCGAAAGCGGGATCGCTGCCACGTGGGCCTACAAAGACGGGATCAAGGCCGAAAACCCATATACGATGGAGCCATCCCAATGGCTGGCCGCCCTAACCAAACATTTGAAAGAAACCGGCGACGCAACCGAGTTTTTGGAAACCGCCAAGCTGGAAATGTACGCCGATCAGGTGTTTTGCTTTACCCCCAAGGGGGATGTAATCTCGCTTCCCAAAGGCGCAACGCCCATAGATTTTGCGTATGCGATCCATACCAAATTCGGTGCCCGAACCATATCGGCCAAAATTGACGGAATTGCCAAGCCGCTCTCAACCAAACTCAGAAACGGCCAGTCGGTACAAATTGAGACCGCCGAAGCGCACACCCCGCATCCAAGTTGGATCGATATCGCCGTTACAGGTCGCGCGAAAGCGGCAATCCGCAAGTCTTTGCGCGACCAAAACCGCGAAAAAGAGATTGCGTTCGGACGAGAGTTGGCCCGCCAGGCATTTGAGGCAGCGGGCAAGGAGGCCAACGAAAAGGCGCTCTTGGCAGCCGCCACGCAAGAAGGATTGCCCTGCGCGGACGCATTGCTCGCCCAGTTTGGCGCGGGAAAACTGACCGCCCGCAACATCGTGCAACGGCTCTATCCAGAGCTGGACCCCAAACAAGAGAGCACCATC
>JAAUXW010031205.1_pt1 | contig 10116 bp, 7 predicted proteins | sample 7278141 | NCBI WGS metagenome assembly JAAUXW01 (sample SAMN14350115, study PRJNA611818) | marine sediment metagenome | isolation source: surface marine sediment (2.1m) | place: French Polynesia: Moorea | collected 2018-08
ATGCATTTCAATTGTTTTCTGGTCAAAACAATTTTCGGAAAAAATGAGTTGCAAAAATTGCTAAAAAAATTCTTTAATATTTTTTCCCTTACACATGCTCAAAAATGGAAAATGGATCCACCCAGGGAGGTTAACTTTTCCAAATTTTGAGCCGCCCTACTGAATTTGTACACCAAAAAACAATATATGGATGCGGAGGCTACAAAAAGATAGTGGCGTACGCATTCAGGCAGGAAATACCTGAATGAGAGTATGCCCTTTTGTGGTGCAAGCCTGTGGCCCTGTGGCCCATGCGCAGGATGCTGGGAATCTGTGTATAGGATGGGAATCTGGGCGTGGGTGCTACACAAAGCATTTATAGTGCTTCAGTGAACAATGTTTTCAGTATGTCTGATTAATTATTACCTGAAAGACCGTGACGAGTGACCATAATAGGGTGTCAAAGTTCTTGCGATCACAGTGGCAATATATACTGCTGTTTCTCAGGTCAGCGCAGGTGCAAGACGTGCCATCTGACTTCTCACAAAACTTACCGCCAAACAGCGTCATGCCCAGAACACTGCATGCAAACAAAAATACATTGCGTGCAACACATATTCTATACACTTAAGCTACAATGTGCACATGTAAATCTCTCTGATACTAATTCATTCATTAGCAAGAGTTAAACCATACACTGTACATGTATATCATTGAGACCTGACTTTGGACCTTGGGTAATACCAATGCACATATACTAGTATATGTATGTTTATCTGCTATTTACTGCTTTGCCATATCTGCTACACAAAGACAAAGAAATTACCACAGGTCTGAGACAAAGTGAAAATGTCAGACACTGCATTATGTAGACACATCAAAATCTAGTATAATAGAAATAATTTCATAGGGATTTTTATATACCCTTAAGCAGGTTAATTGGTGCAGCACATGTAAACACCATTTGCTCTACCTAGTAGCTAATACTCAAGGTGATAAAAACTAATCTTAAGTGTTCAAAGGTAGAATCCGCCTGTTCATCAGACATCAGGCTCACTCCTTTTGAGTCTTGGCTAGGTTGGGACTGTAGATCGGGCCGTAGGTCAAGGTTAAATATTAATGAAGCAACTTGACGTTGATGTGAGCCCACCTGCCTTTCTTGGGGACCCTCTTTTGAACCTGACAAATATGACCTTTGACCTTGGCCCATGTGACCTTTGACCTTAACGCCCAAATAAAATATGCAAAATACTTGTCGAGATATGAATTAAAGTCTAGTCTGATTTTTGGTCAGGTCCAGACGGACGGACGGACGGACAGACAGACAGAAAGCGATGCATATGAGCCCACCGTGCAAATTGCACAGGTGGGCTCAATAAAGTCTGCTTAGTCAGCACATCACTGCATGTCAGATCATGTCTGAGGTCAAGGTCAAAGTTGACTGCAGCAAAAGTTCTAAGAAACACAGGAGCACGAAACATAATTTCTGGAAAAAAATCAGTCCAGGAGGTTTGTCTGTATTCAAGTGGAGTTTGTGATCGATCGGCTTTCTACTTGTCTGTTTTTGTTAATTTTCCCCCGCCCCAATATACCATGATACAGTGTCTGACATAACAAACATTTTTAACAGTGATGCTCCTTTATCACTTCAAAATGCTTGGGATCTCTGAAATGCAAGGTTCATGGACAGAAGAAGTATGGAGAAATGTTCGGCTTTTACAGCTTCCGCATTCTTTGGAGGAGGAAAGATCTGCAAAACAGTTCACATGAGAAGCCATGAAAACACATAATATTCCTAACTCACTTACATCTCTAAAAAAAGGAGAAGAAATACACACGCAGTTGGACATACATTGTATTATGTACATATATTGTATAGGTGACACAAAGGAATAAATACTAGATCTACTAAAGTATGTCTCCCAATAAATTGCTGACTTAAGGAAATTCTGAACAAGTTCTAAAAATCCAGAGTAGAGAGGTCTTCTGATGCTATTATGATGCATCAGTACAGCATGTCCTACTGCTGGACCCCTAAAATCCTCTAGAAAGACAAATAATACCAGCAGGGCAAATCTGACATAAATGTGACAAAATAACACTATTCAGATTCTCCTTAAAGGCCGGCTTACTGAGGCGCAGGTAAAAGTTTCCAAGTTTGGATTCTGTATGGACTTAAAGGCTTCACACTTGCTGAAAGGTTTTCGGCTTTCAGCTTTGCAGTTGCCACAGAAGCATCAATCCAATGTTTCCGACCCCTAAAACTGAGATCAAATCCAGTCTAAAGTCCCACGAAAATGGGCAATCGAGTGTTTCAAAATTCAACTGGGAAATTCTAGCACCCTATGCTTGAGGTTGACTGTCTAATTGTCAAGGGAATTATATACAGAAATAATCATTGATGTAGTGATACTCTAAGTACTGTGTGCTTCTAGACTCCCATCTCCCATCTTTCACAAATTTGTAACACTGTATGTGACAATCACGTACAGTTGCAGGGTAGGGATGATTCTGACATTCAACTAAAATTTGCTCATATTCTCCATTGCATAAACAATTTAATCATTAACCAATTCAATCCTACTACACATCAGGTTCCGGACTTCTGGTCATCGGCATCGGCCGAGCGATCCAGAATACCTGATTGGATAGAAGTGTCAATGGCAATTACAGAGTATGATTAGCATGTCCTTAAAGAAACATGGACTTCATCTGAACATATCGGGATGGATTGTAACATGGAAGAGACAATCTCCCATGAAAACACGCCTTACTTCGGCATTTCATATCATAGAATCTGTGGTTAGAACTTAATTCATGTCTCCATGTCCGTACAAAGCAATGGGACATTGTCTCGACCATTTTCCAAAGGAACATCTAAAAATTGAATGGGACTTGATCCCAAATGGCCCCATTCATCCTGGTCTTTGCATCTCACAAATATATCATGCACATGCTGTATGTGCAATATCTATATATTGTTGCATGCCAGGCAATCCCGGGGTCTGCATTTAACATGTATTTTTGTAGTGTGGTTGCTGTGCCATGATTACAGATACGTGGTTTATGGAATAACAGGTCAACTGGAGGCTACCTTTGTTGAAAGACTAGTCCACTTATGGGCAGCGGAGTTGTCCATGTCAGTCGGGGTGGTTTTTGCTGGAGACTGCACCCTGTGGCACATGGCAAAATATTTCCTGCATTTCCGTCTGTTCATTACTGCATTCCGTTTCTGCCCCTCCTGAGCCAACTGTTGGACCTATGACATTGATTTTTGGTCAGTATCAATTTTGGGGAAATTCTGTCTGTCTGTCACCCCCCCTTCCCAATGACAAGTAATCAAACGCATAGGTCCATATAGGGCCCAACTAGGCAGCAAGGCAAGTTCATTGCAGGGTCAAATAACATGACAACTAATTTATACCTACTAGAAATTCGTCAACAAAAATGGCAACTCATTTTTTACAGGTATGGAAATCATATTTCAATTTTGCCTCAGATCCAAAGCACCGAAAAGTGCAATGCCTGAAATTAAAACATTGACAATCTGTCTTTAAAGTTTCTGGACCATTGGATCTTGGCTAAGTCCTGTGGTGAAATGTAATATGTGTCCCAATGTTTTAATTAGCATGGCACTGTTGGATGGCTCAGGCACCTCTGAATATATGGAAAAAATGTTGGTAGTCATTCCACATCTGTGATTTTAACAAGATCATGACAGTTTTCTTGCGGACCAACATTCTACCTGTGATTATTCAGGCCATGTCCAATTGATTTATTATATGGCAGATCTGCCAATCAAGCCAGCTAGAGAATTTCAATAAATGTTTTGATATGTGACTGACAGCAAATAAATGTGTGAAATAAATGGTTCAATGAAGAAAATAATCGAGACAAAATTGTTGCATCCGGCATATCAATAATATCATGACAGAACATGGCCTGATAAAGGATTGAGTGACAAGCATATTGGCTGGGCGGGATTCGGTGAAAAGTCTATGAACTACTGTTTATACATACATGATAGCAAACAATCAATTGTAAAATGAATGACTTCACATAAATCATGGACAGTTTGATTGCTTAAATGCAGCATGATTCACGAACAGGTGAAGACAGCTTTCACAAACATGGAACCAGAGCAACTTATCCTTCATGCCACGCGATGTGGGCGCCCATCATACCTGAAACACTGTAACTATCGCCCACAAGAGGGAGTCAAAGTTCTTTCGCCCACACTTTGTGCTCCCAGTTGGTAAACGCTCACAAAACTTGCATCCGAATAAATTCATTCCCAGAATGCTATAGTAATAAAAAGAATGTCAATGATACAACGTTTTCTCAAGCCAGTGATATACCGTATTCTCTCTAATAGAACCGCTAGGCGGTTAGGCAATGGCATGGGGCAGTTACAACAGGGAAAGGCACAAGAAAGCACAAAAATGGCTGTATCTCAGTCACAAATGGTACAATTTTCATTCTGTAAAAAGGATTTTAAAGTTAAAATGTCCTCCATCACATGCGAATATAGCTGGGGGTGGTTCTATTGGAAGGGCAGTTCTGTTAGAGAGAATATTGTAGTTTTACTGCTGAAATGACAAAAAGTGTGAAACCATTATGAAAAAACTTAAATGTCTTCATCTCTCTGTTGAACGTGATAAAATTGTCCACGGCCTTATTATTCTAGCAAATCCTAATGAAAAAAGCATTATAATGCACATTACAAGAAAGAATATTTTAACGCGATAAAGACAATTCGGGGCAGCAATTTAAGCGCAAAATGCCGCATACAAAGTATTAACAGTATGAATAAACTTAGACAATCTTAACATGTTATCATACTCCTGTCCCCAAACTACCTATGCCACCTGAACGAGCTGAGCAAAAAATACCGGATAACAGATAAGTTTGACATCTCAGGATGCTTCATATGATATCATATAAACTGTACTATTCAGAGTCATGTTCCATCATTAAACATAACGAGTGGATAAATCTCACCTGAATATGAAGATGAAGAGAATGAGTAATGCAAAAAAGGTTGCCACGTTATCCATGGTTTTGAGCATGATTAGAAGCTGGTAGCGAAGTGCCGGGAGGAAACGCACCAGTTTCAAGATTCGCAGTAAACGGAATGTGCGCAGTACTGACAAACCTCCCTCACCACCTTGAACCAGTTCAACAATACTGAAATTTCAAAAGCAAATTTGTAATACACCTTCTAGATTTATGTAAATGCAGATTTGGTATTTCCTTGTAGGAACTACAGAATGTTAACTTCCATCATAAGTAGTATAGGGCTTGTTGTTTGTGCATTGGCAGTCTGCATTGTGGACAGGGGCATATACCATGCGCACATCATAGTAACAGTCCATCTGTCTGAGCTCTCCTACCTAAACACAAAATCAACCCAACCCATGTCGGCAGAAGGTGCACATGAAATGCGCACTTCCCATCGATCTGGGAATATACTCTTAAAAGGTAGCATTACCAATCCACCTGATTGTCTGTAATCAGTAGTGTGATGAGTATACTTCGTGTTAGCGGTCGATCATGCGTTTGAGATTGGTGGTATATCATTACATATCGTATACATTTTTTTGTTCAGTGGTACTAGCAGTATAGGGGGTTCTGGAACTTTCTGGAGTCGATTTGAACACAGTCTGTGACCTATTGGTCACCTTGCAAAAGCAATGTACATTAGATGTTTGTAAATATGAACTATCGTGTGTTCTTATATTGATCCAAAAAATCAATGCAACATGAAGACTGTTACCTTCACCTGGGACATCATTACAGGAGACCTTACCTGAGAATAACGATGAATCCATCAAAAACATTGAATCCATTTTTGATGTAACCAAAGGGACCCTCTGCAATTATCTTGAGCAGCATTTCAAGTGCAAACACTGCACAGAAGAAGATGTTGCTGTATTCCAAGACCAAAGTCAGTTTTTCGGGCTGAAAAAACACAGCGTTGTGCTTTTCAAAGAAGGAAACAATGATAAAGAAAAGAAGGTTCTGGGCTTTCCATCTTTGCGTTCTTCAATTACCAAACAGAACTGTACATATTCAATCTAATATATTGTTGCAATCAGCCAACTGGTGCTATTAGTCACGTTCCTTGTTTCAGGGTGGCGCCTTGCTAAAGGGTAATAAGATTTCTATTATTGATGTGTTCCAGCATTAAAAGCTGTATCTGATCGGATAGGCGGCAGTGTGGAGAGACACAACCCTGAAGCCACTGGGACTGTGACATGTGACAATATATCAGGTTGCTCAGGCACTGGAGTTTTGGGTAAAGATCCTCTAAGTATGATACTAAGCCTGTGAAATACAGCTTATTGGAGGGATGATTTGTTACCGTAGAGTGAAAAGCAGGGTTTTCTCCAAGCAAAGGGCCAATCGCCAAAAACTCCATTATTCATTAGAAGCTCTAAAGGAGAGACTAACTTTGTAGAAAGTGTAGTACTAATATCAACGGCTTACCTGATTGTGGTATTCAATCCCCATACTCAGTGTGTTGATCAGGATTGCAAATAAAATGCCTCTCTGGAACACTTGTCCATCAACAAAGCTTTTTACTACCTTCCTAAATTTACCATAGAGACCTATCAAAAGAGAGTTACACATAGTAGTATAGAAATGTGCGAATCATATTACTGAAAGAAAAAGGGGTAACTCTTTATCAGCATCGATGACAGAAGGAATGCCAAGAATATCTTTGGAATTCAATTATGTTACGGTAGTTCTACAACGATCAGAATTTACTGCTCATAATACTGGTATTAGTGATCACACAGGTGCTTTTATTTGTAGAAAGGTGCACAACAAAGCTTTTTACTATAACCTCAGTAACTCATGTGACTTACAGCAAAACCTCTGGGTAAAGCACAGTCTGTACAAACAGACAGCTCTGGACATATTTTGGTAATATCTGCCATAAGAGATAAATTGAAATGCCGCAATACAGCAATTATTTAAATAAAGTTATTAATACAGATCAGACTAATGCATTCAGCCAGATTTTTCCAGTATTCCGTTACCGGTATTTCTAGGAGTTCGGAATTGTAGAAAAATGCAGTTTGGTCGACAAAACTGATTGGACACATTGTGCATTGTTAAGGTGTTTTCTGGGTACAGTTAAATAAGAACAATTAATGACTTATCATATTCTGGTGTGTCATAAGATAAGGAGAGACTTAAAAAGTTAGGATAAAATCTCTATCGTATAAAGAGAAAGATAGAGAATCTAACTTAACTTTCGTTTGAGGTCACTCCTTAAAAATATATTACAAAATATAAACAGCAAACACAATATTCGTATAACCAAAACCAATACAAGGGTACCTACATTATCCTGCTTTTCACACAGGACCTGTAATTACTCTTTCTTTTTAATGGAAATGGGATGCAAACAAGAAATAGGATGCAAACGAGGACTAATACTTGAGAAAAAATGCGACCTGTAGTTATATGTAGCATCATCATGCATTCTTTCAAATGTATAAATTCCATGTACCGGTATGTGTACTGCACATCCAGTGAAAGTACATTGAAATTCAGTCTAGAGTACCCTGAATACAATACTAGTAAGTCTACTACTCCAAGGAGTCGTCCAATTTGTGTGTTTATGCATGTATATCGTAGCTTTACAACTTTAAATATCTCACAAAGTGATCCCAGGTCGACCAGAAGTGGCCACTGGCCTTAATGTGTAATGTATTTGATATAGAAAGTGCATTAATTTTGATGAAAAGCATTAATTTTTTGCATACAAGTTAATTTTTATTTTTTATTTTTTTTTCCTTTTTGTCACTTTGCCTTGACCCATCCACCCACCTACATCCCTTCGTTTGAAGGATTGAGATACTCTGCACAAAGTTGGACCAACCCGTAAGAGAAGTACACAAGAAATGTTTTTGTTTGTGGCTTGTCATCATTTTTTCTCACATCTAACATTTGGCCCGGATCTTATCAGAAATCTTTTTGCTTTCATTCAAAATAGAAGGTATCTCAAGTAAAAAGAGGAATGTAATAATGGAAGTTAGAATTCAACATATGGAAGTGGATACCAATATACCGTAACATCTTCATTAGACCTGCCTTCCAAATAGAACTGCCTCCAGTTATATTCTGAGGTCATAGGTTATATTTTCAGTTCTAACCCTTTTTACAGATCTAACATCAGAAATCTCTAGCGGAGTTATGGCCATTTTTGTAATTCACTCTGTTACAGCCACCTATATCATTGCCTGCCTGACGAATCTATTAAAGACTATACGATATTTGCCAGCATCTTCTGGTAGAATGTATGCAACTTGACAATCACTTCTCTGGATTACAACTAAACACAGTGTTGATACTTGGATAAAACTGTATGGATCTTAGTTATGCTAACCTGGTGGTTTCTCAGGCTTCTTCAGGATTTCCTCGTCCGAGTAATCCTCTGAATCCGAGGACTCCGAGGAGCTGGAGTCCCATTCATGCGCGTAATCTGACTGAGGACAGTGACTGTGACGTCGTGCAGGGTCTGCAGCCAGGGCAGAGGTCACCACGGGAGCCGAGAGACGTTTCTCTCCTGTAACAGTAAAACCATCATCGTTCAAATATTCAACATAAATATATAATTTTCAAATGATTGCCCCCTTTTTGGAATTCCTATTATGTGGCTATATAAGCCTACCATATAATTATATTTATAGTCGATTTTTTGTTCATGATTGACTCAATAAGATAAGAGTCAAATCTGGATCGTACAGTTTCATTTTTCCCTGCAATTGCCGTTCACATCCACTCTTCCTCATCTTTCATAAACGAAAGACACAGTTGTTACTGCAACATTTAAAACCAACCATAATAATTCCATTTTGAAATGCTAAATGCTAAGTGTCAAGTGTAAGTTACCTTTGTATATGGGATGAAGTTTGTTAACATCATAGTCTTTGTTGAGCAGTGAATTGGTGGCAGCAAGAGCAGCATTTTTAGCACCATGCAAAGCAAGCACCCCAGAAGGTATGATTGCCAACCTCTGATTACTGCCCGTGTTCCCATCATTGTAAGATCCTGCTCGGCTTATAGATAACGTTGTCACAACAGGCAGGTGATTTGGGGAAGCTGGTTTCTGTGATTTCAATAAGTTGGGGTCATGAGATGCAAGTAGATCTGTGGTGTAAGTAATTGTCTGTAATGATTCCGTAGAAGGGAGTGGGGAAGGGGGTAAGTCTCCACCAGGAACCATAAGATAATTAGGGCGACGAGGTGAGGACATAGGGTCTACATCTGATACTTCAGGACTTGCTCGTGGTGCACGTGGTGATGACGTATTTGCATTACATGTGTTGCTGATATGATAATGATGGTGGTGGTGATGATGATGATGGTGCAAATGTAACGTTTGTCCTCCCTTTTTCTTTTTGCGTTTACAGCGTAACGATATTGCTTTTTCAGGGGTTACTTTGCGGATGCGACAACCTTTACTCCTCCGCAACACTCTAGATACTTTCCGCTGAACTTTCCTTAGAACATGTGCTACATATTTCATAATCTCCTCATAACATCCTCCGGGTTCAGAATTACTAGCTAATGTACTACTAGAATGAAAGCGCTTGCGTTCCTGTAACATCCTCTCAGTTTCCCGCTTTTTGGTTTCAGAAAACTGTGTGGCGATGACAACTAAGCAGAGATTGATCATAAAAAATGCCCCAATCTGAAACATAAAGAAAAGTACAATGAAATGAATAATTGAAAAGCATAAATTTTTATTCAAACACATCCCTTCATACAGCAGCATCCGGATAACATTTTTCATTGCCTGAAAAGGAAATTTTAGTCATAATATCAAAATTCCTTATTATTCATTAATCTCATAACCTTTGAACCTTTACAATTAAAATCAAGTCGTGAATGGAAAATGTCATATTCCCTCATGTACACTCTCAATAGTGTGACAGGGAATGGCCCTAAGAAATAAATGACGAGTCCCTTATTTTACCTTTTTATATGGCCCCTTCTCTTGTTTTATATATCTTAGATGATGATTGTGACAAGTCGATTACAGTCGAACCTTGATATAAAGACCACCTTTGGGCTGCAGCCAAAGTGGTCTTTATAGCAAGGTGGTCTTTATATCAAGGG
>JAAUXW010260857.1_pt1 | contig 10096 bp, 4 predicted proteins | sample 7278141 | NCBI WGS metagenome assembly JAAUXW01 (sample SAMN14350115, study PRJNA611818) | marine sediment metagenome | isolation source: surface marine sediment (2.1m) | place: French Polynesia: Moorea | collected 2018-08
AAATTTTTCGCTGGACATTTTGTCCGGCGAGATCAAACTCATTCGCCGGACATTTTCAAAATTCGCCGGACATGTCCGGCAAGTCCGGCGAATTTCGCGTACTATGGTCGTGTCACTGGAAACGACAACATTTTTTTGGTAGACCTTAGCCATTAATCTGCCATATCCTGTTTACTTACATCACAATGTGATCCCGGTTTGGTATTTAAGAAGTCGTTGCCTCCCCACTTTTTCTTGAACACATTGGTAACTTTCACGACTTGTCCTACGTCTCTATGTTCGGATGCAGACTCCTCAAACAGACATACTTTGGCGAATCCAGATGCATCTCTCAGTCCAAGGTGGCGAAGTTTCATCCCACTTGATGTGGACTTAAGTGGGGAAAGCTGTAAAAAGAAAAGAAGTTGATGGTAAAAAGGGTATATTTAACTGGGGGTGAGGGCGTTGGTTGGTCAAATTACAAAGGATGTGGGACGCTTATGGCTAGCCTATATAAGGAACATGGCTCGCAGGTGAGACGCATGATTTTTTACAACATTTTCATGCTAGAAATGGTCTTATCTCATATACAATCTAAAGAATATGGGTTGGTTTCAAATGTCTCTTGGGCACTTTAGCATAGTAAGTGTCCCAGATCCTTGCAGAAAAAAATTTTTTGGTAATAGAATCGTCTCACAAATACAATGATTTTAAACTATAAATTTGGAAAATATATATGTAAAAGTAAAAGAAGTTATTGTTGAACAGGCTATATTTAACTGGGGGGCGGGGGGGTTGGTGAAATTACAAACTACAGAAATTTTTGGGCAGTAGAATTTTCTGATAAGTGGTGATTTAAAATAAACAATTTGGAGAACATATATGTAAAAGATAAAAAAAGAATTATGTTTAAAATGTTACCTTGACAATTTTCCCAGTGATCTGAGATGTGCCGCTTGACTTGATAGCATCAGACAGAGTTCTGTATGATCCGCCTACTGATTTCTTCGCTGTTTCTTCCAGTTCAGGAACATTTGGGATCTGTTTATATGTGTCCAGGTATCCAGTCATCCCTGCCCTACCACCACTCACAATCCAGTAGTCTGTTTCTGTTTTCTTGACAATGTTTCTGAGTTGATATGTGTACCCAGGTTGGAGTTGTTTGTTGATGTGAGGTTCATATATCCTGACATTAATGAATTTAGTTTGATCTTCAAAGCAGGCAATGGCACTATAATAGGATCTTTCCTTTCCATATTCATTCGTGTATTTAATTGGTTCTGTAGCTTTCTTGAGAACTGTGGCTTCTATAGTAACCTGAAAAGAGAAAAATTATTATCATCATTATAGGGATTTCATGTTTACTGTGAACATTTGGTCTGTATATTCTGAGTGATTGCAGATTGTGGTTTCCACTGTAACCTGAATTGAGAAAAATAGAGTATTAATTTATATATTGCTCTGTTGTTCAGCAAAAAGTAAAAACACTGTCTGGATTCATGGGCGGGTCAGTATATAAAATGTTCATTGGTAAAAAAAGATGGCAATGGTACATTACATAAGTTAAAATACCAACTATGGGTGTATACCTATGCATGTGTTGAGTATTGTTGTTGAATTGTTATGGATGTTCTTCACTAATATTATCATTATCCTTTTCTTTTGTTGATTGTCTGAGTCTGTGATATTCGTTGAGGGAAGCTTCTGGAGCTTTAACTTTCACTGGATTGTACGCACATAAAATTAATCCGTCGAGTGACCTAACACGTGACATGGCAACATAGGCCTGACCGTTTTCAAACGTATCTGAGCCTAAATCAATGACAGCCTTGTCTAAGCTAGCACCTTGGACCTTATGTACTGTGGCTGCCCAGCACAATTGGAGAGGGTATTGTTTTCTTACGATGTGTCTCCCTTTATAGAAAAATTCTCTTTCTATCTGTTCAATTTCAACTGAATTGTCATTAGTTTCTGTATTAATTGGTATGGCAACATTGTCAAATTTAACAAATAGTCTGGAAATAGATTGGCCATTCATGATAATTTTTGAGAGCTGTCCCATGGCTCCATTAACCAGTTTATCTCGTACATTCATGTTCTGTATTAACATGACTCTGGCTCCAATAGCAAGATGAAGTTGTTGACAGAGGTTGCCTGCTTGCCTGTCATCCTTGGGGATTAAATCCATTGGCACAGTAAGTCCTGGGTAGAAGTCCTTGTTTGAGAAATAATTTTGTGCATGATGAGTAATTTTTCTGGAGACCATGTTGTTTAAACACAGTTCATTATATTCTTTTACCTGGTCTCGTAATGGAAAAATTCGTAAAGCATCTTGGTGTTGAGTTACATCAAATGGTTCCACTAAAACTCTTGACTTAAGCAGGATATGGTCATTTTCTTCCAATAACCCAACACGTGCCCTATTTAATAAGGCAGTGTATGTGTTTTGTTCTCCTTGTCTGTGATTTTCTTTTAATGTCATTAACTTGAATAAAGTCCACAGTAACTTATTTTTGAATGGATAGGGGGCATTTACAGGTTTCAACTGGCACAGATCTCCTATTATTATGAGTGAACATCCTCCAAATGGTTGGTTTGTATTTGTTAGGCTTACTTCAGTTAATCTCTCATTAATGGCTGATAGTAAGAGGTCACTGACCATAGATATTTCGTCGATGAACAGATATTTGCAGCCTTTCAGAGATTTTTTAAGTTTTTTTAATAGGGGTGGAGATGCTTTTGACATACCCTTTAAGTCAAATGGAAGCTTAAGGAGTGAATGAAGTGTCTGACTGCCTGCAATTTGAGTAGCAGCAGCCCCTGTTGGTGCAGCAGCTCTAGTTACAGCCACTCCCTCTATTTGTCCGCAAGTTAGTTCTATGTGAGTCATGAGAACCTCCGTTAAAAAGGATTTCCCAGTTCCTGCCCCTCCAGAAATAAACAGAAAAAAAGGTTCTTTCTTTTTAGCCATTTCATCTACATAATTGAAAACTGTCCTTTGTGATTTAGACAGCTGTGATAATCTGACCTGGTATTCCTGTAGTGAAAGTGGTGATACTTCTCTTATGTGATTTTGTATAGATTCCAAATCTACAGAATGCATCTCTTCAGATGAAGGCATGGAATGGTGGTCAAAAATGTGATCTTCAATATGTGGGATTTGAGGGAAATTGAATGGAGTGTCATCATTTTCTGTGTCTGTGTCATCATCTTCATATGTTGCTTGAAGTTCATTTTCAGCAAGCTGTATTCGCCTCAGGGCATTGTCAACATCTTGTGTGAGGGAATAGTGGCAATTGTCATATTGTTGAAAGTTGGGTGACTTGGCTTTAAATGCAGCTTTAGCATCACTGTGTGGTGGTATCAATTCACTCTCATTTCTGTGTGGTAAATGCAACATTAATAGACTGTAGAAATTATCTTGTGATAATATTGGGAATGGGGGAGATCTAACAATGGCTGCTTTTTGCCTCTTTTTTATCCAAGTATCTTTGCCTAACAGTTTATATCTTGGTAAAGACTTTCCATGTGAACGTGTTTTTGGTGTGGGGCACTTTTCGTACCATGAAGCAAACTCATAGAGAGACATTTGCTCAAATTCAATAGGTCTTGCTTTGTAATACTCTAGTAAACCATCCATGAATATGTCTGTCGAGTTGGGATTTTCCTCACTTAATGTTTCAATCTCACGGCGTGATTTCAAACGTCTAAATCTTTTGTCTGGAAGCCTTGTGTTAACATGTACTATTTTCCTTGATGACTGTATGATTGGCATATCGCTCAATTTAAATGCAACTTCTTGTGCACTGACCCTTCTTTTCTTTAATACACACATTCCAATGTGTGTCATTTTTTGTCTTCTTGAAAGATTGGGATGTTGAGCAAAAACATTCTGGAAAAGTTCACCGAGAGCATTTTTCAATTCTTCTGGTTCTGCTTTACAGACATATTTACACACATAATAAGCCAAGCTGTCTGCATTATGTATATAAGATATGTCCATATTTGCTTGCCAGTTTCTTAATATAGTTGGATTGTATGCATTTACCATTCGTGCATTTTCTTTCCTCTTAATAACATACATTTTACCTCTATTTGCTTTGCTATACATATCAAATGTATTGAGAAGATAAGTTTTGTCTGAAACTTTTTGGGGAAATCCAAATCTGCACTTGTGACATTTTTGCCGACAGTATTTGTCTGAATGATGATGAGTTTGAAGCCTTGTGACCAATTTGTGCATTTCTTCATCCTCACTTTCATCAGGAATATCTACGGAGCAGACTTCATCAATGTATGCAGTGATTTCTTCATTTGTTTGAAGTTTTCTATCTATCCAATAAAAAATATGATAGTGGGGGGAACCTCTGTTCTGGAACTCGACTCTTATAAAAGAGTCAAGAACTTTTCCACCCAGGGGCTGATGTTTTTCAATAACATGTTTGAATAGAGCTTTATATCTCCGGTGAAAATGCACAGCTGCTAACACTGGGTCCTCGGGCAATTGCTTGTAGTTGTCTTTGAATTTTAAAGCTTCTTCATATGATAAGCCTTGTAATAACATGGTTATTTCTGGCCATTTCAAATCATCTGCTGAAAGTGTGACAAAGAGTGTAGGTGGACCCAGTGTTTTAATCATAGCTAGCAAGTCATACAAACTATCCTTCAAATACGGTGCAGTCCCACGCAGGCGGCTCAAAAACCCACAGGAGTTGGAAACTAGGTCAGACTGTAGAAGTGGATCTAAAACATTGCCTGCTGTGACAGGTTCAGATTGTCCATGGGAGACTGGTTTTCTGGTTTTGAGGTAGATATTGATTGCATTTTTCATTTGCATCAAATCATATGCGACACATGCGTGTAATAAGAATGTCCGGTCTTTCCTCCATCGTTCATCTTTACTAAATATTCTGAGTCTGAAATACATGGAAGGTGAAATATTTTGTTTTCTAAGTGTCTGTGATTCATGTGCAGATGGTATGAATCCATTCTGACCATTCGGGTAGAGCCATGGAAAGGCAAGCTCTTCTCCTCCAGGAGTTTCATATATGTTTACGGGTTGTTCCTGAGATTTTTTAATAAACAGTATGTTGGATGTGTTAAGGACATTTGCACGTTCATCAATAGGATTGTTAGGTTCTGTCGGAACAAGAACATCTTCACGAAGATTGTCTAACATCTGACTTGTTTCAGTTTCTTGTAGTTGATCTGATGTCTGAGTTTGGATTGTTTCATTTTGGGCATTTGGTATATCTATGTCTGCATATAAAATGTTGTTTGATTTTAGCCATTTGAATGCTCGGCATATCTTTGCTGGTGAAACTATAGGTGCATACTGCATGGAAGATTCGAAATGAACTATGGCAATGTCAGTGTTCTGTAAGCTTGAGGTTTGTTCAAACACCGGAAATGTATCTACAGGCAAATTAAGGATCAGTCCTTTTTCTGCATATTGACCGCCTGGTAGAAGGACTTCAGTCATAAAAATTTGAATCTTTGCAATTAAACGCCGTTCAACTCTGTTAAGGTCACTCAATTGTTTTGGTGGGACTGGAACATGCAGGGCATTACCATAAAGTGATATGGGCGGTAACGTATTTTTGCTTATATAAGTATAGCAAGTCGAACATAAATGGTGGATTGGTTCTATTTGGAGGTCTTTAGCCGTTTGTGTCCTTTTGGCAATGTGGTGAATTTGTTCAGAAAACAGGAACCTTTCACAGGATTTACAAAAGTATCTTATATTTTCACGGATTGCTGCTGCATATTCTGGTATCAAATTCCTTATTTGTGCATTTTGTGTTTGTTTTGTATTGTTAAAAGTCTGGACAGTAATTATTTCACAGGTCAATGGGCCTTCAAAGTTGGTATCGTCTATTCCCTGGGGGAGAGAATGATTTGTTGTGATATCAGGTTCAGCTGTGCCATTTGTAAGGAATACATTGAAAACAGTCACCATAGACTTTCCAGTGTTTTTCCTGTACACAGTGTTTTTGTGTACTTTTGTCTGATTAACACATTGTGTGCGCATCTGATGGGTTAGTTGAACTGGCATTGCATAACTATGATCTTGTGTGAATTTACTTTGACACGCACTGCATGCTGTTGCAGATGTGAAAAATATGCTATGTGAGTATGTGTGATCGTTACAAAATTCACATGTTTCTTTACTTCTTGGACGTTTTATTTTTGTTACTGTGTGATGTGTTGGTAATTCATAAGATGAGGTATTATGCTGCGATGTATCAGTAATATTGGGGTTCTGTTCATCTACACAATTTTGATATTCAGAATCACTGGCTCCAATGGTACTTATGTCGTCTTCTGTTGTGTGAGGGAATTCAGTGGGTATTTCCATGTCATCTAAGCATGATTGATATTCTGAGTCGCTTGCTGGAATTGTACTCATGTCATCTTCAGGTATGTGAGGTGGTGGATTTGATGGGGAAGGAGGTTGATTTCCATCTCCATTCTCATTACTGGAAGAGTTCAAGTTGGCAAAGAAGTCGCGCACAATGAATGTAAACAAATCTCTTTGGGAAGGGGCTTGTGTGGCAATGGGTTGTTGTACATAGTCAAAATCATTAGTTTGACAGGTTTGGTTGACATTTGTTACATTAGGAGTTTTAAATTCAAATCTCACTGGAGATATGTTGAAAGCAGTCATGTCATAGAGATTTGTCAAATAAGTCACCAGTTCATCAAATGAGCCGAAGTTCAGAACTACACCATGGCCAAATGCTGCAGGTAAACCTGCACTGTCTCTTGCATGGGAGTCAAATAGTGCATAATTACTATTTGGTGATGCTGTGATTGCAACTGTGGTGTCTCCAAATGTAACCAGTAAGTGATCAGAGAAACCAAAAGCAGTTGTTAAAGCATGTTGTAAGTTTGCTGAACCTGAGTGCTGGTTTCCCTGAAGGCCGACAACTCCATAAAAGAGATCAGTATCTAGTGCAACAGACAAAACTGCTGACTGGCCATGGCTGTTTATCTGAAGTTGAGGTATAGCAACTTCAGTGTGGCTTAAATATGTTGGTGGTGCTCCATCCAAAATTGTATCGTACAATGAATTGCCATCTAATATTATGGAATCCAGATCATTTGCTGTCCATGTGGATGGTTCACGTAAGAATGCAAAGGCTAATGCAAGCAGTGCGATTGCTGTACACTGTAGGCCTCGGTTCCTTCCGACTTGACCTTGGTGTAAAGTTCCCTGAATTCCGGTTGGCATTTTGTTTGTAAACAGGTCAGAAGAGTGGTAGGTTAAATGTGTCACTGAAATGTAACATGGGGTATGTGTAAGCCATCAGAGTAGAATAAATACTGTAAATCAACTTAATTTCACTGCTATCAAATTTCGCGGGTCGCCAAAATTTTCCAATCCTAGGTATATTTCGCGCTGTTAACTTTTGCGTTTTGGTATCTCAAGACCCTTTCCTGCCAAAAACATTGCTTCACAAAAATGCCTGTAACTCCCTTTAATAATAATAGTCTGATTTTAAAAATTCAAAGTGTTCCTGAAAGCTGAGACCAAGCCCCACAAAATTATTTGCGCTATTTAATTTGCGAAATTTTGTTGATTTACAGTACTGGGTGCTTCATTATTTTTATCCATACCTCTATCAGAGGAGAATAAATGTGTGCTCCTTCATTATTGTTAACCTAACCCATATCAGAAGAAAATAAGTAGGAGTTGCTTCATTATTGAATGTGTCCATTATCAAATGTGTTTATAAATAGGTCAGAGGATTAGTGGATTAAATGTTGCTGAAATGTAACGTGTAAGTGTAAGCCATCAGAGCAGAATATATCGAGAGGGGGGTTGCTTCAGTATTTTTAACCAAATCTAAGTCACAACAGAATTATTTGGAGGTACTTCATTATTTTTAACCCAAGCCAATTTTAGTGCAGAATAAATAGGGGCTACTTCATTATATTTAACCCAAGTCATTTGAGTGTAGAATAAATATAATTTGCCGATCTGTGCCAATTTGTTGGCAGGATATATCCAGAGGGGGGTTGCTTCAGTATTTGTTGGCAGAATTGGAGGTACTTCATTATTTTTAACTGAAGCCAATTTAGTGTAGAATAAATAGGGGCTACTTCATTATTTTTAATCCAAGCCATTTGAGTGTAGCATGTGTAGAATAAATATAATTTGCCGATCGGTGCCAATTTGTTGGCAGAATTGGAGGTACTTCATTTTTTTTAACCAAAGCCAATTTAGTGTAGAATAAATAGGGGCTACTTCATTAATTTTAACCCAAGCCATTTGAGTGTAGCATAAATATAATTTGCAGACGTGTGCCAATTTGTTGGCAGAATAAAAAAATGCAACTTAACATTGAAGTGAGCCCACCTTCCAGTGCCATACATCATCATTGGTGTATCTGGTAAATGGCTAGCAATTGCTTGCAAATGTGCCATACAGTATGTTATGCTTGCACCCACATAGCTGCCGAGAGAGAATCTAATATATTGTGGTCAAGTTTCATGTTGCTAACCACTATACTGCCTGAGATATGAATTATTTTCTAGTCTTTAGTTTTGGTCAAGTGACATCGGACAAACGGGCAGACGGACAGAAAGCGATGCATATGAGCCCACCGTGCAAATACACACGTGTGCTCAAAAATTGGGGTGGTTGATTCAATATTTTTAACCTAACTTAAATCACAACTGAATAAATAGGGGCTGCTTTATTATTTTTAACCCAAGCCATTTGAGTGCAGAATAAATAGAAGTTCAGACCTGTGCCAATTTTTTGGCATGAGTAAAGAATTCCATGTGATGTGTAAGATATCGGGTTAGAATATAAAGGGGGTGTCTCGTTAATTTTAAACTGACCCATATCAGAGCAGAATCCATAATTAGGGGCTGCTTCATTGTTTTTAACCAAAGCCATTTGAAGAAGTTCAGACCTGTGCCAATTTCCATATGCTGGCAGGGTCAGTACATCCGAGTACAGCAAAAATCAGCTAGAGACTCTAAATCATAAATTTCACTTACATTGTACCATACCAGATATTACAGACTGCCTGTAATTTCTGGTATGGTAAGTGAATTTTATGATTTAGAGTCTCTAGCTGATTTTTGCTGTACTCGGATGTACTGACCCTGCAAACATATGAATCAATTAAAAAAATGTTCCTACCTTGTCACCTGTCTGAGATGAGGATGCCATTTTCACGATAGTGGACTCAAATCAAGTGTAGATCTACTGTGCACTGCTATCTGTTATTCCTGGGTCCTCCTGAAATTTAAAGTTATATAAGGTTCAGGAGGTGGGGGATTAATGGCTAATGAAGATTAATGGGGATTGGTGGAGATTTACTTTTCATCCATTAATCCCTAATGGACATTATTGGAGATTAATTAATCCCCATTAATATCCATTAAAGATTAATGGAAGAGAAGTAAATCTCGATTAAACATTAATCCCCTGTGTCCTGACCTTGGCATGAGCCTCTGTAAGGTGTTTTAAGGAGTCGGGAGCATAGGGGTAAAAAAGCTAGGGAGCATGGCACATGGGGGTAAAAAAGTCAGGCGGAGCAGGGATCATGGGCAGGGCTCGAAATTACGGTAAAATTTGGCAAATTTAGCTGGGGAGCAGACAAAATATGATAAAATTTTAGGGAGCCGGGAGCAAAGGGACAATTTCCGGGAGCATGGGACCCCCTTACAGAGGCCTCACTTATTTGGGGGTGAATATCTTCAAATTCAGGTCTGGTTAGGGGTCGACCATTAATCATCTGGGGGTGGTCCGGATTTTCACAAACAATTTTTTAAACCCTCCAATCAAAATTGTTCAGTGACAACCCAGATAGCAACCCATGCCGGATTTTAATGGGAAAGCCCACTCTGCCCATTCCTAGCCCAGAGTTTGATCTGACCATTTGACTGGGCTTGCCCATGCCCATGCGATTCCAACTGTGCAGAAAGTTGCTCATGCAAATCCCGCATGGGATTGGACCGATCTGGGAATACCACTTCAAAATCACTATGTGCTCATGCATGTTTTCAGACAGAACCACTCTGATATCTTCCCCATTACCCGGGGGGCCCACTTATATAAAATCCTATGTAAACATGAGCGAAAATCGACTTTGAAAAT
>JAAUXW010020331.1_pt1 | contig 10093 bp, 7 predicted proteins | sample 7278141 | NCBI WGS metagenome assembly JAAUXW01 (sample SAMN14350115, study PRJNA611818) | marine sediment metagenome | isolation source: surface marine sediment (2.1m) | place: French Polynesia: Moorea | collected 2018-08
CTCCACAGGTTGCCTACCTGGGCGGAAGAGAACAGCTCGCCGCCGCCGTGACAAGCCCGCTGTCAGGTGGGACGCGATGGCGCCGCTGCTTGCATTCCGAGAGGCGTTGCGGAAGGCTCGAAGGCGCTCCATCGTTGAGCCGAGCGGGACGCGGTGGCGCCGTGGCGATACGTCCGGCGAGAACCGGATCGAGGAGGAGTCAATGCAGCGAGCAGGGGTCATCGGCCTCGGCGACATGGGAAGCGGCCTGGCCAAGAATCTGATCGAGAACGGGTTCGCAACCACCGGATTCGACCTGAGCGAGCGACGGATGGCGGCCTTCGTCGAGCTGGGCGGGAAGCCGGCCGCGGACGTCGCCGAGGTGGGCCGCAACGCGGACGCCGTCTTCGTGATGGTGATGACCGGGGATCAGGCGAAGGCCGTGATCCTCGGGGACGACGGGCTCGTATCCCATCTGCCCGAGGGCGGTGCGGTCATACTCAGCGCGACCATCAAGCCCTCGGAGGCGCGCGAGATCGGCGAGGCCATGGAGGGCTCGGGGGTCGATCTCATCGACAGCCCGGTCTCGGGCGGGTTCCCCGGCGCGCAGGGGGGCACGCTCACGATGATGGCGGCGGGTGACGACGCGGTGCTCGATCGATGCGCCCCGGTCATGGAGGCGGTCTCGAAGACCATCCACCGAGTGGGCACCCGGGCAGGGGACGGCCAGACCGTCAAGGCCTGCCTCCAGTCCCTCATCGGGTCCATCTTCTCGGCCACCTTCGAGGCGTCGGTCCTGGCCGCCAAGGCCGGCGTCGAGGGCGAGGTGCTCTACAGGGTCATCTCGAGCTCCAGCGCCGGCTGCGGCGTCGCCAACACGGCGCTGGAGAACGTCATCGACCGCAAGTTCGAGGGCACCGGCAGCCACATCGCCACCATGCACAAGGACCTCACCATCGCCCTCGACCTGGCCATGGAGCTCGGCGTGCCGCTGCACACCGCCTCGACCGCCATGCAGCTCTTCCATGCGGGCAAGACGAAGTATCCCGACGGGGACAACTGGGTGGTGACCCGGATCATCGAGGACATCGTCGGCGCCGAGCTGCACCGCTAGCAGGAGAGCAGGTCGAGCATGGCCGAGCGGCGTGGAAGCTATGTAGCCTAGCGTCGTGTTCCGCAGATATCTTGATGTTCTCGCCGGCTCCCGACGCGCCTGGCTGCGTTGCACCTCGTCGCGATAGCGACCGCCATCCCTCCTCGGCGCGCCTTGCCAGTCGCGCCGGCTAGCTCGCCGAGAACGTCATGGTATCTGCGGAACGCGACACCAGCCCGGAGACAACGTCATGAAACTAGGTGTCATCTGCGACGGCATCAGCCGCGATCTCGCACACACCCTGGAAGTGATGGACGAGTTCGACCTCGAGTACGCCGAGCTTCAGTATGTCGGCGACAAGGAAGTGGGCGATCACTCCCCAGCGGAGATCGCCGAGATCAAGGCGCTGCTGGAAGCCCACGGCAAGCCGGTCTCGTGCCTGTCGCGCCACGTCTTCGCCGGCATGACCACCGCCAACCGGCCGGGGGACGATCTGCACACCAGGCACATGGACGCGCTGAAACGGGTCGTGGACATGGCCCACGAGGTGGGCTCGCCCCTGGTGCGGATCATGACCTCCAAGAAGGAGCAGATCCTCTGGGGGCGCAACGGTGCCGAGCAGTGGAACGTCGCCAAGGGGGCCTGGGACACCCTGCCGCCCCTCATCGCGCCGGCCGTCGAGCTGGCCAGGTCCGAGGGCCTCACCCTGGTGGTCGAGACCGGCAACGGGACCATGGTCAACTCCAACTACACGGCCCGCAAGCTGATCGACGATCTCGACGCCAAGGACACCCTCAAGGTGCTGTGGGATCCTGCCAACAACTGCTGGTGCCACGAGCTCGCCTACCCCGACGGCTACGAGGAGGTCCGCGACGGGTATCTCGGCCACGTCCACATCAAGGACGTGAAGGTGGACACGCCCCGGGCGACCCTGGAGGTGCGCGAGATGGGCCTGGGCCAGCTGGCCGATCTGTTCCAGCCCATGGCCGACGCCCTGCGGGCCGACGGCTACGACGGAGTGATCTCCTTCGAGAGCGTCTACCGCCCCGAGGGTGCTGACTTCGAGACTGGGTTCCGCCGGTGCGTTGGCCGGTTCAAGGAGCTGTTCGGGTAGCGTCCTACCGGGGTGCACAGCCGGGGGTTCGGGCTGCGCCGGGCCGCGGAGCGGCGACGTCACCGAGCATCGGCAGCGCCTGCGGGTTGCAGGGAGCGCTGCCGCGTCGTCGGGCGTGTCAAGAATTTCGACACGGCTGATCGATTGCTCCAGCGCGTGCGCCAACGGTCGATATAGTCCCGAGGAGCCATCTGGAATCGAAAGCGTCGGGGAGCAAGACGCCTTCAGGAGTGCCATCGTGACCGTGGAGTCCCTGGGCCGAGCTCGGCTGGACGAGTCCCTGAGCGAGGTGGCGAGCTTCAGCCTGGAGCTCGACGACATCGACCCGAACCACTACTTCACGTGCAGCCGTCGGGCCAGCGAGATCAGCCTCTACGGCGCGGAGGTGACGGCCATGCTCGCGGCGCGCTGGGAGTCCTTGAACCCCTCGCAGCGGCAGCTCGCGGTCATGCTGGCCCGCGACGCGCCGTCGCCCGCCATGACGCCACACCTGATCCGCTGCACGGCGCCGGGCCAGAGCTGGTACCTGCGCCTCGATGCGGTGACGGCGCTGGGCGCGGCGGACCCGGAGCTCGCGGCCCCAGTGCTCGAGGCGCTCACCGAAGACGGTGACGAGACCGTGCGCACCGAGGCCTTGAAGGCCTTGCAGGATCTCGACCACGTGCCGGACGTGACGGCGCTGGACCGGCACCTCGGAGATCCGGACGCACAGCTACGCACGGAGGCCGTGCATTCGCTCGCGCAGATCCCGGGCAGTCATGCGGCCTCGCGTCTGCTCGCTGCGCTGGACGATCCACAGATGGGGGTGGCGCTGGCCGCGAAGAAGCATCTGCTGGCGCGCAAGGACGAACGCGATCTCGTGCTCGACATGGTGGCGCGGCTGCAGGACTTCGGCAAGCGCGGCCGGTACCGGCTGCCCTGTGCGGTCGAGATCCTCGGCAGGCTCGAGGACCCGCGCGCCATCGACCCGCTGCTCGAGCATCTCGAGACCTGCCGCAACAACGAGGTCAAGAGCGCCATCATCAAGACTATCGCCCGCTTCAAGGACCAGCGCATCCTGCCCGGGCTGTGGCGCCTCGCGCTGGACGAGCACGAGAAGGTGCAGGCCGCGGCGCTGAAGGCGCTGAAGCGCCATCCTCACGTGGATTCCGTGCCGACGCTGCGAGCCGTCGTCGAGAAGATCCAGCGCACCGGCGACTGCTCCGTGTACGTGGACTCGGCGCTCGCGGAGTCCATCGCCAAGATCCCGGGTGAGGACGCCGACGCGCTGCTGGTGGACTGCCTCGTCTCGCCGGCGTTTCGGCTGGTGAAGGCCGCGGTGCCGCCGGTGCGCAAGCGCAAGCTGGACGTGCCCGTGAGCATGCTCGCCGAGCATCTTCGAACGAAGCCGCCCCTCGCTGACGACCGTCGCGCGCTCTACGAGACGCTCGTCGATCCGCAGGCGCTGGCGCGCGCCGCGCCGGCGGTCGAGGAGCCCGTCGCGAAGCCGAAGCAGCAGAGCGCGTTGGAAAGCTGGGGAGCTGTCGGACACGAGATCGACGCCATGACCGACGCGGAGGTCGTGCGCTACGTGCAGTCGCGGGACTCGGTGCGCGAGGTTCACGATCACGCGCTGGATCGGCTGCTCCGTATCGAGACGGCCGAGGCCAGCCTGCAGCTGCGCCGCTTCCTCAAGGCCGAGATGCTGTACAAGCGCGCGCTGGCTGCGAGGACGCTGGCAGCGCGCGGCCTCGAGCTGACGAGGCATGACGAGGTGGCGATGATCGTCGACAGGCCTCGCAGCCAGCACGAGGAGCTCGAAGCCTATCCCGAAGAGCTCGGCGATCTGCTGCAGGAGGGCGTCGTCGACCCGATGAGCTGCTCGGACCGCATGATCCGGATCCTCTGGGAGGCCGAGCACCCGTTTCGGGTGCCGTTTGCGCTCCGCTGGCTCGGGACGAACATCAACGGTGAGAAGTACGGCAAGGTCGCCTTCGACTGCCTGAAGTCGGAGCCGGCGGTCTCGGAGCCGGCGGCCCTGGAGGCGTTTCTCGACCCTTCGCGGCGGCCACGCATCGACCGCGGCGAGCTCGCGCTGCTGCTCGGCCGCTTCAGGTGTCGGGCAGCGGTCGAAGCGCTGATCGACGGGACCTGCGATCAGGACGAGCCGGAGAGGCGGCGAAAGGCATTCGTCGAGGCGCTCGGCCTGCTGGGCGACCAGCGAGCCGTCGAGCCCCTGCTGCGGCTGCTGCCCGTGGCGCAAGAGGGCCCGCTGCTGCGCAAGGTCATCGACGCGCTGGTGAGATTGAAGGCGACGGCCGCGGTACCGGAGCTGGAGGCGCGGCCCCTGAGAGACCCGCGGCTCGCCAAGCTGCGCGACGCTGCGCTGGAGCGATTGCGCCGCGCGTAGCTCGAGCAGTCGCAGCGCCTACTCGAAGGTCAGCGCGCCGACTCCGGCTCTCGGACCTTCGGCGACCCTCAGCCGCCCGTCGTCCCGGGCCAGGCGCTGGATGCCCGCGGCCCAGTCGCGGATATCCTCCGCCAGGGTGTGGCGCATGATCATCGGTCCGATCAGCGGCGGAAGATTCACGGACGGGATGATGCGCGCATCCACGCGGACCCGCGAGCGCAGCACCGAGAGCCGCTCGATCCGGTAGCGCATCTCGCCCCCTTCAACGGACGCGGAGCCGCGCTCGAACTGCACGGTGACGTCGCCTCCGGGCGTGGCGCTGATCTGCTGCACCCAGCTGAAGTCGCGACAGAACCCGACTACGCATCGGCGCGAGGCGACCCGAATCCGCACGCCCTCGGCATCCTTAGACAACTGTTCGACATCGCGAACCCGCGGGTTGAGCACCTGGATGAAGTCGGGGTCGGACAGGACCCGTCGAACGGCGACGGCGGGCGCCTCGATGTCGATCGTGGCCTCGACCGTGAAGGCCCCGCCGTCGCGGGCCAGGCGCAGGGCCTGCTCGTCAGCGCGCGACTCGAGGGGAACGAGCAGACCCGCGACGGCAAGCGTGGGCAGGATGAAGGACTTTCGGGCGGCGGTGGCGGACATCGGGGTCCCTCCGGCTGTGTCCAGGCGAAGCTAACCCGATTTAGCTAGACGTTGTCAAGCTTATAATCTCGACATAACCTAGACATTTAGCCTCCGAAGCAGGCATCGTGCCCGAATCCCGTGCGGCAGGCGGCGTCAGGGCGTGGCTCGACCCGGCACGAGCACGAGGAGGTGCCGGGTCGGACCGGGCAGGAACGGTAGGGGCTCGCCGCGGGCCCAGGCGTCGTGGCCGGCGCGGTACCAGGGGGAGAGCGGGTGACCGCTCTGGCCGCCCGGCATGTGGAAGTACCCCTCGGACTCCGCGCCCGGTGCCACCGCGAAGCGCTGCGAGGGACCGTGGCGGGGCTTTTGCGCGAGCGGCATGTGCTCGTCGCCCGGCAGCGGCGCATGCTGGACGTCGAGCCAGCGCGAGAGTGCCGGGACCGCCCGGCTCAGCGGGTGCGCCACCGCGACGCGGTTGACCTCGCCCCAGGTGCACGCCGCGAGATCGCCCGGCTTGCAGCGCGTGATCGCCGCGTCGAGCGCCTCGAGCAGGAGATCGTCCCAGCGCCCGTGGCGGCCGTGCAGTAAATGGAGTGGGCGCTCACTGACAAGACGCCAGAGCGGCGCCTCCGCCTCGCGCACGATGGCGTAGGCGGCCACCGCGCGCGCGTCGCCACAGGCACTGAGCAGCGGGCCGAGCGCCCGCACCAGCACCTCGTCGCGGAACGCGTGCACCAGCCTGTAGCCGACCGAGTCGACCGCGGCGCGGGCTTCCCAGCGCTCGATGCGCCCGAGCACCTCGGCGCGCCGGGGCTCGGCGGTCGCGGCGCGGCCTGTCGCCAGGGCGAGCTCGCGCCAGCGGGACAGGAAACGAGCGTCGTGGTCCAGCTGTAGCCGGAGCATGTCGCCCACCCGAGCCCGGTCGAGCGCTAGAAGCCCGGCGCGGACCTGGTGCGCGCGCGCGGCGAGGACGTAGTTGCCCTCGCCGATGACCTCGAGGCCGCGCCCGAACACCATCCGTGCGTTGGCGCTCCAGATCCGTCCGCCCGGTGGATCGACCACGCTCGGGTACTCGTCCGGTGGCTGCCACCCGGACCACACCGCTGCGTGGTCCCGGCCAGTCAACGGAAAGCGGCCGTCGTGCCCCGCCCGCGCGGGGATCCGGCCGGCGATGGTCCACCCGATCCGTCCGCCGGCGTCGCCGACGACGAAGTTGAGCGGCGGCACGCCGGAGCGCTGCGCGATCGCGATCGCCTCGGGCACGTCCCGGGCCGACTCCAGACCGAGGATGCCGAGATCGATGGCGTCGGGCCCGTGGGCGATCCAGCGCGCGGCGCGCGGCGGATCGTCCGGGAGCATCGGTCCCCACCGGGTCAGGCGTACCGTGAGGATCTCGGCGCGCTGGCCTCGCACCTCGATGCGCTCCTCGACGCGCTCGAGGGGTTGGTAGCCGTCGCCCGTCGCGGAGCGTCCGGCATCGTCGGGATCGAGCTCGATCTCGACCAGATCGGTCCAGTCGCCGAGGCTGTTGGTCAGCCCCCAGGCGATGCGGCCGTTGCTGCCGGCGATCACCGCGGGGGTGCCGGGCAGGGTGGCGCCGGTCACGGCGGACTGCGCCCCCCCGGGCGGTGCGACGACGAGCCGGGCACGGAACCACACGTTCGGCACGCCGAGACCGAGGTGCATGTCGTTGGCGACGAGGGCTGCGCCCCCGGTCCGCTCGCGACCGAGAGCCCAGGCGTTGCTGCCGGCCGGCGGCTCGCGGTCGGTCGCTCGCAGGTGCTCGCTCGCCGCGGCGGCGGTCTCGGGCGCATCGCGCAGATCGCACGCGGCGGGTCCCGGGATCGGCGCCTGCGCGGGCGGCTCGCCGGCGAGCGGCACGTCCCACTCGGTCGCGCGGACCACGAGGAAGTCGAGGAGCGTGCGAGGCAGCGCCTCGCGCAGGTGGCCGAGGGCGGCGTCGTAGCTCGCGTCCTCGTCGCTCAGCCTCAGGAACATCCCGAGGATCACGAGGATGCTGTCCTCGGCGCGCCACGGCTCCGGCGCCGCGCGCAGGAGCAGGTACTCCACCGGGCGAGCGTCGAGGGCGGCGAGCCCCGCCCGCGCCCCTGCTGCGTAGGCCTCGAGGAGCGCTCGCTCCTCCGCCTCGAGAGCGGTCAGGACGCGCCCCGCGACGTCCCGCAGCCGGTGCAGGCGCCGGTTCCGATCGCGCTCGAGCACGGAGGGGCCGAGGATCGTGGCGAGCTCGCCCGCGGCGTCTCGGCGCTGCAGATCCATCTGGAAGAAGCGCTCCTGCGCGTGCACGTAGCCGGTCGCGAGGGCGACGTCGACGCGCGTCTCGCCGCTGATGGTGACCACGCCGAGCGCGTCCCGAGCGACCGTCACCGGCGCCGCGAGGCCGTCGAGGCGCTGCTCCCCGTCGAGCGCAGGCAGGCTGGCGCGCAGCGCGAGCCAGCTGCCGGCGCCGGCCATCACCGCGACCGCAGCCAGGAGCGCGGCGAGGACCACTGTGACTCGCTTCATCGAACGCGGCCTGGTGAGAACGTCGCCTGCCCGCAGGCGCTAGGTGAGCGGGCGCCGAGCGTCGACGCGATCAGCTGTCCATCTCGACCTGGATGATGCGGCTGGTGGCGCTCTGTGGATGAGAGTCCCCGGCGCGTTGCGCCCACGTGGCGAACGATACCGGCGGACACGGCCCGCCGCGCAAGCGCAGTCCGCCTCCGGTCCAGTCGGGACGCGAAGCGCTGAATGCGATCGCACAGGATGATCGCCCAAACGGGTCGAAGATCTGATTGCAATTGCCTCGCATTTGCATTTTGTCCTTGAGGCGGGGCCCAAGCGGCATGGGACGCGAACGCTCGCGGATCCGGCGTCGGACACATGGCGACATGTAGCCAGAATGATTACCATTTCGGATCTTGCCTCGAGACAGCCCTACCAGCGTGCTCAGACTCTCCGAGCGGATGTGGTCGCCGGCGATCGCCGGCGTGACCCTCATCCTCAGCATCCCGGTCCTCACCATCGTCGGCTCCGTGCTCGAGCCGTCCGGCGAGACCTGGGAGCACGTCAAGGAGACGCTCCTCACGGAGTACCTGACCAATACCGGCCTGCTCGTGGCCGGCGTGGCCCTGGGAGTCCTCGTGACTGGGGTGTCGACGGCGTGGCTGACAGCAATGTGCCGGTTCCCGGGTCGGCGCGTGTTCACCTGGCTCTTGCTGCTGCCGCTCGCCATGCCCGCCTACATCATCGCGTACACATATACGGGCATGTTCGACTTCGCCGGCCCGGTGCAGAGCTGGATCCGGGACGTCACCGGCTGGGGCCACGGCGAGTACTACTTTCCCGCGGTGCGCTCGCTCGGCGGTGCGGTGGTCATGCTGTCCCTGGTGCTCTTCCCGTACGTGTACCTGCTTGCACGGGCGGCATTCCTGGAGCAGTCCGTCTGCGTCCTCGAGGTGAGCCGGACGCTCGGCTGCAATGTCTGGTCGAGCTTTATGCGGGTCGCCATTCCCCTGGCGCGGCCCGCAATCGTCGCCGGACTGTCGCTGGCGCTGATGGAGACCCTCGCGGACTATGGGACGGTGGCTTACTTCGGTATCGGGGTGTTCACCACGGGGATCTTTCGCACCTGGTTCGGAATGGGGGACGCGGTTGCGGCAGCCAAGATGGCGTCCCTGCTGCTGCTGTTCGTCTTCGCGCTCATATTGATGGAGCGCGCCTCTCGAAACCGCGCGCGGTACCATCACACCAGCACCCGGTACTCCCGGCTGCCAGAGTACCAGTTGACCGGTTCTCGGGCCGCGGGCGCGTTCCTCGCCTGCCTCGTCCCCGTCTTCTTCGGCTTCATGCTGCCGGCCGGGCAGCTTGCAGTGTGGGCGGTCGAGACATATCCGTCGATGGTCGACGCGCGATTCCTGGAGCTCAGCCTGAACAGCTTCTACCTCGCGCTCGCCGCGGCCCTGCTCTCGGTCATGCTAGCGCTGCTCCTCGCCTACGGGGGGCGCCTCCTGCGTGGCAGAGTGGTGGCGGCATCCATCCGCATCGCCTCGATGGGCTACGCGATCCCGGGCACGGTGATCGCGGTCGGCGTCATCATCCCCCTCGCCCGGCTCGACAGGACGGTGAACGCCGCCACCGAGTCGCTGACGGGGACGACGGTGGGTCTGCTGTTCAGCGGGACGCTGTTCGCCCTGCTGTTCGCGCTCCTCGTTCGCTTTCTCGCGGTCAGTCTGCAGACCATGGAATCGGGTCTCGGCAAGATCCGTCCTTCCATGGACGACGCCGCCCGCTCGCTCGGCCATACCCCGAGCCAGACGCTCGGCCGGGTGCACGTGCCGTTGATGAAGGGCTCCGTGCTGACCGCGTTGCTCCTCGTCTTCGTGGATGTCATGAAGGAGCTCCCCGCGACCCTGATCCTCCGCCCCTTCGACTTCAACACTCTTGCGGTGCGTGCCTTCGAGCTCGCTTCCGACGAGCGCCTGGCGGATTCCTCGACCGCCGCGCTGACCATCGTCATCATCGGGCTGCTTCCGGTCGTTCTGCTCAGCCGCACCATCGCCCACTCACGGGCCGGGAGCGCCTGAGCCGTGCCGCGTCTAGAAGTCGAGCACCTCGACGTTCGCTACGACAGCCGCTACGTTGTCCGTGATGTGGGCTTCGCGCTCGCGGACGGAACGGTCGGCTGCCTGCTCGGGCCGAGCGGCTGCGGTAAGACCACCGTCCTGCGCGCGATCGCGGGCTTCGTCGAGCCCAGCAACGGCACGATCCGGATCCGCGGTAAGCCGGTCCTCGTCGGTGGCGGGCCGCATCCCCCGGTGCGTCGCGACGTCGGTAGGGTGTTTCAGGACTTCGCCCTGTTTCCGCACCTCACCGTGGAAGACAACAG
>JAAUXW010226944.1_pt1 | contig 10088 bp, 9 predicted proteins | sample 7278141 | NCBI WGS metagenome assembly JAAUXW01 (sample SAMN14350115, study PRJNA611818) | marine sediment metagenome | isolation source: surface marine sediment (2.1m) | place: French Polynesia: Moorea | collected 2018-08
GCCTAACTTACGGCTGGAAGCTCAGAAAATCAAGCCAAACCTGCCGAGAACATTGTTGTTTTGAGAAATGGATCTCAAGAAAATGCCAGGGGAGTCATGCGAAGTTTTTTCAAAGTCGTGAATATCGAAAAGGTATTGTCCATGGCGACATCGTTTGATCGCGTGTCCGTGGAACAGGTGCCGCTGTCCTCGGCCAACGGGCGCGTGCTGGCCGAAGACGTCGGCGCTGATTTGGATATCCCAGGATTTACACGCGCCACCATGGACGGCTATGCGGTCCAGGGCACATCGACCTTCGGGGCCTCGGAGGGCAATCCGGCCTTTCTGACCGTGGTGGGCCAGGTGGACATGGGCGAAAAACCGGAACTCACCGTAGGACCGGGGGAAGCTGTGCGCATCGCCACCGGGGGCATGCTGCCGACCGGCAGTGATGCGGTCGTCATGGTGGAGCACACGGAAGCCATCGATGCTGACACCATCGAAGTCTACAAGAGCGCCGCCCCCGGACAGCATGTGATTGCCCGGGGCGAGGACATGCGCTCCGGCGACTGGATTCTGCATTGCGGGCGACCCCTCAGACCCCAGGAGATCGGACTGCTGGCGGCTGTGGGCCGAGCCCGCCTCAATGTATTCAGACAACCGCGCGTCGGCATCCTGTCGACCGGCGACGAAGTCGTTCCAGTGGAGACGCTGCCGGCGCCCGGTCAGATTCGGGACGTTAACACGGCTGCCCTGGCGGCATTCATCGCTTCGGCCGGAGGCCTTGCAAATGCCTACGGTATTGTGCCGGACGACTACGAGACCCTGTCGGCTGCTTGTCGCCGGGCCCTGGAAGCCAATGATATGGTGCTGATCTCCGGGGGAAGCTCGGTGGGCACCCGGGATTTCACGATCGATGTGCTGGAGGCGCTGGAGGCAGCCGAAATTCTGGTGCACGGGGTTTCGATCCGGCCCGGGAAACCGACCATTCTGGCCCGCGCCGGCGGAAAGCCGGTCTGGGGCCTGCCTGGCCATGTGACCTCGGCCATGGTGGTGTTCGCGGTGCTTGTGCGGCCTTTTTTGGAACATCTGAGCGGTATCGCCCCCCAATTTAAGCGCCGCTTCCGCCTGCCGGCACGCTTGACCCGGAATCTGCCGTCGGTTCAGGGGCGGGTCGACTATGTGCGGGTCCGACTGGTGGCCGGCGACGACGGAATGGAAGCCGACCCGGTGCTGGGAAAATCCGGCTTGATTCGTACCATGGCCATGGCCGACGGCCTGCTGTGCATCGACGAAAACACCGAGGGCCTGGACCAGGGCACGGTGGTTCTGGTCGATTTGTTTTAACCGCTGCGTCAGGGCCTTTCGGATTCTTCCGCCCGAATGCGATCCCGCCATGGGGTGACCCCCGGGGATTAAATATAAAGCATAGAGGCGCGTTCGCTTTCCAGTCGGGCGACCGATCTCAGAATGCAGCATCAAGGAGTCATCCATGGAGCGCAAGCGCAATATTTATCTCAAAATGAAGCCGCTGGTCGAAGCCAGGGATATCGTAATGGGACACTTTGCGGCGCCGGATCCGCCGCGCACGGAAATGCGGCCGGTACCGGATGCCGTGGGCCGGGTCCTGGCCAAACCCGTTTTCGCAAGGTTGTCCTCACCCAATTTCCACGCCGCCGCCATGGATGGGATTGCGGTGCGGGCCGAGGATACCTTCGGGACCAGCGAGACCGAGCCGCGTCAACTGACCCTCGGCCGTGAGGCACGCGCCATCAATACCGGTCAAGTCCTGCCGGCCGAGACCAATGCCGTCATCATGATCGAGCAGGTTAACGATCTAGGCGACGGGCGGGTCGAAATCGAGGCCCCGGCCTTTCCCTGGCAGCATGTGCGCCGCATGGGCGAAGACATCGTGGCCACCGAACTGCTGTTTCCCCGCAACCATGCCGTTAGTGCCTATTGCGTCGGTGCGTTGCTCGCCGGAGGCGTATTTGAAGTCGAGGTCTACCGGCCGCCGCGCGTTATGATCATACCGACGGGGTCGGAACTGGTGGACTGGCAGGGGAAGACCGCACTCGTGCCCGGGCCCGGCCAGGTGCTGGAGACGAATGCCTACATGCTGGGAAAGCTGGTGGAGGCCGCCGGCGGCGTTTTTGAGCGGCACCGCATCCTGACGGATGATCCGGCGGCCATCGAGCATGCCGTCGCCTTGGCCATCGACGGCGACTATGATCTGGTTCTGACAGTGGGGGGTTCCTCGGCCGGCTCGGAAGACTTTACTAAAACCGTAATCGAAGCACTGGGCGAGGTTTTGATTCACGGGGTTACGATCATGCCCGGCAAGCCGGTTTTGATCGGCGCGGTTCGGAGCAAACCCGTTTTCGGGGTCCCCGGCTATCCGGTTTCTGCCATCATTGCATTCGAACAGTTTGTGCGTCCCCTGATCCGGCGTTTCATCGGACAACCGGACGACGTGCCCGAGCGGGTGCCCGTCCGGGCCACACGCAAGATCCCGTCCAAACTCGGGCTGGAGGAGTTTTTACGGGTCAAGCTGGGTCAGGTCGATGGCCGGACCGTGGCAGCACCTCTGCCCCGTGGGGCCGGCTGCATCACCACCATCACCGAAGCCGACGGACTCCTGCGCATTCCATCCAATGCCGAAGGGCTGCTCGAAGACGAGGAAACGCTGGCCGAGCTGATCCGGCCCCGTGCGGCACTGGAGCGCACCATTCTGATTGTTGGCAGCCATGACAATACCCTGGACATCCTGGCCGACGAGATTCGGCGTGGCGCCTCCGGTATCAGCCTGTCCTCCAGCCATGTGGGCAGTTTGGGTGGACTGATGGCGATCAAGCGTGGTGTCTGTCACCTGGCCGGTGCGCATCTGCTCGATACTCGCGATGGGTCCTATAACCGCACTTACGTACGCAAGTACCTGGGGGATATGAAGGTCCGCCTGGTGAACCTCGTTCGGCGTGACCAAGGCCTTTTAGTGCCTAGAGGCAACCCCAAGAAAATCCGAGGGCTTAAAGATCTGGGGCGCCACGACATCCGCTTCATCAACCGGCAGGGGGGCTCGGGGACGCGGATCCTGCTCGATTACCGCCTCCAGCAACTGGGCCTGAATCCGGAGACCATCGCCGGCTATACGGATGAGGAATTCACACATATGGCGGTGGCGGTGGCGATCCTGAGCGGAACGGCCGATGTGGGGCTTGGCATCCAGGCCGCCGCCCGCGCGCTGGATCTCGATTTCATTTCGGTCGTTACCGAACAGTACGATCTGGTGATTCCAGACCGCTTCTATCAAATGGCACGTATGCAAATCCTGCTGGACACGATCCGCAGCGAGCGTTTCAAACGGCGGGTCGAAGCCTTGGGGGGGTACAGCACGGCGCTAACGGGCCGTCTGATGGAGACCTGAACGCGCCTCAGGGCGAGTCGGCGGGATCGCGGGCCAGGGTGGCCAGAGGTTCGCCTTCGGCCGGGCCCTCCGCCGGGCAACTGTAAGCCATGGCCCCGGCGGCTTCGCTGTGGTTGTAGAGCCAGACCACATGGGTGGCGCCAGTGCGATAGGCTCGAAGCTTGACGCGAAACTCGACCGTCGTTGTGTCGAGATAGTGTTTCAAGGTGCCGAAACTGACCTGGCCGGGATTGTTGGTTTCCTCGAACGTCCCTATGTATTCGCACTCACCGATACTGTATTCCTCGGTGGATTGTACGGGAACCATATAGGTGCAGCCGACCAGCCAGGCGCTGGCGGCCAGGCCGAAGAAGAATTTTCGTCTCATGGTTGCCTTCCTTATTTGGCCCGGATAGCGGTTCGGTACAGGCGGCCCCGAACCAGGCGTCGGGTGGATTGCGCCAGCCGGGTCACGAGGAACTTATCGGCCGATTGATGTCGCAACTTGAACCCGCGCAGCGGGCGCCTCCCCCTCAGGGCCCGGCCCAGGCGTTCACGCGGTTCCGATTCCCCCTGTGTGGTCGTTACCCGACCGCTAATGGCAGGGGCTGAAATAAAAGATGTCATTTCCGGCGGAAGATGGACAAGGAGTGGACTGGTGAAGCTGATCCGGACTGATAAACTGACCTATCATCGCCATTTGAATCTCTTTCGCGCCACCTATCGGGACCAAAAGGACAAGCCCCGATCCTGGGTCTATGCTTCACGGCAGGAAGCCCCCAAAGTTGAGACCAGGGCTTGGGACCGACCGGATGCCGTCGTGATTGTTCCCTGGCATGCCGTGCGCCGGCAGCTCGTGGTCATTCGGGAATACCGAGTCGTTCTGGGCGGTTATCAGATCGGGTTTCCAGCCGGGCTCATGGATCCCGGTGAAACGGTTGTCGAAACGGCACGCCGGGAGTTGTTCGAGGAAACGGGCCTGGCTATCCGCCGGGTTGACCGCTGCAGCCCGCCGGTCTATTCGTCCAGCGGCATGACTGATGAATCGGTGTCGCTGGTGTATGTGGAATGTACGGGTGAGCCTTCCGACACCGCCAATGAGAGTTCCGAAGATATCCAGGTGCTGTTTGTGGATGCCAACGCAGCCGGCCGTCTGGCGGCAGATACCGCGCTGAAGCTCGACGTCAAGACCTGGATGATCCTGTCGGAATTCGCCCGCCGCGGGTCGATCTAAGGCGTGTAGAGTGTCAAGCTCCGGGGCTCGCCGACCCAGGCGGGTTTGACAAGCGCACGGGGCGTGCGCATCATTGCAACGTTTGTACAGAAATTAAGGCTTTAACGCGTTAGCGGCCAAGCCACGGCGCGGGCCAACATCTGTGGTTGTCATCAGAATACGATCGAGAGGCTTTGGATGCGATTTCTGCTTTACAATATACGCTATGGGGCCGGCAGTGGCTGGCGTGTTCATTTCCCTATGCCGTTCGGCGGCTATCTCAAGCCCACCGGTCGCAATTTCCGCCGCATTGCGGAATTCATCAAAACCGTCAACCCGGATGTAACTGGGCTGATCGAAGTCGACAGTGGCTCCTTTCGTTCCGATCGGCGCTGCCAAGCCAGCACCATCGCGGCCGAACTCGATCAGCATCATGTTTTTGAAAACAAGTACGGCGGCTCTTCCATGGCGCGGCGCCTGCCCCTGCTAAACAAGCAGGGCAATGCCTTTTTGACCAATCAAGAAATTTCAGGATTAAATTTTCACTATTTAAGCAATGGGTTCAAGCGGCTGGTAATCGAGGCGGAATTAAAGGATTTTACGACCTTTATCGTTCACCTTTCATTGAAATACCGGCATCGTCAGGATCAGCTGCGCGACCTTTATGGCATGGTGCGTGAAGCCCGCAAGCCGGTGATCGTGGCCGGGGATTTCAACGTTTTTCGGGGGCAGGAGGAGCTATCGCTCTTCATGGGGGCCACCGGATTAATGAGTGCCAACACCCAGGGTGCGCCTTCGCACCCCAGCCGTCAGCCCCGCCGACAGTTGGATTTTATTCTCCACAGCCCGGAAATCCAGGCCACCCGTTTCGAGGCCCCGGCCGTCCCGTTCTCCGACCATATCCCCCTGATTTGGGACTTCGAGGTCAGTCGGGCCGATCGGTTGGCCCGGGCGGCCTGATGCAGACGACGTGAGGTTGCAGCGGATCGCTCAGCGATCGTGGCCGTTGTTCACACGCTCCTTGAGCGCTTTGCCAACCTTGAAGCTGGGCAGCCTTTTGCGTTTGACTTCGACCGATTCGCCGGTTTTGGGATTTCGACCGACATATCCCTCGTACTGCTTGACCTTGAAAGTCCCAAAGCCGCGGATGTCGACGCGCTCGGAATCGGCTAGCGACTCGGCCATCGACTGAAACATGGTGTCGATGATGCGCTTGGCTTTCTTCTGGGAGATACCCTCCCTCTCCGCCAGGATCTTGTTTAGCTGCTCTCCGGTTAATTGCATAGACCCCCCCCTCCGCGTTAGCCTCTTTTCTTAACGGGCTTACATTGCACCTGTCAGGAAGCCAATCCTGTGCCGTGATCCCGATGGGGATATCCTAAGCGCCGCCTTTCTCCTGGTATCTGGACCGATTAGGATTTTTATAATGATGTCTGACAGTAAGGAGACTGATAATTCAAAATCGGCGATTATTCAATGCGGTATAAATAGGGTAAAAATACGTATTTAATTTACGTATTTTGGGGATGATTTCTGATTGAGCGGTCCAGCCTGAATGAACGACGATGGCAAAAGGCCGCCGGTTCACAACCGGCGGCCTTTTGCTGGTGCTGGACGTCCGAATGGCCGACGGATGATGAGCCATCCGATCCGCCGCCCGGAGCGCGGTGCTTAGATATCGAAATAGAGAAAAAACTCGTGCGGATGGGGCCGCAGTTTGACATCGTTGACCTCGTTTTCGGTTTTGTACTCGATCCAGGTCTCGATGACATCCGGGGTGAACACGTCCCCCTTCATGAGGAATTCGTGGTCTTCCGCGAGGGCGGCCAGAGCCTCGTCAAGAGAGCCCGGTGCGGAAGGCACCTCGGCCAGTTCTTCGGGGGAAAGACCGTAGATGTCCTTGTCTAGCGGCTCACCCGGATCGATTTTGTTCTCGATGCCGTCCAGAGCGGCCATGAGCATGGCCGAGAAAGCCATATAGCCGTTGCAGGACGGATCCGGCGTGCGGAACTCGATGCGTTTGGCCTTGGGAGAGGCCGAGTACATCGGAATGCGCACGGCAGCGCTGCGGTTACGGCTGGAGTAGGCCAGGTTGACAGGCGCTTCAAAGCCCGGAACCAGACGTTTGTAGGAGTTGGTGGTCGGGTTGGTGAAGGCGCAAACCGCCTTGCAGTGTTTTAATATGCCGCCGATGGCGTATAGGGCCGTATCGGAAACGCCGGCGTAGCCGTCGCCGGCAAAGGTGGGCTCCCCGTCCTTCCAGATGCTGAGGTGGGTATGCATGCCGGTGCCGTTGTCTTCGAAGATGGGTTTGGGCATGAAGGTCACGGTGTAGCCGTTGCGGGCGGCGACATTTTTAAGGACATATTTGAACCACATCAGCTGGTCGCCCATCGTGAGCAGGGGTTGGAAGCGCATATCGATTTCGGCCTGTCCGGCGGTGGCGACTTCATGGTGCTGGCATTCCACCGCGATACCGAGCTGTTCCAGAACGAGCAGCATTTCGGTGCGCAGGTCCTGGAACTTGTCCATGGGTGGCACCGGGAAATAGCCTTGTTTATGGCGGGGTTTGTAGCCCAGGTTGGGGGCCTCGTCCCGGCCCGCGTTCCAGATGCCCTCCACCGAGTCGATCTCGTAGAAGGCCCGGTGGCGGGAGGATTCGAACCGGATTTCATCGAAAATGAAAAATTCGGCCTCAGGACCGAAATAGGCCGTATCGCCGATGCCGGTGCTCTTCAGATAGGCCTCGGCCTTCTGGGCAATGTAGCGTGGATCACGGGTGTAGGATTCGCGGGTCACCGGGTCGACGATATTGCCCACCAAGACCAGGGTCGGTTCCTCGTAGAAAGGATCCATTCTGACCGTCGTGGGGTCGGGGATGACGAGCATGTCGCTGGCGTTGATAGGCTGCCAGCCGCGGATGCTCGAGCCGTCGAAGCCGTAGCCGTCTTCAAAGCTGCCTTCATCCAGTTCGCTCATGGGAACCGTGAAGTGCTGCCATACGCCGGGGAAATCCAGAAAGCGGATATCCAGAACCTTGGCGTCGTTTTCCTTGGCAAATGCCAATACGTCTTTGGGGGTCATCTTGTGCCTCCTTTACAATTGGGTAAGGTAAAAAAAGTCTGCGTTAAATAGGTCTAAACCGTGCGACGGTTTTTCTTTGGATGCGTCCATGGTTTTCGCGCGTTCACGCCTGTTAAAGGGCGTCCGCTCCAGTCTCCCCGGTGCGAACCCGTACCGCCTCTTCGATGCCCACAACGAAAATTTTGCCGTCGCCGAGCTTGCCCGTGTTGGCGGCCTCCCTGATTTTGGCGACCACGGCGTCGGCCTGATCGTCCGCGAGCACCACTTCGATCTTTACCTTGGGGATGAAGTCGACGACGTATTCGGCGCCGCGGTAGATTTCCTTGTGGCCTTTCTGACGGCCATAGCCCTTGACCTCGGTGATGGTCATCCCCTGGATGCCGATATCGTTCAAGGCCTCTTTGACATCATCAAGCTTGAAGGGCTTGACGATTGCTTCAATTTTTTTCATTTTCTGCTCCTCCTGTTCTCCTCAATCCATCCGGAAAGACTATCTTAGATGATTGAGATTAAACGCTAATGGATTTCAAAGGCCCGCTCACCGTGCTGGGCATTGTCGAGGCCTTCAATTTCTTCCTCCTGCGTCACACGCAGGCCGCCGGTAATCATCTTGGTGACCATCGCCACCACCAGGGTGCCCACCGCCGAAAAGGCGGCGGTGCCCAGAATCGATACGATCTGGATCCAGACCTGCCCGGGATTGCCGTAGAATAAACCCTTGGCGCCTTCGGTCACGGCCGGGCTGGCGAAAAGACCGGTGGCCAGCGCGCCCCAGATGCCACACAATCCGTGCACGCCAAAGGCATCCAGCGAGTCGTCGTAGCCCAACATATTCTTGAGCTTGGCCACACTGAAATAGCCGATGATACCGGCCATTACGCCGATGACCAGCGATCCCGGCATGGTGACGAACCCGGCCGCTGGCGTAATCGCCACCAGACCGGCCACAACCCCCGAGGCCATACCGAGCACGGTGGGTTTGCCGGTGGCCATCCATTCCGCCGTCATCCAGGACAAGGCGCCCAGCGCAGCCGAGGTGTTGGTGACCAGAAAGGCCGAGGCGGCCACTCCGTCGGCGGCCAGTTCGCTGCCCGCATTGAAGCCGAACCACCCGAACCACAGCAAGGCGGCGCCGAGGGCCGTCAGGGTGATGCTGGAGGGGAACATGGCCTCCTTGCCGTAACCGAGGCGTTTGCCTAGCAGCAGCGAAAGCACAAGCCCGGCCACGCCGGCGTTGATGTGCACCACCGTTCCACCGGCAAAATCGAGAGCCCCCATGGCGCCCATCCAGCCGCCACCCCAGGCCCAGTGGGCCACCGGGCAATAGATAAAGGTAACCCACAGCAGGGTGAAGACGATCCAGGCCGAAAACTTCATGCGATCGACAACCGAGCCCAGCACCAATGCCACCGTGATGCAGGCAAAGGTCATTTGAAACAGCAGAAAGACAAAGGTCGGTATGGTGCCGGAAAGGCTGTTGACCGTAATGCCGGTCAGGAAGAGGTGGTCGAAGCCGCCCACAATGCCGCCCATACTGGACCCAAAGGCCAGGGTGTAGCCCCACAGGACCCATATCACGCTCGCCAGGCAATAGGCCACCAGGGTCATGGCAATGGTATTGAGTAAATTCTTGTAGCGTGCCAGCCCGCCGTAGAAAAGGGCCAGCCCGGCCGGGGTCATCATCATCACCAGGGCCGTTGAAACAATAATCCAGGCCGTATCGCCGGTGTCGGGGCCTTCGGCGGCCAGGGCCGTTGTCGGCAGAAGCATCATCAGGGCGGTCAACATAAAAGATTTAAGTCTCATTGCTCAGCATTCCCTCCTTAGTTCGATTTTCTCTGATTCTATTGGCAGTACGGCGTAAATTGCCGTTCTGATGGCCTCCGTCTGTTCAGGCTCGTCCACTTTCTGACCGTCGAAATCGCGGACATAGAAGACGTCGACGACCTGGTCCACATTGGTGGCGATCTTGGCCACCCAGACATCCAGCCGGCATTGGAAGAGCGCGTCGGTGACCCGGAAAAGCAGTCCCGGGAAATCCTCGGCGAAGACTTCGACAATGGTGAAAAAGCTGGAGGTCGTATTGTCGATTTCGACGCGTACCGGCCGTTCCATGGCCGGGGGGCGTGTGTTCTTGTAGCGTCGGGTTCGGGCAGGCAGGCAGGTGTTGAGATCGAGACGGTTTTCGAGGGTCAGGACCAGATCCTGGTGCGCCTTCTCCCATTTTTCGTTTTCGAAAATGGGGTCGGGCGGCGGTTGGACCTTAAAGATGTCCAGGGCGGTGTTGTTGCGCCAGGTAAAGACCTGGGCATCGAGAATATTGATGCGGTTCAACGTGAAGACACCGGCAATCCGGGAAAAAAGCCCGGGCTGGTCCTTGGCGCAGATGGTCACGATCCGGGTATCGGA
>JAAUXW010059943.1_pt1 | contig 10069 bp, 7 predicted proteins | sample 7278141 | NCBI WGS metagenome assembly JAAUXW01 (sample SAMN14350115, study PRJNA611818) | marine sediment metagenome | isolation source: surface marine sediment (2.1m) | place: French Polynesia: Moorea | collected 2018-08
CTATTCGGGCAAGGCGCCACAGGACTTCACCATTGATCACCACGCGGAGGAAATCGGGCTGCCACACGTCGGCCTCGAGATCCGGCAGGATCTTATCGACGACGAAGACGGTGTGGACCAGGTTGCCCGCGTGATGCGTAAAATCATCGCGTCAGTGCCCGAGCGCATCGGCATTAAGGACGAGCGAATAACCGCGTAGTTGCGAGCTAACAAAGGGGGCAGGTCATGGCCATCAGCGAGCCGGCATTCACGATCGGGATTGAGGAAGAATACCTGCTGGTCGACAAGGAGACGCGCGGTCTCGTGATCGACCCGCCGCAGTCCCTGATGAAGGAAGCCGAAGAGGTATGCGGATCCCAGGTAACCGCGGAGTTGAAACGCTCACAGATCGAGGTCGGCACAAAGGTCTGCAATAACATCCAGGAGGCGCACGAGGACCTGGTCAAGCTGCGGCGCGGCATCATCGAGGTGGCGGCCCGTCACGGGCTTGCCCCGATCGCCGCATCCACGCATCCGTTCTCGCGCTGGACCGAGCAGAAGCACACGCGCAAGGAACGCTACGACACGCTGACCCAGGAGATGCAGGGTGCCGCGCGGCGGCTCGTCATCTGCGGCATGCATGTACATGTCGGCATAGCCGACGACGAGATGCGCATCGACCTGATGAACCAGATGTCGTACTTCCTGCCGCATCTTCTCGCCTTGTCGTGTTCGTCGCCGTTCTGGCTGGGTCAGGATACGGGCCTCAAGAGCTACCGGCTGACGATCTTCGATGCATTGCCGCGGACCGGTCTCCCGGAACGCTTTGCGAGTTTCGCCGAGTACGAGCGTCACGTCGGTATCCTGATCAACGCGGGGCTGATCGAGGACTCGACGAAGATCTGGTGGGATCTTCGACCGAGTGCCCGTTTCCCGACGCTGGAGACACGCATCATGGATGTCTGCACGCGGCTCGATGACACGATCGCCCTGGCATCCCTGCAAACCTGTATCCTGCGAATGCTGTACCGCCTGCGCACTCGCAACCAGCGCTGGCGCATCTATACGCCAATGCTGATTCGCGAAAACCGCTGGCGGGCGATGCGCTACAGTTTCGATGAAGGACTGATCGATCTGGCCAAGGGAGAAGTCATTCCCTTCGAAGACCTGATCGACGAACTCTGCTCGCTGGTCGCCCATGACGCGCGAGCGCTCGGGTGCGAAAAGGAGGTCGCGCGAGTCCACGATATCGTCACCCGCGGTACCAGCGCACACCGACAGCTCAAGGACTACGAGCTTGAGCGAGCGTCCGGCGCAAGCATCGAGGACAGCCTCAAGTCGGTCGTCGACACCCTGGTCGCCGATACGGCCGAAGGGCTCTAGAGCCGGTCCAGAGCGCCGCCTAGCGCGCAGCGCGTCAAAAATGTGACGCAGCGCACGCCTGTGCTACGCGTCGCGGAAGTGTGTCGCATTATGTTGTGCCGAAGCCCGATAGCATGGGCGTATGTGCGTTCGTAATTCCCATATCTGAACCGGGTCGCGTTGATGCTCGGCATGTTTGAGCAATTCCTGCCGCCTGTCCTCGGCGTTGCTGCGGTTGCCTACGCAGGCCTCGCCGTACGCGTGTCGCGTTCGGGGCCGCAGTACTCGAGGAGCATGATCAGCTTCCTGATGTACCTGCTTGCAGGCATCGTAGCGGGCTCGGCGTTCTCGTATGCCGCGACCGATCCCCTGATGTACGACATCGGGCGGGTTCTCAGCTACTTCTCTGCCGGTTTCCTGCCGATCGTGTTCTACATCATCTATCGCGAATACACGGCCGGTTCAGCCGGTCCGTTGATCATCGCGATGATGTCGATCATTCCGATTGCAACGACGGCACTTGCGCTGACGAACTCGATGCACAGCATACTCTGGACAGTCGTGCAGACTGCCGACGGACTCCGCTTCACGGACGTGACCGATCACTACTGGTACAACCGCGTCTACGCGCCGTTCGTCTATGGACTGATAGGGTTCTCCTTTCTTGCGCTCGTGGCGAGGTTGCCGACGATCGCACCGGCACACCGGAGAACCGTCACCCTGCTGCTCGTATGCGGCGCGCTGCCATTCGCAATGAGCATCGCCAACACCTTCTTCGGAATGGGCCCCGCGGAATTCCCGTTTGCATCCCTGACGCTGACCTTGCTGTGGCCGTTCTTCGCCTACCTGAGCGTCAAGGCACGTGTGCACGAGTTCAGTCCGCTCGCGTACCAGACGCTGTTCAATCATGTTCGCGATCCCATCATCGTGCTCGATAACGAGCAGTGCATCGTGTGCGCGAATCAGGCAGCGCAGGCCTTGCTCGGCCATGCCGAGAAGCAGCTGCTGGGACGCAAACTCTGGGAGGACTTCCCGGAGGCGCGCAAGCTGCTGGAACAGGCCCGGGAACTCGATCTGACCCAGACCTTGCGCATGGACACGAACCACACCTACGAAGTCAGCGTCGGTCCGCTGACGGGCCCGCGCGGACAGAACATGGGCATGGTCGTTGTGTGCCGTGACGTCACGGAGCGTCGCAAGGCGCAGGCGCAGCTTGCGGAGAGCGAACACCTCATCCGAACGCTGATCGAGACGTCATCGAACGGAATCTTGAGGTTCGCGCACAACAGCGACGATCCGCTGCACAAGTATCGCTGCGTGTTTGCGAATCGCGCGGCACAGTCCTTCATCGGAGACGAGCAGGCGCCGCTCATCGGCATGCCTCTCGACAAGCTCGACCAGCTGGAACCGGAACGGCTGCTGACCCATTTCCTTGCCGACGACCAGCCTGTCGCCCAGATCAGCTTCGAAGTCCCGGCCGAGAACGGCGAGCAGGACGGCTGGCTGCGCGTGGTCGCTGAGCCGGTTGGTGAGGATATTTCGGTGACGCTCGTCGACATAACGCAGCGCAAGCGGCACGAGCATCAGATGATGGCCGATGCGTTGCTGGACCCGCTAACCGGCGTGCTCAATCGACGTGGCTTCGAAAAAGAGGGCGCCACCGCGATCCGCAACAGCGATACCGGCGCCGTCCTCTATCTCGACCTGAATCAATTCAAATCCATCAACGATCAATTCGGGCACCAGGCCGGTGACGCGTTGCTCAAGGCATTCGGGCACCGCCTGGAGTTCTGCCTGCGGCCCGAAGACGTGCTCGGACGGCTGGGCGGCGACGAGTTCGCCATCGTGCTGCCCGGCGTGACCATAGAGGACGCAAAGCATATCGCCCAGCGCCTCGTGCAGACCGCGTCCGAGGCGTACATCATCCAGGGACAGGAAATCAGCTGCACGGCGAGCGTCGGCATCTCGCTCATTCCGAAGCATGGCGAGGAACTGTGGCACCTGCTGAGCGTCGCGGACCAGGCGATGTACGACGCGAAGCGGATGTCGGACGACGATGCCGCAAACGACTGTGCGGCGTACATCGACGCCGCAACCGCTTCGTAACAAATTTAGGGGACAGTTTACTTAATTGCGGCAAGCGGCAGCCCGCCTGCTGCAATTAAGTAAACTGTCCCCTAAATTTGTCGGAGAAGAATCCCATGACGACACCTTTGAATGTGCTTGTCCTGTGCACTGGCAATTCGGCGCGCAGCATCCTCGGCGAAGTTCTCATCAACGAACTCGGCGACGGCCGGATGCGTGCGTGGAGCGCCGGTAGCCGACCGGCGGGCCGCGTCAATCCGGGCGCGATCGACAAACTGCAACGTGAGGGTCATGGCGTCGAAGGGCTGGAATCGAAATCCTGGGACCGTTTTGCCGGCGCGGACGCGCCCGAGTTCGACGTCGTCATCACGGTTTGCGACAACGCGGCCGGTGAGAGCTGCCCGGTTTGGCCCGGCTCGCCGATTACGGTGCACTGGGGAATACCGGACCCCGCGATAGATACCGACGACGAGTCCGAACTCCGTCGCGCCTTCGATCGGGCGTATCGACAGCTGCGTCATCGCATCGACGCACTGATTGCACTGCCCACAGACGACATGAACACGGCCGAGCTATCGGCCGCGCTCGCGTCTATTCACCGCTCAGGGCGTGGGACCGCCTGACAGGAACACAAGGTCCTGCATTGCGGGGTCGACCGTGTCGACGACGATGAAATCGACGACATCGCCGCGCGCGACGTCGATGCGGTACGGTCCGGCAATCGTTTCGGTTTCGCGGAATTCGGTAATAACGAGGTCGTACGTGCCGGGCGCCAGACCAATCGGCGCGGGCGCCGACGTGCGGCCCAGGCCGCCTCGCGCCGGCGGGGTGGTCTCGTCGATAACCTCGTCCGGTTCCACCACGTAGATATTGATGAACTCGAAGTTGAGTCCCGTGTGGTAGGGCAGTAGCGTGGCGGCGGTATCGGTAGGCGCGCGGTCCGGAATCAGTCCGATGCCCAGGATGTTGCCCGTCGGGCCGCTGGTGACGAGGCGATAGCGAATCCCACCAAAACCGGTGAGGGATGTCTCGAGGCTGACCGAGCCGGTACTACCCGCTGGCGTATAGAAGAAAGTATTCTCCCCGACGGCGATCGGGAACTCGGCCGTTACGTCCCGGTACGCGTGATCGGGCACGAGCAGGGAGGTGAGCATCTCGTCGTCGTAGATATCCGAAGTGCCGAGCTCGGCTGACGCGTTGACGAATTCGACGGTCGGCGGGTACGAGGGGTCGGGCAGGGCAACCGACGTGCCGGTCGAGGCGATGGCGCGCGCGACTATCGGCGCGGTGTCGTTGGCATCGCCGTCGAATGACGTAAAGATGAAGGCGCTCTGTGACGGGTACGTCGTCGTCTCCGAGCGATACAGCACCGTGCCCGGATCGTTGGCCGCCGTAATCGTCAGAACGAAATCCCCCTGTTCGACATCGACCGGCGGGGAAATCTCGCCGAACGACAGCGTCGCGGCCTGGTTTCCGAGCACGGGTGCGACAGCGGGATCATCGAAGTAATAGTCCACGTTGCCGAGTGACTCCGACGCGTGCGCGAAACGCGCCTGGAACACGGTATCGGCGGCTACGAAGGAACGCTCGGCGTCTTCCCAGACCGTAATCGTTGCGTTCGCGACAGTGCCGGTGAGCAGCAGCGTGTAGTCGCGATCGGCGACGACGTCGATGAACTGCCTGGCTATGCGACGCAGGCTCGACTCCCCGACGAACAGGACGTCGACGTTAAACGTGTAGTCGAGATCATCGTAGCGCGTCGTGGCCGACCCGAACTTGTAAGGGATCGTGTCGATGAGCCGTTCCTCGATCAGGAAATTCAGCTCCCGCGATCCTGCGATAGCGTTGATGGCGCGGATGCTGGCTTTGCCGGTCGCCTCGGGACGATCGGGATCGCCACCGCAAGCAGCGATCGCAAGAACGGCGGCGAGGGCCAGTCCCGCAGAAATCCGTTTCATTGTTTCTTTCTCTTCTCGTAGCCGTATACCGACTTCAGCTCGAGGAACTCCTCGATACCGTGTGCGCCCCACTCGCGACCGTTGCCCGACTGCTTGTAGCCGCCGAACGGTGCAGCTGAATCGAGCCATGCGCCGTTGATATGAACCATCCCCGTGCGCATTCGCGAGGCAACGCGACGAGCCCTGTCGAGATCGGACGACGAGACGTAACCGGACAGGCCGTAGAGCGTGTCGTTGGCGATGCGCACGGCATCGTCCTCGTCCTCGTAGGGGATGATCGACAGTACCGGACCGAAGATTTCCTCGCGCGCAATCGTCATGTCGTTACTGACATTGGCGAACACGGTTGGTTTCGCGTAATAGCCTTGTGCGAGCCCCTCCGGCCGGCCGGTGCCGCCGGCGACCAGCGTGGCGCCTTCGTCGATGCCTTTCTGAATCAGGTCCTGGACCTTGTTCCACTGCAGTTCGGACACGAGCGGCCCGACCTCGACGCCTTCATCCCTCGGGTTGCCGACCCTCGTCTCGGCGGCGACCTTCGCCGCGATCTCTGCCGCTTCGTCCATGCGGTCCCGCGGCACAAGCATGCGTGACGGAGCGTCGCAGGACTGTCCGGTGTTCTCGAACATCGCTTCCGCGCCGTCCGCAATGGCTTTGGCGAAATCGGCGTCGTCGAGCACGATGTTCGCGGACTTTCCACCGAGTTCCTGCGCGACGCGCTTCACGGTCGGTGCCGCGTTCTGCGCGACCAGCACGCCGGCGCGCGTCGAGCCCGTAAAGGAGACCATGGCAATGTCCGGGTGTCCGCTGATCGCAGCACCGACGCCAGGGCCGTCACCGTTGACGAGGTTGAACACGCCTGCCGGTACTCCCGCCTCATCCAGGATTTCGGCGAACAGGATCGCATCGAACGGTGCGATTTCACTTGGCTTGAGCACCATGGTGCAGCCGGCCGCCAGCGCCGGCGCGACTTTCACTGCGATCTGGTTCATGGGCCAGTTCCACGGAGTGATCAGGCCGCATACGCCGATCGGTTCCCGGACGACGAGCGTCGTGCCCATACGCTCCTCGAATTCGAAATTCTTCAGTGCCCGCAGCGCGGCCTTGATGTGTTGCGGGCCGCTCGCTGCCTGGGCGTTCTTCGCCAGGCCCCAGGGTGCGCCCATCTCGTCCATGATCGCCTCGGCAACCTCGTCCTGCCGTCGCGAGAACACATCGACTATCGACTGCAACAACTCCGCGCGCTCGTCGCGGCTGGTCCGCGAGTACGATTCGAAAGCGCGCTTCGCCGCTGCGACGGCGGCATCCACATCCGCCGCAGATCCGATGCTGATACGCCCGTAGACCTCCTCGGTCGCCGGATTCACGACGTCGAGCGTTCGCGGCTCGACCGGGTCAACCCACTGGCCATCGATGTAGAACCTGAGCTTTTCGAGCATGCGCCTTCCTCTTCGAACGAGGCGCGAATTCTATCCTATATTGACGCAATGGGTAGCCGGGATGCGACAATGGTTCACGGGGGCCCGACAATGAAATACGCAGGCACCGTAATGCGTTGAAAATAAGGGGGAAACCAGTGACCACCAACAAAAAATTGCTGGCTGTGCGTGAGGCCGAAACGCCTCGTGGCCTCGCCACGCAGACGACCCTGTTTGCAGACAGGGCACTGAACGCCGAAATCTGGGACGTCGAGGGCAAGCGCTATATCGATCTCGCAGCCGGCATCGCGGTGACCAACACCGGGCACAACCACCCCGCCGTGATCGCCGCTGTCGAAGCCCAGCTCAAACGCTTCAGCCATACCTGTTTCCAGGTAACCCCCTACGACGTTTACGTGGAACTCGCCAGGCGCCTGAATGACGTCGCGCCGGGCCCTGCGCGCAAGCAGACGATCTTCCTGACCACCGGCGCGGAGGCGGTAGAGAACGCCGTCAAGATCGCACGCAAGTACACCCGGCGCAGCGCAGTAATTGCGTTCTCGGGTGCATTCCATGGACGCACGATGATGTGCATGGCGCTCACGGGAAAGGTCGTGCCCTACAAGGCGGGCTTCGGGCCGTTCCCGGCCGAGGTATTCCATGTTCCGTACCCGATCGACTACCACGGCATCTCGATCGGCGACTCGTTGGCGGCCCTCGACAAGCTCTTCAAGTCCGATCTCGAACCCTCGCGCGTTGCGGCAATGATCGTCGAGCCGGTGCAGGGTGAGGGCGGCTTCTACCCGGCGCCGCCCGGATTCATACCCAGGCTTCGCGACGTCTGTGACGAGCACGGCATCGTACTTATCGTCGACGAGATACAGACCGGCTTCGCGCGAACCGGCAAGCTTTTTGCCGTCGAGCACGAGCGAATCGAGCCCGACATGATCACCGTAGCCAAGAGTCTTGCGGGCGGTTTCCCGCTGTCGGGCGTGATAGGGAAGGCGGATATCATGGACGCGGTAGAACCCGGCGGCCTGGGCGGTACCTACGCCGGATCGCCGCTCGGTTGTGCGGCCGGTCTCGCAGTGCTCGATGTCATCGAGCAGGAACGTCTCTGCGACAAGGCTGTCGCAATCGGCGCGCAGATCGAGCAATGGGCCACGAAACTCCAGCAAGACACGGACTGCATCGGCCACATTCGCATCAAGGGCGCCATGTGCGCGATCGAAATCGTGGCGGACAACGACGCCGACCGGCCGGATGCCGAGCTGACCCGCAAGATAGCGGCCGAGGCGACGCAGCAGGGCGTCATACTTCTGACCTGCGGCGTGCGTGGCAACGTCATCCGCTTCCTTCCGCCGCTGACGATAGGTGAGGCGCTGCTGGACGAAGCGCTGACGGCCGTCGGCCGTGTCATTCGCGGTCTCCCCGGGGACGTGCGCAAGGCCAGCTGAGTGCTGCCGCTAAGCGACGTCGTACACTTGGGACTGACCGGTCTTGCGCAGGGTTGCGCTTATGGCCTGATCGCGCTCGGCTTCGTCCTGATTTACAAGGCGACCGAAGTCGTCAACTTCGCGCACGGCGAGTTCATGATGCTCGGTGCGTTCACGGTGCTTGCCTACACGGAAGTGACGGGCGGCAGCTTCTGGCCGGCCTTCATCCTCGGCTGCCTGACGGTCGGTGTCGTCGGCTACATCGTCGACGCTCAGATCATGCGACGTATCATCGGCCAGTCTGCGGCCAGCATCTTCATACTCACGGTTGCGTTCGGCTTCATCTTCCGTTCCCTGGCAGGAATGATCTGGGGCTGGAACACGCTGTCGCTCGCTACGCCCTTCGATGGTCAGGTACAGCTGGGCGGCGACCTCGCGATTGCGGTTGACCGACTTGCCATCATCGGCGCAACGATCATCCTCGTCGGCGCCCTGTACCTGTTTTTCTCGAGGACGCGCGTTGGGCTTGCGATGCAGGCCGCATCGCAGAACCAGCTTGCTGCTTTCTACATGGGCATACCCGTGAAGCGCCTGGTGTCGGTTACCTGGGCGATCGGTGCAATGATCGCAGCGTCGGCCGGTGCGCTGCTTGCGCCCGTTACGCAGATCGACACGACGATCGGGCTCCTCGGCATCAAGGCGCTCGCCGGCGCGATCGTCGGCGGCTTCGGTTCCATTCCGGGTGCGTTGCTCGGGTGCCTGCTGATCGGCGTCATAGAGCCGTTCTCCGATTACTACTTTCCCGAGATCAAGGGCGTGTCGCCCTACATCGTGATGTTGCTGGTGCTGTTCATCAGGCCCGAGGGAATCATCTCGCAGACATTCCAGAAGAAGGTGTGATTCGTGCAGGTCCTGTTCAAAACACGCTATGAAGACGATATCCGTTTCCTTGCGAAAACCGGCGAGAAAGTGCGTGTCGGGCTGGTCGTCGCATTCCTGCTGGCTGCCCCGCTGTTCCTGCAGACGTACTACCTGGGCGAGCTCGGCCTGCTCTTGGTGTACGCGATCGCCGGTATCGGGCTGATGATACTCACTGGTCATACCGGCCAGGTGAGTTTCGGTCACGCCGCGTTCTTAGGGATTGGCGCATACGCTCATTCGATACTGATGACGCACGGTGTTCCGTTCTCGGTTTCGGTCCTCCTGACGATGGCGCTGTCCGGCCTCGTCGGCATGGCGCTCGGCCGTTCGGCCTCGAAGATGCACGGTTTCTACCTGGCGATCGCGACACTCGCCTTCCTGATCCTCGTCGAAACACTGCTCGGAGAGTGGGACTCGATGACCGGCGGATACGCCGGGTACGCGGTGCCGGACTTGAAGATCGCCGGCATTCCGCTCGGCCAAGTATGGCAACAGTACTACGTGGACCTGTTCTTCACGCTGATCGTCGTCATCGGTGCGTCCAACCTGTTTCGCACCCCGACAGGCCGCGCTTTCCTCGCGGTGCGCGACTCCGAGCTGTCTGCACGCAGCCTCGGTGTCAACGTCGAGCGCGTCAAGATCCAGGCATTCGGTATCAGCGCTGCCATTACCGGTCTTGCCGGCGCACTACTCGCGCATCACCTCGCGTACCTTGCGCCGGACGTTTTCGGTGTACTGGAGTCGCTCAAGCTCATGCTGATGATTGTCGTCGGCGGGCTCGGGAGCGTTCTCGGCGCTATCTTCGGTGCAATCCTGGTCTCGCTGCTGCCTGTGGGCTTGAGTTTCCTGAAGGACGTGCTGCCGGCCGGAATCGGCCAGCAGGCCGGCCTCGAGCCACTGTTGTTCGGGCTGA
>JAAUXW010371603.1_pt1 | contig 10043 bp, 6 predicted proteins | sample 7278141 | NCBI WGS metagenome assembly JAAUXW01 (sample SAMN14350115, study PRJNA611818) | marine sediment metagenome | isolation source: surface marine sediment (2.1m) | place: French Polynesia: Moorea | collected 2018-08
CCAGTCCCCGGGGATCCGGTCGATACCGCCGCGGCCATCGGGAGCGCCTGCGCGGGGGTCTTTCGCCCTGGTGTTGATGCTGTCGTGGCCGGCCAGCGCTATAGGCCAACGGTAATCGTGGAACTGTCCCGGGAAGAAAAAGGCGTTGGTGTAGCCATCGCTTTCGGCCGGAACGTGGCCGTTGTGCTCGTGGGTAGTAATGGTATGCACCCCGAAGCCATGGTTGGCCGCCACGTCGATGGGCAGGGCATTGTAGTGCCGCATTATCACGGGCTTCCCATAGCGCACCTTGAGGAGCTTCGGCGGAAAGGTGCCGTCAAACGTCCAGAGTGCGGTGTGAACCTGTTCGGGCATGTTGGGGTGGAACCTGACCTCGATGCCATCCGTGGTTCCGTCGAAGCCGTGTTCGCCCGTCGTGTTGTGGTAGAGACCGCCGGGGCCGAATTCACCCACGGAATAGCCATGATCCTGCCTGCTGTCGCGCACCCCGCCGTTTTTCCGGGCCCCCGTCTGCACGGTGTGAAACGAGACCCTGGGCAAGAATTCAAGCCAGCGCTGGTGTGACCAGCCCAGACCCGGCGGCCGCCCCTCCGCGGGGGGATCATCCAATGACCGGCCGAGGAACGCCTCGATTTCCGGTTGCCATGGGTTTTTATTCCAGGTGTTTGCAAGCTTGGTGGGCTTCGGCCAGATAGGTTGGGCGAGAAACTTATCCAGAGCCATGCCGTCCGGTGTGCCGCCCGGGTCCTCGGGCGCGGGAAGGTGTTTCCATCCCGGAGGACGGCGTCTTTTCAGGAGGCTCAGGCGCTCGGTCCCGAACTCCTCGAAACGCAGCATCTGCTGGCTGAAGGGAGCGGCGCCATACAAGGGGCTTGGAGGGCCGTTGGTGGGGACATTGAACCGACTGTCCTCCCGTTGAGCGTCCTCGGGTACGGAGTTGTTCTGGGCGGCATCGGCGCCTGTTCCGGTCTCCCCGCCCTCGAAGGCCCCTTCGTTCGCCTTCGGCAGATCATCGGGCAGGTCTCCGAAGTAGGGACCGGTCAAGGCCGAAGGGTCCCAACCCGGCGGTAGGAAGCCACTTGGGTGTCCGTTGTTGTGGCCCCACCATTGGCTGTGACCGGTTGTGCCTCTGGCATAGGGTTGGGCTACCGTCAGCGTCACCGCCAGAGAAGCTATCCACAGGCCCCGCATAGGACAGCCGCCGTTGCGGTTGGGGGTATCTGGCTGAATCCATCCCTTTAGCGCATCTCCTGAGCGAACTTTTTTGAATAGGCTGTTCGACATGTGTTTTCTCCCATCCTAGTAAACGTCCGATCGAGTCTTGGCACCTTTGTGCCCGGCGTTGCTCCTGTCGGGGTCTTACACAACCTGCATGTGTGCGCGAGTAAATCAGGGAGCCTCTGAAAAATTCATCCCTGAATTTTTCAGAGACGGGAAGCGAAAAGCATTTCACTTCCCTTCGTTTTCTATCGCTTACAGCGACCGAAAACGGCAGCACATCCCTGTGTTGCAGAAAGCTCTCAATTGATCTGACTTGCCTTAGAATTTAGGTCAGTCTTTAGCGCAACTCATGTGACTTTTTCACGTCGCTCCCGAGACTTTTTGACTTACCTGGAATATCACCCCCTTCAAAGGAAAAAAAGAGGCCCGTACCCTGTGGGAAACCACAGGGAGACACTCGTCAATGCAGAAGCTCCACCGAAGCTGCGACGAGCTGGCCCTTCGAGCCGCTGTTTGCGATTGGAACCCAAGGGAGAGAAACGGGCGCTTTCCATAACCCGTGTCCAGAGAGACGAGTAATGGGATCTCGGACCCTCTCCGAATGCCGCATCCCTTTGTAATTCAGAGAGCTGTCAGAGTTGCTCACAGACCAGTCAGCAACTATCTTTACAACGGCTTAGTCTACGGTCCGATCGGGAAAGCTTGTTTCCTTCTTCAACCAAAACCAACCGCTGTTGTCAACTATAGCAGAACGATTCTATCTTGCCCCCTGGGGTTTGCCGGATATGCCTCTTTTTCAATCTTCCGGGAGTCTATTTCTTATCTCCGAGTCGCTCCTGACGAAATCCCAGGATTGAGGCCCCGGTGATGGCTGCCGAATGCGCCAACCCTCCCGGTTGTCACTGTCACCCCAACTCGGTAATCTCAACGTCCACCATGACCCAGCCCCCAAGACTCACCCCACCCGGCGGCGACCGGGAAACCGCCACGGACAGATATCCGGCCCGCTCCCTTTGGCTGGGGTTCGGCCTGGCCGTGATGCTGCTGCTGGGACTGGCGGTGATCCTGGTGCTTCCCGGACTGGTGGACCGCGACGACAACATGGTGCAACGCCCACCGCCCCCCGCCCTGGCGGTTGCGCCGGCCCCGACCCCGGCCGAGAACGAACGGGAACAGGCGAAAGCCGCACTGGAAGAGGTGCTGCAGCGCAGAGCCGAACTGGAAACCGCCAGGGTCGAGACCTGGGGAGCCGACGACTACTCCCGGCTTCTCGATCTCATGGGCGGCGCGGATCAGGCCATGGATGCGGGGCGCTTTGGATCCGCCACCGAACTCTACCAAGAGGTACTGGCGGGCTTCGACCAGCTCGACCAATCGAGAGAGAAGCGCTTCGAGGCCGCCTCGGCGGCCGGCCAGAAGGCCCTGGAGGCCGCGGACGGCAGCGAGGCGAAGGCGCAGTTTGGCATAGCCCTGGCCCTGCGACCCGACGACGAGCAGGCCCGGCGCGGCCTCGCGCGCGCCGGCACCATCGAGGAGGTCGTGCGGCTCACCCGTGAAGCCGATACCCTGACGCGGGAAGGGCGATGGCAGGAAGCGCAGCAGGCGTACACCAAGGCGGTGGCACTGGACGGCCTTCACTACCCCGCACAGGCGGGGTTGGATCGGGTCCGCGCCCATCTCAGGGGGCAGGATTTCAGGCAGGCCATGAGCGAGGCACTGAATGCCCTGGACAAGGGCGCATTCACCCGGGCGGCCCAGGCGCTGGAGCGCGCCCGCACCCTGGATCCTGCCGCGCCGGCGCTCAAGGAGGTGTCCTCACAGCTGGTCAGCGCCCGCAGGAACGCGCGCCTGCGTACGCTGCGCGACCAGGCCAATGGGGCGGCGGAAGACGAGGACTGGCAGACCGCCGTGCGCCTGCACCGCCGGGCCCTGAAGCTGGACCCCAACGCGACCTTTGCCGAAAGCGGCCTGGAGCGGGCCCAGGCGCGCCTGGAGCTCATGAACAAGCTGGACCACTACCTCAAACGGCCCCAGCGCCTGCAGGCTGCCAAGGCGCTCGCCAATGCGGAGGCGCTGCTGAAGAACGCCAACACCGTCGGGGATGCGGGCCCCAAACTCCGCGCCGCGCGGGACAGGCTGGCGGGTCTGATCACCTGGGCAAAGACCCCGGTGCCGGTGCGCATCCATTCCGACAACGCCACCGACGTGGTCATCTACCAGGTCGGACGGTTCGGCCGCTTCGAGCAACGGGAGCTGAGTCTGCGCCCCGGCACCTATACGGCCGTGGGCTCCAGAGACGGCTACCGGGATGTGCGCAAGGTCTTCCGGGTGGACACCAGCCGGCCGGTGACCGACCTGGTAATCCGCTGTGAGGAAAGGATTTGAACCGCGTCACCCTCATCAGGGACCCCCGGGGGGAGCACCGCTTCCACCCCGAAGACTACCCCCTGACCATCGGCGGCGGACCCGGGGCGGCGCTCCAGATCCCCGGTGAGGATGAACCGGTCGCCTTCATCGGTCAGACACAGGGGCACGCCTTCGTCCAACCTGCAGACGGGTCAACCCCGGTATGGCACAACCACCAGCACCTGAGCTCATCGGTCTGGTTAAAGTCCGGTGACCGCCTGCAGATCGGGGCATGGATCGTGCTCTGGCAGATAAAGGGGGACCAGATCACCATAACCGTCCTGGAGGATGATGCGGATTCCGCCCGGGCCCGGACGCGCGCCCTCATCCCCCCTGCCTCGCCACCGCCGGTACCCGCTGCCCAGACCCTGGGCCATCATCCCCTGCCCGCGGCGGGCCCCAGGCACGGGTTGCGATGGGCATTGTTCGCGGTTTTTCTCGTCCTGGTAGTGACCGCCGGATTCGTGCTCTTCTCGTCTACCCTCACCCTGGAGATAGAACCGGAACCCCAACAGCTCGCACTGAAAGGCTTTCCTCCGGCACTCATGCTCGATAATCGGGCCATCGCCCTGCCCGGGCGTTACAGGCTGCACGCCTCCCTGCCCGGCTACCTTACCCTGACCGCACCCATCGAGGTCAGATTCGGTGAGGACCAGACTCACCAGTTCCTTCTCGAAAAGGCCCCGGGAAGGCTCAGCCTGACCTCCACCCCCGCGGGGGCGCGGCTGTTCATCGACGGCAGCCCGTCCGGCGCGACCCCGGTTCAGGACCTCGAGGTCCCCCCGGGCAGACACAGCATCCGTCTGGAAGCCCCCCATTACCTGCCGGTGGAACAGGAGCTGGAGATCATCGGCATGGGCCAGACTCAAACCCTGAATCTCGTGCTTGCGCCGAACTGGGCGCCGGTGACCCTGCAGTCGAAGCCCGCCGGCGCGGAGGTGATGGACGGCGAGAACAGCCTGGGTCATACGCCCCTGACGACGCAACTGGATGCGGGAGAGCACAGACTCGAATTGCGCAAACCCGGTTACAAGATCCACTCGGTGACGATGCAGATCGCAGCCGGCGAACCCCGCACCCTCCCCCTTATTCGACTCCAGGAGCTCGATGGCACCCTGAGCCTTATCACCCGGCCCCCGGGCGGCGTCGTCACCATCGACGAGCAGTACCGGGGACGCACACCCCTCGAGCTCGAATTGTCTCCCAGGGAAAGACACGCCGTACGGATCACCAAGACCGGGTTTGCCCCCCAACGCCAAAGCGTAGAGCTGCGCCCGGGGGAACGCCGGGAAATCAGCCTGGATCTGAAGGCCGAATATGGCACGGTCTTCCTGTCCGTGCGTCCCGCCGATGCCGAGCTGTTGGTGGACGGCAGGCACCAAGGCACCGCTGTGTCGCGCCTGCGCCTTCCCACCCGCGCCCACCGGATCGAGCTGCGCAAGAAGGGCTATATCCCTTACAAAACCACCGTCACACCCCGCAGCGGTATCAGTCAGAACCTGGAGGTGGTCTTGAAGGCGGCCGGCGGCCAGAAGCGGTCACCGGATCCCCGGGCGGACCAGATCACCACCGCCTCGGGCCAGCGGCTTAAAAGGGTAGAGCCAAAGGGTCCGGTGACCCTGGGCGCGTCACGGCGTGAGCCCGGCCGCCGGGCGAACGAGAATCTGCGCCAGGTTCTGCTCACCCGCCCCTTTTATATCGGCACCCGCGAGGTCAGCAACGGGGAGTTTCGCCGCTTCCGAAGCACCCATGACTCCAACGGGAAAAGCGGCCTCGACCTGAACGGCGACGACCAGCCGGCGGTCAACCTGAGTTGGGACGATACCGCCCGCTACCTAAACTGGTTGAGCAAACAGGACGGTCTGCCGCCGGCCTATGAGGAGCACAATGGCCGCATGCGGGTCGTTCGGCCCCTGGGCACCGGTTACCGACTGCCCACGGAGGCCGAATGGGCCTATGCCGCCCGTTACGCGGGCCGCAACAGCCCGGCCCAGTATCCCTGGGGCGAACGCCGCTTCCCCCCCACCCGCGCCCAGGGCAACTATGCGGACGAAAGCGCCCGGCCCCACCTGCCGCTGGTGATCGACGGCTACAAAGACGGCCAGGGACTCAGCGCACCGGGGGGCAGCTTCGCACCCAATCCCATCGGGTTGTATGATATGGACGGCAACGTGGCGGAATGGTGCCTGGACTACTATTCGGTCTATCCCGGGGGAACGACCAAACCCCTGAAAGACCCCCTGGGCCCCGAGGACGGTCGGCACCGTGTGGTGCGCGGATCCAGTTGGCGGGATGCCAGCATTACCGAACTCAGGCTCAGTTACCGGGACTACGCGGACAAGCCCCGCAACGACCTTGGTTTCCGAATCGCGCGGTATGCGCAATGAGCCATCCAGCAGGACGCAGCGGCAAGGTGAGTTTTCGAAACGACCCAAAGGATGCGCAGGGACTCTGCACCGCCGGCGAACGCCGCCGGAGGCCGGGCCAGACGACGGCGGCGGGCCGCGGCGGCAGTTCGATGCTTGTCCTGACCGCCAGGACTGTGCTCTGTCTGTGCCTCGCGCTGGCCTTCGGCGCCCAGGCAGCAGAGCCCAGGGAAACACGCCCACCGAGCGACGACTCCAGGGATCCGGCGCCCGTCGAACAACCAAAGGAAGCAGAAAAAAGCAAACCCGTACCGCGTACTTTCGTGCCCTCGGAGCAGATTAAGGCAGACAGCGCCGTATCCTTTCCCGTTGACATATGAACAGCCTATCGGGTAGTAATCGGACCTCAGAACGCGATGGCTGGCAACAGTTTTCAAGGAAACTCTAACAAGGAGACGCAGATGAAAATATTACTTCCGAGTTTGTATCTGATGGCGGCGCTTCTGATCCTGTCGGGCTGTGCGACAGGGCGATATACCCTGCCCGTCGAAGATCCGGATTATCAGGTCAAAGCGGATAAAGCGCTTGTCATCTTCATGCGACCATCGAATTTCGGAGGCGCAATTACGTCTTCCCTGTTTGAGATAGGAACCCCGGAATTCAAGACCACGGATAAAGAGCTTATTGCGATCATCGGCCCCAACGAGAAAGTCGCGTTTTACACCGACCCGGGTAGAGGCAAGAGGTTCATGGTGGTTTCCGAAAGCGCGGATTTCATGGATGCGAACCTGGACCCCGGAAAGGTTTACTATGCTATTGTGACGCCTCGCATGGGCCTGTGGAGGGCTCGGTTCTCATTACACCCCTTCAAGCGGGTTGCCGACGAATCCGAATTTCAACTGGATTCAAATAATCTCGTGGACTGGCTCGATGAATGCAAGTTCGTGAGCCCCGATGACGGCTCTTTTGCCTGGGCAAGGAACAATTCCGAGAGCATCACCAAGAAGAAAAGAGAGTATCTCGAAAAATGGGCAGAGATGCCGGAAGAGGATAAGCAGTGGCGGCGACTCGAGCCCGAAGACGGCTTAGACGCACCGATATAGGGAAACTCTGAGTCATTCAGAGTTTCCTGCAGCACAGGGATGTGCTGCCGTTTTCGATCGCTGCAAGCGATTGAAAACGAAGGCAAGCGAAAACCGCGCTTTTCGCTTGCCGTCCCTGAAAAACCCAGGGATGGGTTTTTCAGTTGTCAAGCGGTTCCATACCCGGCGTGCATCATTGACAAGCGCTTCCATGCCTTTCGATAGCCCAGGTTCTGGGGCACGAACACGAGCATGTTTTTGCGCGGTTTCAGGGTGCGCCTAGCGATCGACGACCAGCTGTACAGGGAGCGGTTCAATTCATCAAAACGCGCCTGCAGTTCCTCAGGGCTAAAATTACGCGGCCGATAGAGCACCGTATTCATGTCGTATTTGCTCCAGTCCCGGCTCAGAATGCGCCCTTCCCGCTCCAGGCGCCTGGTGAGGTGAGTTCCGGGGAAGGGCGTCAGGACATTAATCAGAAAAGCCTCTACGCGGTTGGCGGTGATAAAGTCGTAGAGACCCTCGAATACGGAGGCGTCGTCGTGATCCAGGCCCACGATAAACGAACCCAGGATACCGATGCCGTGATCTTGAATGCGCTTGATACGGTCGGCGTTCTTCGAGGCGCGTATGAATTTCTTGCCTATCCCATCCAGATTCTCCTGGTTCAGGGACTCGAAGCCGATGAACAGCGATTTACATCCGCAGGCCGCCATTTTCTTCAGCAACTCCTCGTTATCCGCCACTGAAATCGTCACCTGACTGCCCCACCACTTGGGTATGCCGCGCAGCCGGTCGAACAGGTCCATGGCCACCGAACGCTTGGCCAGAAGATTGTCGTCCACGATGAAGACGAAGCGATCGGGCAGGGTTCGGTAGTCCGCCACGAAGGCATCCAGCGGCTGGTGGCGGAACTTCCTGCCGGAAAACGCCGTTACCGAACAGAACTCGCAATCGAAGGGACAGCCACGCATCAACTGTATGGTGCTGCGGGTGAGATATTTACCGGTCGCGAGCAGATCCCTGCGGGGCGGCGGATACGCCTCGGACAAATCGATGAGCCCCTTGGCGCAGTAGTGTGCCTTGAGTTGGCCGCGGGAGTGGTCCTCCAGCACCAGGGGCCAGATCTGCTCCGCCTCACCGGCCACCACCGCATCGGCATGGGAACCCGCTTCATCCGGATTCAGACTCACATGTATGCCGCCCATGACGACGGTCTTGCCCCGTTTTCGAAACGCATCGCCGATCTCATAGGCACGGGGTGCAAGAGGCGTCATAACGCTCAGGGCTATGAGCTGGGCATCGGTGTCGTAGTCGATGGGCTGTACGTTCTCGTCGACGAAGTCGATGTCGTACTGCTCGGGCGTCACCCCCGCGATGGTCAGCAGTCCAAGGGGCGGGAACTTATAGCTGAGCTGGCCCCACAGCGACTTCTCCGGCCATTTCGGAAAGATAAAGAGTATCTTACAGCCTTGAGCCATACCCGCCCCTGATTGATCGAGTTGAACCAGAATCTTATCTCAATCGTTTAGATGAGGCATAATGGTTTTGTCAGGATCTGGCCTGGCTTTTAGCTACAATGATGAGTCCCGTGCCTCCCCTATTCGTCACCCACTCCGCGGTGGTCAGTGCCCTTGGCCGCGGCACGGCCGGCCTGTGGCAGAGCCTCCAAAGCGGCTGCGGCGGTTTGATACCCTACGATTTCGGTCAGGCAAAGCTCGACTGCTGGATCGGCCGCGCCGAAGGCATCGAGGACGAGGTCATGGAGCCCGAGTTCCGCCGCTTCGATTGCCGCAACAACCGTCTGGCCCAGCTCGCCCTGCACCAGGACGGGTTGCTGGACGCGGTGGAGTCGCTCAAGGGCCGCGTCGATCCGAAACGGATCGGACTGTTTCTCGGCACCAGCACCTCGGGGATCCTGAGCGGAGAGGATGCCTTCCGGGAATTTTGCCGAAGCGGCGCCTTACCGGGGGAATTTCGTTTTCGGGAAACCCAGGACCTGTACTCACTGACGGACTATGTTCGCGGCCGCCTGGGACTGCTGGGGCCGGCTTATACGGTGTCCACGGCCTGCTCCTCCAGCGCCAAGGTCTTCTGCGACGCCCAGCGTTTCATCGCGACCGGGATCTGCGATGCCGCGGTGGTAGGCGGTGTGGACAGCCTTTGCTATACAACCCTGTTCGGCTTCAATTCGCTGGAACTGGTCTCCCACCGCCCCTGCCGTCCCTTCGATCGCGGGCGCAACGGCCTCAGCATCGGCGAGGCGGCGGGCTTCGTGATTCTGGAGCAGGAGCCGACCGGCGCTGCGCCCATCGCACTGCTGGGCTATGGTGAATCCAGCGATGCCTATCATATCTCGACCCCCCGTCCGGACGGTGCCGGAGCGATCCGCGCCATGAAGGATGCATTGCAGCGGGCGGGGCTCGACGTATCGGACATCGACTATGTCAATCTGCATGGCACGGCCACGCCCAGCAACGACCGGATCGAGGCCCAGGCCGTGAACCGGCTGTTCGGCGCCCGGGTCCCCTGCAGCTCTACCAAGGGCTGGACCGGCCACGCGCTGGGGGCCGCCGGTATCCTGGAGGCGATCATCACCTGTCTCTGCATCGAGCATCAATGGATCCCCGGCACCTTGAATTGCGATGATCCGGAGCCCGATCTGGCGATCGATCTGCGGCAGACCTCCGGCCCCGGGGAGCTGCGGAGGGCGATGAGTAATTCCTTTGGCTTCGGCGGCAGCAATTGCAGCCTGATCTTCGGGCAATACCCATGTTGAAATTCTGGCTGGAAGCGCCCGCAGTGGCCGCACCCGGCCTGGAGGACTGGAGCGGGGGCCGGCAGGTACTCAGGGGTCGGAGCCCATACCGGGCGGCACCCCTGTCTGACTTTGTCCCCAGTATCCTGCCGCCGACCGCCCAGCGCCGCTGCAGCGCCAACACCCTTCTGGCCTTGCGGGCGGCCCAGA
>JAAUXW010133578.1_pt1 | contig 10040 bp, 7 predicted proteins | sample 7278141 | NCBI WGS metagenome assembly JAAUXW01 (sample SAMN14350115, study PRJNA611818) | marine sediment metagenome | isolation source: surface marine sediment (2.1m) | place: French Polynesia: Moorea | collected 2018-08
TTCGTCGCGCGCACGTCCACACCCTCGGCGGTGCCATAGGTAAGCACCGGGCGGCTGACCAGGGGCAGCAGTCCCCGCACCTCATCGTCATCCGCACAGAGCACCGCGAGCCCGTAGAAGGGCAGATGATGCAGGAACTCCACGAACGCACCGCGCAGACGATCGAAATCCCCCCCGTAGGTGGACATGTGGTCCGCGTCGATATTGGTCACCACCGCCAGCATGGGCTGCAGATACAGAAACGAGGCGTCGCTCTCGTCCGCCTCCGCCACCAGGTAGTCTCCGCCGCCCAGGCGGGCATTGGCGCCGGCGCTGTTCAGGCGACCGCCGATTACAAAGGTGGGATCCAGATTGGCCTCCGCCAGCAGGCTGGCGACCAGGCTGGTGGTGGTGGTCTTGCCGTGTGTTCCCGCCACGGCGATGCCGAAATGGAAGCGCATGAGCTCCGCCAGCATCTCCGCCCGCGGCACCACCGGTATGCGCTGTTTCCTTGCCGCGACCACTTCCGGGTTGGCGTCCGTTACGGCGCTGGAGATCACCACTGCGTCGCAACCCGCGACGTTTTCGGCCCCGTGGCCGATGACGATGGACGCCCCGAGCTCACGCAGCCGCCGGGTCACCCGGCTTTCGCCGAGATCCGACCCGGAAACCTGATAACCCAGATTGTGCATGACCTCGGCAATGCCGCTCATGCCCGCGCCGCCGATACCCACGAAATGGATGCGGCGCATACTGCCCATGCTCTGCATGGCGTGGCGACGTCGGTTGCGGGCATCCGGTTTCACGGCCCCTGAACCTCCATGCATACCCGTGCCACGGTCTCGGTGGCCCGGGGCTGTGCCAGATCCCGCGCCGCCCTGGCCATAGACAGCAGACGGGAAGGCTCCCGCAGCAGGGGGCGCAGGCGCGCCGCCAGGCTGGCGCCGTTCAACTCCGTCTGGGGGAGCATCTCCGCCGCCCCCGCGGCCACCAGAAAGGCGCCGTTTCTTGTCTGATGATCATCCACCGCGTGGGGATAGGGCACCAGGATGGATCCGACCCCCGCGGCGGTCAGTTCCGCAATGGTCAGTGCGCCCGCCCGGCAGATCACCAGGTCCGCCCAGGCGTAGCTGTCCGCCATGTCGTCGATAAAGGCCCGCAAGTCCGCCGTAGCACCGGCCTCGCCATAGGCAGCTTCGGCGCCCTCGAGGTTGCGCGCCCCGGCCTGGTGCCGCACTTCGGGGCGTTCTTCAGGCTGCAGCTGCGCCAGCGCCTGGGGCACCGCCTCGTTGAGGGCCTGGGCGCCCTGGGATCCTCCCAACACCAGCACCCGCGGCCGGCCCCTGCGGGCGGCCATGCGCTGCTCCGGATCCGGCAGGGCGGCGATCTCCCGACGTACGGGATTTCCGCAATTCAAGGCCCGGCGCTGCGCCGCAAAACTCCCCGGGAAGGCCTCCAGGACCCGGGTAGCGATACGGGACAGCCATTGATTGGTCATGCCTGGGATGGCGTTCTGCTCGTGGATCACCAGGGGAATACCGAGCAGGCGCGCCATCACGCCCCCCGGTCCGGTCACAAAGCCCCCCATCCCCAGCACCACGACCGGCCGGTTGCGCCTGAGCACCCGCAACGCCTGATACATGGCATGGGTGAGGTTAAAGGGCGCCAGCAGCCAACGACCGATGCCGCTGCCACGCAATCCCTTGACGTCGATCCACTCCGATCGAAAACCCGCCTGGGGCACGACGCCGGCCTCAAAGCCGGTTGAGGTTCCAAGCCAGAACACCTCCATGCCGCGCTCACGCAGTTCCTGCGCCACCGCAAGCGCCGGAAACACATGCCCCCCCGTTCCGCCGGCCATGACCATCACGCGCGACTCCATGTCACCTTCCTCATCGTCTCCGGGGGTATGGCGCGCCGGGTCTCATGATCGATGCGCAGGAGCAGGGCGACTACGACGCAGGCGACGATGATGCTGTTGCCGCCATAGCTCATCAGTGGCAGGGTGAGTCCCTTGGTGGGCAGCAGCCCCACGTTCACGCCGATGTTGATATACGCCTGCAAAGCGATCCACATGCCGAGACCGTAGGCTTCGAAAGCGGAAAAGCGCTCGCCGAGCCGCTCGGACCGGACCCCGATCCCGAATGTCCTCCAGATGATGACGGCGAACAGCGCAATCACCGCCAAGGTGCCGGCAAGGCCGAGTTCCTCACCGATGACCGCCATGAGAAAATCCGTGTGCGCCTCAGGCAGATAGAACTGCTTCTGGATCCCGTTACCCAGGCCCACGCCGAACCACTCACCCCGCCCGAAGGCGATCAGGGCCTGGGTTAGCTGATAGCCTGCCCCGTAGGGATCATCCCAGGGGCTGAGAAAGGTGGTCACCCGCTGCAGGCGATAGGCGGAGAAGTACACCAGGGACGCCAGCGCCAATCCCGCGGCACCCAGCAGGAGGCTGAATTGCCAGACTGCCACGCCGCCGAGAAACAGCATCCCCAGAACCGTGGCGAGAAGGACCGTGGCGGTACCGAAATCCGGCTGCGCCATGATCAGGGCACAGGCCACCACCAGCAGCAGCATGGGCTTGGCGAAACCCCACAGGGAATGGGAGACCTCCAGTTGGCGGCGCACGAGATACCCGGCGATATACAGAACGGCGAACAGCTTCATGACCTCCGAACTCTGGAAGTTGAAGGGTCCCAGGGGAATCCAGCGGGTCGCCCCATTGACGGTTTTGCCGATCCCCGGCACCAGGACCAGCGCCAGCAACAGCAGCCCGAGGAAATACAGCAGGGTGCCGCTCTTTTCCCAGACCCGCATGGGAATCTGGTAGACCACGGCGGCGCAGACGAGCCCGAGACAGACGTACAGGCCATGGCGATTCAGGTAGTGAAAGGCCCCCACGCCGCCCCGATCCGCCAGATGCAGAGAGGCGGATGCGACCATCACCAGGCCGACGCAGAGCAGCGTCAGGGCCGCGCCCAGCAGCCAGTAGTCCACTTGCGGTAAGGGCTTGCGGTCATGTGCCGCAACGGCCTGGCGGAACTGTGACGCGCCCCTCATGGGTCGAGCCTCCCGACCGCAGCCATGAAGGCCTCACCGCGGGCCATGTAATCGCGAAACATGTCGAAACTGGCACAGGCCGGCGACAACAGCACCCGGTCTCCCGGACGGGCGTGACGGGCCGCCTTGGCCACCGCATCGTCCATGTCATCCGCCCTCAGCAGCGGCACCCCGCTTGCGTTCAACGCCTGCTCGATAACCTCGGCGTCCTGGCCCATCAGGACGACCGCCCGTGCGGTGCGCCCCACCACAGGGGCCAGGGGCCCGAAATCCGCGCCCTTGCCTTCGCCCCCGGCGATCAACAGGGTACGGCCCGATCCGCCCGTGGAATGCAGACCCTCGAGGGCCGCAATCGTCGCACCCACATTGGTGCCTTTGGAATCGTTGTACCAGCGCACGCCGTTCCTCTCGGCCACCAACTGGGTGCGATGCGCAAGCCCCCGGAAATGGCGCAGGGCCTCGAGCATGGCCGGCATGGGTAATCCGCTTGCCTCCCCCAGGGCGAGTGCCGCCAGGGCGTTGGCCAGATTGTGCCGGCCGGACACGCGCAACTCCGAGACGGGCAGCAGGGGCTGCTCACCGCGACTCAGCCAGGCCTCGCCCCGGTATTCAATCAAACCGTAATCCGTCCCCTGGGGCCGACCCAGGGTGAATCCCGTTTCCTGCCGGGCCAACCCGCCCATGGCAACCACCCGCTCGTCGTCGCGGTTGATCACCCCTACCTCGGCACCCCGATAAACCGTGGATTTGGCAGCCGCGTAGGCGTCCATATCCGGGTAGCGGTCCATATGGTCCCTGGACACATTGAGCACCGCGGCCGCCTTGGCCCGCAGAGAATGGGTGGTTTCGAGCTGAAAACTGGAAAGCTCCACTACGTAGAAGCTGTTGTCCCCGTCCAGCAGATCCAGGGCCGGGTCACCCAGGTTACCCCCCACCGCCGTCTTCCAACCCGCATAGCGGGCCATCTCGGCGAGCAGGGTGGTCACCGTGCTCTTGCCGTTGGACCCCGTGATGGCCGCCACCGGCGCCTTGACCGCCCGGGCAAAGAGCTCGATATCGCCGATGACCGGTACCCCCCGCGCCAGGGCTGCCTGGATCAAGGGCTCCGCCACCGACACCCCGGGGCTCACCACCAACTGCTCCGCCGCCTCGAACACCTCGCTGTCGAACCCGCCGAGAAACAGGGCCAGATCCGGCATTTCATCGCTCACCGCCTGCAGCCCGGGCGGTTTCCGGCGGCTGTCGGTGATCGCAACCTCTATACCCTGTCTGCTCAGATAACGGGCACAGGACAGACCGGTCTTGCCCAGACCCACGATCAGCGTCTTGCATCGCGATGCCCCCGCCATCGGCATCTCTAGCCCTCCGTCCAGCGCCGCACTTTCAGTAACCACGTCCATCAGCGAATCTTGAGACTGGCCAGCCCGATCAATACCAGGATAACGGTGATGATCCAGAAGCGAACAATGACCCGCGGTTCGGGCCAGCCCTTGAGCTCGAAATGATGGTGCAGCGGCGCCATGCGAAAGATACGTCTTCCCGTTAGTTTGTAGGACGTCACCTGCAGCATCACCGAGACCGTCTCCATGACGAAGACGCCTCCCATCACCAGCAACACCAGTTCCTGACGCACCACCACGGCGAGTACGCCCAGTGCCGCGCCCAACGCCAGGGCGCCCACGTCGCCCATGAAGACCTGGGCGGGGTAGGCATTGAACCAGAGAAAACCGAGGCCCGCCCCGACGATGGAACCGCAGAACACCACCACCTCGCCGACGCCGGGCATATAAGGGATCTTCAGATAATTCGCAAAATCCACATGGCCGGAGACGTAGGCGAAGATGCCCATGGCCCCGCCAACCAGGACCGTGGGCATGATCGCCAGCCCATCGAGCCCATCGGTGAGGTTTACGGCGTTGCTGGATCCCACGATGACGAAGTAGCTCAGGACCACGAACCAGGGGCCCATGTCGATGGACACCTCCTTGAGATAGGGGATCAGCAACTGGGTTTCGGCAGGGCTGGTAGCGGTGGCATACAACAGGATGGCAACGCCGAGTCCGAACAGGGACTGCCAGGAGTACTTGGCCGCGGCGGACAACCCCCGGGAATCGCGCAATATCAGTTTCTTGTAGTCATCCACCAGCCCGATCAGGCCGAACAACAGGGTCACGATGAGTACGACCCAGACGTAACGGTTGCCCAGGTCCGACCAGAGCAGGGTGCTGATGGAAATGGCCACCAGCAGCAAGGCGCCGCCCATGGTCGGGGTGCCTGCCTTGGAAAAATGGCTCTCGGGCCCGTCGTCCCGCACCGACTGGCCTATCTGGTGCACGCTCAGGCGACGGATCATCACCGGCCCCACCATGAAGGAGATCACGAGCGCGGTCAGTACCCCCAGGATGGCGCGCAGGGTCAGATAACGAAATACATTGAACCCGCTGTCGAACTGGGTCAGGTATTCGGCCAGATAGAACAGCATGCTCAATCTCCTCCTTGTTCCAACAAGGCGTTTACTACGAGTTCCATGGCGGCGCTGCGCGAACCCTTGACCAGGACGCAGTCCTCGGCCTCCAGCTGCTCGCGCAGCTCCTCGATCAGTGCCTGCCGGTCGGCGAAGTGCCTCGCCCCTGGTCCGAAGGTCCGGGTTGCCGCAGCGCTGATGGTGCCCAACGTACAGAGCCGGTCCAGACCGGCCGCCCGCGCCCGGGTGCCCAGTTCCCCCAGCAGGCGTTCGCTTTCCGGGCCGAGTTCCGCCAGATCCCCCAGGATCAGCCAGCGTCTTCCCGGCGCCGTGACCAGCACCTCGATGGCAGCCACCACGGAATCGGGATTGGCGTTGTAGGTATCGTCGATGACGCGCAGGCCACTGGGGGCCGTTCGGGTCTGCAGCCGCCCTCTGACCGGCTGGATCCCCGCCAGTCCTTCGCGAATGTCCTCAAGCCCGGCGCCAAGGGCCTGGGCGGCGGCAGCGGCGGCCAGGGCATTCATCAAATTGTGCCTGCCCGCCAGTGCCAGATCGATGGTTACTTCGCCTTGCGGGGTGCGCATATCGAACCGGCAGCGGAACCCATGCCGGTCCCAATGGGTCGCCAGCTGCTGCGGGTCGGCGGAGATGTCGGCAGCCGTTTCCACGCCGAAACTCAGCACTCGGAGTCCTCCAGCGAGGTCCCGCCACAGCTCGGACCAGCGGTCATCGCCATTGAGCACCACGACGCCCTCGGCGGAGAGCCCGGAAATGATCTCGGCCTTGGCCCGGGCGATGCCTTCGAGACTGCCGAAGCCCTCGAGATGGGCCTTACCCACATTGTTCAGCACCACCACGTCAGGCCGTGCGATGCGGCTGAGATACCCGATCTCACCCGGGCCGTTGGCGCCCAGTTCGATCACCGCGTAGTCCTCGTTCTGCAGGCGGAGCAGGGTCAGAGGCATGCCTATGTCGTTGTTGAGGTTGCCAAGAGTAGCCAGTACCCGGCCGCGGCAGGACAGGATCGCAGCCAGCATCTCCTTGACGGTGGTCTTGCCGTTGCTGCCGGTCACCGCCACCAGCGGAATGGAGAAGACCTGTCGCCAGACGGCGGCCAGGATACCCAGGCCGGCACGGGTATCGGCCACCTTCAGCTGGGAGAGCTCCAGATCCAGGGGACGCTCCACCATGGCCCCCACCGCGCCTTTCTGCGCCGCCTGGGCCACGAAATCGTGCCCGTCGAAGTTAGGCCCTCGAAGGGCCACGTACAGGTCACCGGGGGCGATGGTACGGGTATCCGTGCTCACCGAAGCGAAACGCCCGTCGCGTCCGATCAGGTCGGCATGCAGCACCTCGGCGGCCCTGGAAAGCGGCAGACTATGCATGCTCGCCTCCCCCCGGGCCCCATCGACCGGCGCCGTTGGATATTCGTGCGGTCTTCAAGGGTGCCCTCCCGCATCTGCCAGACGCAGCCCGCCCGGCCCGTAGTCGTCGGGGGGGACGTTCAACAGCCGCAAGGCGCCTGCCATGACCTTGGAAAATACGGGTGCTGCCACCTGCCCCCCATAGTACTTGCCTGCGTTGGGCTCGTCGATCACCACGACCATGGCGAGCCTGGGACGGCTGGCAGGGACCATACCCGCAAATATCGAAAGATATCTGTCCTTTGCATAACCGCCGGATACGGATTTTTTGGCCGTGCCGGTCTTGCCCCCTACCCGATACCCCGGTACCGCCGCCAGGGGGGCGGTACCCTCGCTGGACACCACGGTCTCCAGCATGGCACGGACCGCGCGGGCGGTGCCGACGCTGACGACCCGTTCCCCCCCAGGCGCCTCAGTCAGCCGCAACAGGGAGACGGGACGCAGCAGCCCGTCGGCGGCCAGACAGGCGTAGGCCCTGGCAAGCTGCAGTGAGGTGACCGACAGGCCGTAGCCGAAGGACAGGGTGGCCTGTTCGAACCTGGACCAGCCCCGGAAGTGGGGAAGCTGGCCAGACACCTCGCCGGGGAAACCGCTGTCCGTGTTCTGCCCGAAACCAAAGCGTGCGAACAGCGCCCACAGGTCTTCGGCGCTCAGATCCAGGGCCATGCGGCTGGCGCCCACGTTGCTGGACTTGCGGATCACCGTCGAGACATCGATGACACCGAAGTTGCGGGAGTCCTTGACCAGCTGGCGTCCCACTCTGAGGGTACCCGGGCTGGTGTCGATCCGCGTATCCGGGCGAAAGCCGCCAAGCTCCAGCGCGGCGGCAACCGCAAAAGGCTTGATCGCAGAACCGGCTTCGAACACGTCGGTCAGGGTCCGATTGCGCCCGCTCCCTCCCCGGCTGCTCCTGGGGCCGTTGGGGTTGTAGGAAGGGCTGTTGACCATGGCCAGAATCTCGCCGGTAGTCACATCCAGGACCACGGCGGAGCCCGCGCGCGCCTTGTGCTTCTTGACCGCCGCCTTCAGTTCCCGGTAGGCCAGGTACTGGATACGGCGATCGAGACTGAGGACCAGATCCCTTCCCGCGCGGGGCGCGCGGATGCTCTCCACGTCCTTCACCGCCCGCTCACGACCGTCCTTGAGCACCCGTTTGCTGCCCGGGGTTGCCTGCAGCCAGTCCTGGTAAGCGAGCTCCACGCCTTCCTGGCCTCGGTCGTCGATATCCGTAAATCCCACCACGTGAGTGCCCACTTCCCCGGTGGGGTAAAAACGCCGGTATTCCCGCCGCAACCCCACGCCCTGGAGATCCAGAGCCCTTATCCGCCGGGCCTGGTGGGGGTTCACCCGCCGCTTCAGATAGATAAAGCCTCGATCTTTGTGCCGCTCCAGCAGTCGCCGAAGATGATCCGTATTCATGTCCAGTACTGGCGCCAGGGATGCCAGGGTTGACCTATCCCTCGACAGCTCCCTGGGATTCGCCCACACGGAATCCACCGGCGTGCTGATCGCCAGGGGGTCCCCACGCCGATCGGTGATGGTTCCGCGCAAGGCTGGCATCTCCACCACCCGCAGATGTCTGGCACGACCCTCCTGGCGCAGAAAATCCCCCTGAAATATCTGCTGATCCACGGCGTGCCAGACCAATACCAGGCCGGACAGGGCCATGACCCCGATCAGCACCCGCCGGCGGGCCGTATAGCTGGGCAGGCGCACCCGTCCGGAACGATCCCGCTTCGCATAACGTTGTTTGCCCTTTGTCTTTGCCATGTTCAGGGTTTGATTACGATCACCTCGTGGGGTGCCGGAATATGCATTTCCAGGCGCTTTCGGGCCGTCTTCTCGACGCGACCGTGGGTAGTCAGGGTGCTTTGCTCCAATTGCAGGCGGCCCCACTCGATCTCGATCTGCTCCCACTCCTTGCGCAGGAGTTCCAGTTCAACAAAGTATTTCCTGCTCACATACTTCGCGTACACCACGCCCACCCCCGACAGGAGGATCCCTGCCAGCAGCATCCCGTTCAACACCAACTGCGCGCGGGCCGTCACAGCAACTCGGCCGCACGCAACACGGCGCTGCGCGCCCGCGGATTCTCGGTCACTTCCCGGGCCTGTGGGCGCTGCGCCTTGCCCAGGCTGCGCATCCTGGGCTGCACTTGGTCCCGGGTTACCGGAACGCCCTTCGGATATTCGTCGCCACGAGCCTGGTCACGCATGAACCGCTTGACGATCCGGTCTTCCAGCGAATGGAAGCTAATGACCACCAGGCGGCCGCCGGCGGCCAGTACGCGCAGCGACTGGGAAAGGCCATCGCGAAGATCGTCGAGTTCCCGATTGATATGGATCCGGATCGCCTGAAAGCTGCGCGTGGCCGGATCCCTGTCCTTTTCCCAGGCCGGATTGGCTTTGCGGATGATCTGCGCCAGCTGTCCGGTCGTCTCTATGGGAGACATGCGCCGGGCGTCCACGATCGCCCGGGCGATCCGGCGCGCAAAACGTTCCTCGCCATAGTCTCGCAGGACCTCTGCGATCTGGCCTAGGTCCGCCGCCGCCAACCACTGCCGCGCCGATGGCCCGGACCCCGGGTCCATGCGCATGTCCAGTGGCCCCTCCTGCTGAAAGCTGAAGCCGCGGGCGGGATCGTCCAGCTGCGGGGACGACAGGCCCAGGTCCAGAAGGATGCCGTTAACCCGCCCCTGCAGATCATATTTTCCAGCCAACTGCTCCAGCATGGCAAAGGAACCCCGTTCGATAAAAAAACGTCCGTTATCGCCAAACTGCCGTCTGCCGAAGGCCACGGCCACCGGGTCCTTATCGATGGCCAGCAGGCGTCCGTTCTCGCCCAGTGCGGACAGGATCCCCCGGCTGTGGCCACCCCGCCCGAAGGTCCCGTCCACATAGATCCCGTCCGGCTTGACGCCAAGCGCCTGCAGGGACTCTTCGAGCAATACCGGCCGGTGTTCTTGAAACTCGTCCATACACTGGTGCTCTGTCAACGTAATAATTGCGGGTTCAGTGAGTTTGTCAGCGCTCATGGCAAGGCACGCCTCGCCGGCAATGGCCACTTCCCTTGCCAAGAGGCGTAACGCAGTCCATGGGCGCTGACAA
>JAAUXW010084231.1_pt1 | contig 10029 bp, 14 predicted proteins | sample 7278141 | NCBI WGS metagenome assembly JAAUXW01 (sample SAMN14350115, study PRJNA611818) | marine sediment metagenome | isolation source: surface marine sediment (2.1m) | place: French Polynesia: Moorea | collected 2018-08
ACCGCTTGGTGACATTCTCGAGCTGGATCATCGCGCCGTATTACCCGGACTGCGTGCCCGTGGCCAGCAGTGCGTCGACGAACTCGGACGCCGCGAACGGCTGCATGTCCTCGGCGGCCTCACCGATGCCGATGAACCGCACCGGTACCTGCAAACGATGCGCGATTGCCAGCAGGATGCCGCCCTTGGCACTGCCGTCGAGCTTGGTAACGGTAATACCTGTCAGTCCGAGGGCCTCGTGAAACTTCTCGGCCTGCACGAGCGCATTCTGCCCCTGGCTTGCATCGAGTACGAGCATCACCTCGTGCGGAGCAGTTTCGTCGCGTCGGGCTATGACGCGCTTTACCTTCGCCAGCTCGTCCATCAGCCCGGTCTGACTTTGCAGGCGCCCCGCCGTGTCCGCCAGCAGCACGTCTACGTTGCGCGCGCGCGCGGCCTCCATGGCATCGAATATGACGGCCGCAGGATCGGCGCCCGACTGCTGCGCAATGACCGGGACGTCGTTACGCTCGCCCCACGCCTGAAGCTGCTCGATCGCTGCCGCGCGAAACGTATCGCCGGCTGCCAACATGACCGACAGCCCGTCGTCCTTCAATCGACGGGCGAGCTTGCCGATGGTGGTCGTCTTGCCTGCGCCATTGACACCGACCATCAGGATCACGAACGGACCGTTGGTCCTGTCGATCGTGAGGTGCTTTTCGACAGGCGCCAGTATCTCGTTGAGCGCCGTCGACAAGCCTTTCTGCAGCGCCTCCACGTCCTTCAGTTCCTTGCGCGCAAGGCGTTTCTGCAAGCCCGAGATAATGCGCTCGGTCGTATCGACCCCGACGTCAGCCATCACGAGGAGTGACTCGAGCTCTTCCAGGACGTCCTCATCGATCTTGCCGCCAGGTGCGAGATTCGCGAGGTCGTAGGTTAGCCAGCTGTCGCCCCGATTGAGCCGTGCGCGCAGTCGCTTGATGAAGCCCTCTTTCTTGTCAGGCTTTTCTTTCGTGCCAAACATGGATATACGTGTCGATACCTGCAGTGGGCGAAGCATGGCCAGACGAAAAAGTTCAAGCAAGTCCCGGCCCGGACGGCTGCGTATTGTAGCGGGAAAGTGGCGCAGTCGCCTGCTGGAAATCGCGAACGTGGGGGGGTTGCGCCCCACGTCCGAGCGTATACGCGAAACCCTGTTCAACTGGCTGGCGCCGACGCTGTCCGGGGCCAGCTGCCTGGACCTGTTTGCCGGCACCGGGGCGCTGGGCATCGAGGCATTGTCGCGCGGCGCCGGGCGCGCGGTTTTCGTGGAGAAGTCGCCGGTCGCGGCACGCACGTTGAAAGCAAACCTCGAACTGCTGGAGGCCGGCGACGCCACGGTATTCGAGCGCGATGCAATGGAGTTCCTGAAGAGCGGCAGCGCTGACCGCTACGATATCGTGTTTCTCGATCCTCCCTTTGCCGAGGATATGCTGGGCGAATTGTGTAGACTGTTGGCAGGTCAGGAGCTGCTCGCACCCAACGCAAGCGTATACATCGAACAGGCGCGCTCGAAGCCGCAGGTCGAAATGCCGCAGGGCTGGCAGGTAATAAAAAACAAAACGGCGGGCAACGTGCGTTACATGCTCGTCCGGAAAACGGACTGAAGGAGCCTTCCATGACGGTGTCCGCTATGTACCCCGGCACGTTCGACCCGATAACGCTCGGTCACGAGGACCTGGTGCGCCGAGCGGCGCCACTCTACGGTCGCGTCGTCGTCGCCATCGCCGCGCATACCGGTACCAAGGCGCCGATGTTCACGTTCGACGAGCGCGTCGAGATGGCAAAGCAGGCGCTCACCGACCTCGGCAATATCGAAGTCATGGGATACGAGGGTCTTACCGTGGACTTTGCGCGAGACAACGATCTCGCGGTCATCATTCGCGGATTGCGTGCCGTGTCCGACTTCGAATACGAATTCCAGCTCGCAAACATGAACCGTCACCTGACGGAGGACGTCGAGACCGTATTCCTGACACCCACCGACAAGTACACTTTCATCTCGTCGAGCCTGGTGAAAGAGGTGGCCTCGCTGGGTGGGGATATATCGGAGTTCGTGTCGCCGAGGGTAAGCCAGGCCCTGCTCAGCCGCGTCGGACGCGCCTGAGTCCCGGGTTCCTCAGGTCTGGCAGCGCTTGCAGTAGTAAGTCCTGCGCTGTCCCTGCACGATCGCCGTGATCGGAGTGTTGCACTGCCGGCACGGTTCGTCTTCGCGACCGTAAGCCTCGAGCTGCTGCTGGAAATAGCCGGCTTCGCCGTTCCCGCCATAGAAGTCCCGAAGCGTCGTGCCGCCGGCCCGGATAGCTTTCTCCAGCACCTCGCGGATTGAGTCGGCAAGCATGACGTAGCGGTGCTCGGCGATGCGCCCGGCGGCGCGGCGCGGGTTGATGCCGGCAAGATACAGCGCTTCGCTTGCATAGATGTTGCCGACACCCACGACGACCTGCGCATTCATGATGAACTGCTTGACGCTGACGCGCCGACCGCGGGACAGGCGCCACAGGTAATGACCGCCGAAGTCGCCGCCCAGCGGCTCGGGGCCCAAGTCGCGTAACAGCCGGTGTGAGCGTGGATCGGCGGTCCAGTGCAGCGATCCGAATCGTCGCGGATCGCGAAAGCGCAGCGTGCGTCCGGAATCGAGTTCGAGGTCGACATGGTCGTGAACGCCCGCGGGCGTCCCGGTATCGACAACGCACAGGCTGCCGGACATCCCGAGGTGCATCATCGCCGTGCCGACGGGGGTGTTGAGTAACAGGTACTTGGCGCGCCTGTCGATCGAAGTAACCGTGCTGCCGGGCAGCTTCCTGTCGACGTCGCGCGAGACCGGCCAGCGCAGGCGGCGTTCGCGTATGACCACGCGCGTTACGGTTGCATCGACGACGTGCGGCTCGATGCCTCGACGGGTGGTTTCGACTTCGGGTAGTTCGGGCATGCCCTGGTGTACTGTCCGGTAGATTTGCATGAAAAAGCCCGCGCAAGGCGGGCTTTTCGGAAGCGGCATCCTGACGCGATTCGCGGCTGGCGGCCGCTCCTACTTGATCTTCGCTTCCTTGTAGATGACGTGCTTGCGGATCGTCGGATCGTACTTGCGGGTCTCGAGCTTCTCGGGATGCAGCTTCTTGTTCTTCGTCGCCGTGTAGTAGTGACCGGTGCCGGCGCTCGACACCAGCTTGATCTTGTCGCGGTTGCCTTTTGCCATGTGCTTGTCCTCCGTACCCTAGACGTGCTGGCCGTTGGCACGCAGGTCAGCGACGACCTTCTCGATGCCGTGCTTGTCGATGATTCGAAGCCCCTTGTGCGAAACGCGCAGGCGCACGAACCGCTTCTCGGATTCGAGCCAGAAACGCTTGCGCTGCAGATTGGGCAGGAAGCGGCGGCGCGTCTTGTTGTGAGCATGGGACACGTTATTGCCGCTCATCGGCCGCTTCCCGGTCACCTGACATACCTTGGACATGATGCAAGTCTCTGAATTTATTAATAGTTGCCCGCGATGGGCGCGCTCGAGAGCGAGCCTTTATACCAGTGTGACGGGCGCAATTCAAGCGCCGTTCCGGCATCTCCGGACGCCACTCAGACGAGCCCCCGGCTGGCGAGGGACGTCGCTTCGCCATCGCCGACGATCAGGTGGTCGAGCAGGCGGATGTCGACCAGTTCGAGTGCCGACTTCAGCCGCCGGGTGATGCGCTCATCGGCCTGGCTCGGCTCGGCGACCCCCGATGGATGATTGTGGGCGAGGATAACAGCGGCAGCGTTCACCGCAAGCGCTTCCTTGACCACTTCCCTGGGGTACACGGAGGTGCCGTCGATCGTGCCTCGAAAGAGCTCGTCGAAGCGAAGTACCCGGTGACGATTGTCGAGAAACAGGCAGCAAAACAGCTCGTGTTCGAGGTGCCTCATCCGCGCCATCAGGAAAGCCTCGGTGTCGGCCGGGCTCCTGATGGGCTCGCCGCTCGGCAATGACTCCGAGTAGTACCGGCGGGCGAGTTCGGGCAGCGCCCGGATCATGCGCAGGCGTGCGTCGCCGATGCCCGGACACGACAGGATGTCGCTCGCGTCCGCATCGATGATTGCGCGCAGGCTTCCGAAGCGGCGCAGCAGGCGCCGGGCTGCCTGGTCCGTGGTCTTACGGCTGCCGGTACCGATCAGGACCGACAGCAACTCGACGTCGCTGATGCGGCTTGGAACTTCCCTGTCCATGGACGCATGTTGTGGCCCGGCGGTATTTGCTTACAACCAGTCAATCTATATCGGATTGCCGGATTCGGTGGCATTGGCGCTTCGCTTTTGGCTAAGCTCTTCGTCATCGAACCCTACGGGACGGCTAACGTGAATATCGTTCTCGGCATTACCGGCGGCATTGCCGCTTACAAGACACCCGATCTCGTGCGCCGCCTGCGCGAGCGCGATGCCGACGTACAGATCGTGATGACGACGTCGGCCCGGGAATTCGTGACCGAGACGGCGCTGCAGGCCGTCTCCGGCAGGCCGATCCGCTCGAACCTGTGGGACAAGGAAGCGGAAGCCGCGATGAGCCATATCGAGCTCGCGCGCTGGGCCGACGTCGTGCTGATTGCGCCGGCAACCGCCGAGGTGATGGCGCGCATCGTCTCCGGCGCGGCGCCCGACCTCCTGACGACGATCTGTCTTGCGACGGAAGCGCCTATCGCCCTTGCGCCCGCAATGAATCACGTCATGTGGAACAACCCGGCGACGCAGGCCAATCGCAGCGTCCTCGAGGAGCGCGGTATTCACATCCTCGGGCCCGCCACGGGTTCACAGGCCTGTGGCGAGACCGGTGCCGGTCGCATGCTCGAGCCCGAGGCCATCGCCGCCACCGTTTGCAGCCTCTGTGCCGACAAGGGCCACGGGCTGCTGGCCGGCAAGACGGTCGTCGTAACCGCCGGGCCAACCCGGGAGGCCATCGATCCGGTCCGCTACATAACCAACCGCAGCTCCGGGAAGATGGGCTATGCCGTCGCCCGCGCCGCGGCGGCGCAGGGGGCCAACGTCATCCTGATCAGCGGGCCGGTGAGCCTGCCGGAACCGCCCGCGATACAGGTGGAGCACGTGACCTCCGCGGAAGAGATGTATGCAGTGACCCACGAACATGTTGCCGGTGCCGATGTTTTCATCGCGGCTGCAGCCGTCGCCGACTATCGCCCGGCCGAGCCGAAGGAAAAGAAGATCAAGAAGGACGCCCGGACATCGAGCATCGAGCTCGTGCGGTGTCCCGACATCCTCAAGTCGGTGGCCGCACTCGAGGCCCCGCCGTTTACGGTCGGTTTCGCTGCCGAGACCGACAAGGTCGAGGAGTACGCGACAGCCAAGCTCAGGAAAAAGAAACTCGACATGATCGTCGCGAACCGCGTCGGGCACGAGCTGGGTTTCGACCGCGATGACAATACGCTGACCGTATTGTGGAAGAACGGTCGTCGCGACCTGCCGAATGCCAGCAAGGCGGAACTGGCCCGTGATCTCATTGAACTGGTGGCCGAACGCTTTTATGCTGCGCGCGGTGCGGACACGCAGCCGCAGTTGACCGTCATCTCCAGGAACGACTGAAGGACGAACACGCTTGCGATCCATCGAACTCAAGATCCTCGACCCGAGGCTCGGCGACACGATTCCCCTGCCGCACTACGCGACCGGCGGCTCCGCCGGGCTGGATATGCGTGCGTGTATCGACGAACCGGTGACGGTTGCGCCCGGTGAGACGGTCCTGGTTCCGACCGGTCTCGCAATCCATGTCGCGGATCCGAAGCTGGCCGCGGTACTGTTGCCGCGTTCGGGGCTTGGTCACAAGCATGGCCTGGTGCTGGGCAATCTCACCGGCCTGATCGATTCGGACTACCAGGGCCAGGTCTTTATCTCTTGCTGGAATCGCGGTTCGGCGAGCTACGAAGTACAGCCGGGCGAGCGTATCGCACAGATGGTGTTCGTACCGGTGGAGCAGGTCGAGTTCGATATCGTCGAGGAGTTCGACACCAGCGATCGCGGTGCCGGTGGATTCGGTCATTCCGGAACCGGGTGACGCGGCTCGCGGGCCGGTACCTGGCTCCGAATCGTTCTAGTCGATTCCTTTCAGCCTCTTGAAGCGAGCGATGTCGCCGTCGAAGCGAGCGACGATCTGCTCCTCGTCGATCTTGAACTTCTCGAGGTTGCGCTCATGGCGCGCGATGATGTCCTTGGTCCTGGCGATTTCGTCCGCGAGACCGTCGTCGATCATGGGCGCATCGGGGTCTTCGCTGTACGGCTGGAAACTCGCGGCTTCGGTGCGCAGCTTGTGCATGCGCCGCTCGAGGTTGCGCAGGTAGAGCTCGGTGACACGTGCCTGTGCCTGGAACAGTTCGACACGACGGTCACGGTGCATGACGATCTCGTCGACGGACAGATAGGTTGCCAGCAGTGCCTGGTCGGCGCGACGCTCACGCTCGGCGACGGCGAGTCGTTCCTGTTCAAGTCGCTCGGCTTCGAGCTGCTCCTCGGTCTTCTTTCCTTCCAGGTTCTTGACCGTGACGCCGTGTTCGTTGACGACGGCCTTGGGAAGCTCTGCATATTGAGGCGGCACGCTGTGGCTGTAATGCACGACGCCGTCCTCGTCGACCCACTTGTAGACCTTGGCTTCCTGCGCGATGGCGCCCGCGGTTACGAAGAGGGCCAGTACGGGTATGAGATTCAATTTCTGCATCAAAGCAATATGCCAGCAAACGCCTGTGACTACCGGGACTGGTTCTCGTTATTCAAGCTTAATCTCGCCGTATCAGCGTGTAAACCGCATGCAGATATCGACGAATCAACAACTTATGAAATGACGCCGTATTGCCGGCGGTAGTTGAGAACGGGCTCGAGGAACTGCTCGTACTCACTGGATTCTTCGAGAATATCGATAAGGTCGTCGAGCTGTACGATGCTTATGACCGGTATTCCGAGCGATTGTTTCAGCTCCTGCACGGCGGAATACGGTCCCTGCCCGCGCTCCTGGCGATCGAGCGATATCACGAGCCCGGCGATCTGTGCCCCCGCTGACGAAATGATCTGGTAGGCTTCGCGCACGGCCGTTCCCGCGGTGATGACGTCGTCGACGATCAGCACGTCACCCGACAATGGCGCGCCGACGACGCTGCCTCCCTCGCCATGTGCTTTCGCTTCCTTGCGATTGAACGAGTACGGGACATCGATGTCGTGCTGTTCCGCGAGAGACGCTGCTGCGAGCGTCGCCAGCGGGATGCCCTTGTACGCTGGACCGAACAGCATGTCGAAGCGAACATCGGATTCCGCAATCGCCGCGGCGTAAAAGCGACCCAGCTTTGCGGCTGCGTAACCCGTGCTGAACAGTCCCGCATTGAAGAAATACGGGCTGACGCGACCTGACTTCAGGGTGAACTCGCCGAAGCGCAACACGCCGAGCTCGAGCGCCAGTTCGATGAATTCCCGCTTGTATCCACGCATGCGATTGGTCTTCTGTATTATGTCGCCGTTGCCGCGAAGTATGACATAGGAGGATGGTTTTGTTTCGCGTTATCAGCCTGAATGCCAACGGCATTCGGGCCGCTGCCCGCAAGGGTTTCTTCGACTGGTTACCCGGGCAGGACGCGGACGTGATCTGCATCCAGGAGACCAAGGCGCAGGTCCACCAGCTGAGCGATGACGTGTTTTCGCCGGCCGGCTATCACTGTTACTACGAGGACGCCGAGAAGAAGGGTTACAGCGGCACCGCCATCTACACACGTCACCAGCCGAAGAAAGTCGTGCGGGGCTACGGCGATCCCGAGTTCGATGCGGAAGGCCGGTACCTCGAGGTGCAGCTCGACGGCATCAACGTCGTGTCGCTGTACCTGCCGTCCGGGTCCTCGAGCGATGAGCGGCAGGAAGCCAAGTACCGCTGCATGGACTCCTTCACCGAACACCTCAAGAAACTGAAGCGGCGCCGGTCCGAGTACGTGATCTGCGGCGACTGGAATATCGTGCACAAGGAAGGCGATATAAAGAACTGGAAGCAGAATCAGAAGAACTCGGGCTGCCTGCCCGAGGAGCGTGCCTGGCTGGACAAGGTATTTGGTGAGTATGGCTGGGTCGACGCGTTTCGCACACTCGACCAGGAGCCCGACCAGTACACATGGTGGTCGAACCGCGGCCGCGCCTGGGACAAGAACGTCGGCTGGCGGATCGACTATCACGTCATTACCCCGGGACTGGGCGACAAGGTCCAGCGCACGGAGATTTACCGTGACGAACGCTTTTCCGACCATGCACCGCTGATCATGGACTACGATTGGCGCCATGAGTGAAGCCGGCGATACCATCCAGCCGAAAAGGCCATGGACCTGGTACCTGCAGGAAAAGCTCGTCGTTATCTTTTTCCTCGGTTTCTCGGGTGGCCTGCCGTTCCCACTGGTCTATGCAACGCTGACCTACTGGCTCAATGAGTCCGGTATTGAAAAAAGCACCATCAGCACCTTCGCCTGGATCGGATTCGCCTACGCGCTGAAGTTTCTCTGGTCACCGCTCGTCGACCGGTTGCACCTTCCCGTCCTTACAACCCTGCTTGGCCGCAGGCGATCCTGGTTGTTGTTATCGCAGGTACTCATCGCGGCCGCCCTCGTGATGCTGTCGACGATCGATCCGTCGCAAGCAATTACGGCTTTCGCCCTGGTGGCGTTGGCGGTAGCGATCTCATCCGCAACGCAGGACATGGCAATCGATGCCTACCGTATTGAATGCGCGCCGGACGAGATGCAGGGGCTGCTTGCTGCGTCGTACCAGTACGGGTATCGCATCGCGATGATCGTCGGTGGCGCCGGCGCGCTGTACGTCGCGGATTTCATGTCCTGGACGATCGCCTACCAGGCTATGGCTGTCTTCATGGGCATCGGCATGCTGACGACCATGCTTGCGAAAGAGCCCCCGGTACCGGAGGGGTCCAATATCGACGAACGCATTTTCGACGAAGGGTTCGTGCGCTGGTTCGTCAATTCCGTCGTCGGACCATTCCTTGATTTCTTCAGGCGCTACGGCTGGTTCGCGATGACGATGCTTCTGTTCATCGCCCTTTACCGCATCAGCGACTATGTTCTCGGCATCCTCGCCAACCCGTTCTATGACGACATCGGGTTTACCAAGTCGCAGGTTGCCAGCGTGGCGAAACTGTATGGACTGTGGGTCGCTCTCGTCGGCATCGCCGGTGGCGGATTGGCTATCGCCAGGCTGGGTCCGGCACGCTCGCTGATTCTGTCGGCGACGCTGATCGCCGTGACCAACCTTTTCTTCGTTTACCTGGCAGCGGTAGGGCCCGACCTCCTGGCACTTACGATTACGATCAGCTTTGACAACTTCGCGCAGGGTTTTTCAGGCACCGTCTTCATTGCCTACCTGTCGAGCCTGACGAACATCTCATTCACGGCTACGCAGTACGCGTTGTTCAGTTCACTCTCGGTATTTGTCGGTAAGCTCGTTGCGGGCTTCTCCGGCAATGTCCAGGAGCTGCTGGGATACGAGGGTTTCTTCCTGTATGCCGCTGCGACGGGCATTCCGTCGATTATCCTGGCGATCATCGTCGTTCGCTTTACGCCGAGGCCGCGTCAGTGAAGGAGATTGCGGTCGGTAGTCTGGACGATCTCGACGACCCGGGTTGCAGGGAGTTTGCTATCGGCGATGGCGACTGGCCGTTTCGCGGCTTCGTCGTGCGCAAGGGCGGCGACGTGTACGCGTACCAGAATTTCTGCGTGCACGTCGGTCACCCGCTCAACTGGTCACCGGACCGTTTCCTGACGAAAGACCGGAGCGCAATCATCTGCGCGTCGCACGGCGCAACCTACGAAATCGAGACGGGTTATTGCTACGCTGGCCCCGGATCCGGGCGCAGCCTGCGCAAGGTCGACGTGTCGGTGCGCGACGGCATCGTCTACGTCACCGGCCCGACCTCGATGTAGCCACCGCGGAAAAATTAGGGGACAGTTTACTTAATTGCCCGCAGCGCGCCGGCGCGCTGCGGGCAATTAAGTAAACTGTCCC
>JAAUXW010273323.1_pt1 | contig 10018 bp, 5 predicted proteins | sample 7278141 | NCBI WGS metagenome assembly JAAUXW01 (sample SAMN14350115, study PRJNA611818) | marine sediment metagenome | isolation source: surface marine sediment (2.1m) | place: French Polynesia: Moorea | collected 2018-08
CGTGGTGGGCGGCCGTCCGGGGCGCTATGCGTTTTCCTCGGAGTTGTGCGGTCTGGACGCCGCCATCCCCGAGCGTGACAAGTCACGATCGAGGGGCCTACGTCGCAGAACTCCGACACGCTAATCAAGCAGGCGAACATCGCCATCAACCTGTATGCTTGTCATCCCTTTTTCATCCAGGGCTATTCCACCATGACCAACGGCGAGAACACCGCTTTCATCCCGATCCGGGAATACCTCTCTTCACGGGGTTTTCCTGGCTATGTCGGCTACCAGTCCGACTCGGAGGTGTTCACCCATATTCTGCACTTTGCCGTCAACCGCCTGGGGCTGGGGATCGAGGCTTATAAGCATATCATCACCCCGCTGCAAGAAGCCGACCTGCGTGAACACCCCAATCGCCAACTGTTGACGGGACTCAAGCAGACCTGCCGCAAACTGATCATCGACGGACCCAACTGCGTGATCGGCTCGCTGCCCGACCACAGTTTGTTTATGGTTCAGGACCGCAAAAAACTGCGACCGGGCGTGGTGGGCGGCCGTCCGGGGCGCTATGCGTTTTCCTCGGAGTTGTGCGGTCTGGACGCCGCCATCCCCGAACGTGACAAGTCTCAGGATTTCCAACCCATGCATCTGGACACCGCCGTCGTAAATGCGGATCGTCAGGAGGTTAAGATATGCAGCCAGAAGGACCCATTGCACCTTTCTCACTGAGCATCAAGGATTTGCCTTGGCAGATCGCGTGGGACAAGGACAAGTGCACGCTTTGCGGTCGCTGCACGGCCTCCTGCCCGGTGAACGCGATCGAACTCGGCGTGTTCCGCAAACGCCAGGTGGCCCCGGCCGTGGGCATCCTGGAGGCTCCGGAAAACCAGTACACGCTCTATTACGGCATCCGCCAGAAATCAGACCCCGCTTATGCCTGTGTGGGATGCGCCATGTGCAACATGGTTTGCCCCAACGACGCCATCATTCCCATGCACAGTGACGAGATCGACAAGCTGCGCATGCACGGCGACCGCGGCGGCCAGGCCCGACGGCGCGGCGGCCGGCGCAACGATCCCGGCAGCCTTCTGGATCAGATCAAGTTCATCCGTATCTCGATGCTCACCGACCCGGCCCTGGACGCGGGACGGCACGAGTTCGAGCTCAGGACTCTGCTGGGCCGCGTGCTGCCGCCCGAACAAAACCTCAAGTTTATGGCCGAAAACGGATGGACCCCGCCGGTCCGTGAGATCTATCCCCTCCTGATCGGGGGCATGTCCTTCGGGGCGCTGTCGCCCAACATGTGGGAGGGGTTGCAGATGGGGGTGGCCTACCTGAATGAGGAACTCGGCATGCCCGTTCGCATGTGTACTGGTGAAGGCGGCTGCCCCCCGCGACTTTTGCGCTCGCGTTTCCTGAAATACGTGATCCTGCAGATTGCCAGCGGTTATTTCGGCTGGGACGAGATCATCCACGCCATCCCGGAAATGAAGGAGGACCCCTGTGCCGTGGAGATCAAGTACGGGCAGGGGGCCAAGCCCGGTGATGGCGGATTGCTCATGTGGTACAAGGTCAACAAGCTGATTGCTGCCATTCGGGGTGTTCCCGAAGGGGTCAGCTTACCCAGCCCGCCCACCCACCAGACCAAATACTCCATCGAGGAGTCCGTGGCCAAGATGATCCAGTCCATGTACATGGCCTGGGGCTTCCGGGTGCCGGTCTTTCCCAAGATCTCGGCCACCACGACTTCACTGGCCGTATTGAACAACCTGACGCGCAACCCTTATGCCTCGGCCCTGGCCGTGGACGGCGAGGATGGCGGCACCGGCGCGGCCTACCATGTTTCCATGAACCACATGGGCCATCCCATCGCCAGCAATATCCGTGACTGCTACCTCAACCTGGCCAAGGTCGGCATGCAGAACGAGATCCCGATCATCGCCGGCGGTGGCATCGGCAAGACCGGCAACCTGGCCGCCAACGCCGCCGCCTTGATCATGCTGGGGGCCAGCGCCGTGCAGATTGGCAAATACATCATGCAGGCCGCCGCCGGCTGCCTGGGCTCGGAGACCGATCGTTGCAACATCTGCAACATCGGGCTGTGTCCCAAGGGCATCACCTCCCAGGATCCACGGCTTTATCGGCGTCTGGACGTCGAGCAGGTGGCCGAACGGGTGGTGGACGTCTTTCTGTCCTTCGACACCGAACTCCGAAAAATTCTGGCCCCGCTGGGTCGCTCGACCTCGCTGCCGATCGGGATGTCCGACGCCCTGGGAATCGCCGACAAGAACGCGGCCGATCGGCTGCAGATCAATTATGTGGTCTAATCACGCCGTGACCGATACGGGTTGTGATCGAAGCGCAACGGAGACAATGCATGAGCAGTGAAGCCAATCAGGATCAAAAAATATATCACATCATCAGCGGTCAGCAGAACGACGAGCGCCTTGAATCCAGGGTGTTGGAGGAAAAAATCCAGGAAGCGGTGGCCAGCGGGGAGCGGAACCTGAAAATCCTGGCCTTCGGCCAGCATGGGATCGGGGGGCGGCTCTGGAAGGCCGGGGAGGAAAATGTACATGTCCAGGTAGAGGGGCCGCCCGGTCAACGCCTGGGTTCGATGGGGTTTGCCAACACCATCATCGAAGTCCATGGACCGGCCTCGGATGATACAGGTTGGCTCAATGCCGGTGCCGAGATCATCATTCATGGCCACGCCGGCAACGGCACTTCCAACGCCATGGCCCAGGGCATCGTCCGGGTGGCCGGCAACATCGGGGCCCGCGGCATGACCATGACCAAGAGCAATCCGCGTTTTGCGCCGCCCGAGCTCTGGGTGCTGGGGTCGGTGGGGGATTATTTCGGTGAATTCATGGCCGGTGGCATCGCTGTAATCTGCGGCGTCGATCCCCAGAACATGGACAATGTTCTGGGCTACCGGCCCTTCGTCGGGATGGTGGGTGGCAAGGCCTTTTTCCGCGGCCCGCATGGCGGCTACAGCCAGGGGGACGCCAAACTGGTGCCCATCGGCGATGAGGACTGGCGGTGGCTGCAGGACAACATCGAGGTGTTTCTGGCGCGCGTCCGGCGCGAGGAGTTGGCCGACGAACTGGCCGACCGCAGCCAGTGGCAGATGATCACGGCCCGCAGCCCCCACGAGAAGAGAACCCGCCAGACGCGCCCGATGGCCGCCTTTCATCAGGAAGTCTGGGACGAGGAACTGGGCCGCGGGGGCATCATTGGCGATCTCAGCGACCAGGACCGCAGCCAGATCCCGGTGGTCACCACCGCTGAGCTCAGGCGGTTCGTGCCGGTCTGGGAAAATCGCAAATACGCCGCTCCCTGTGAAGCCACCTGCCCTACCGGCATCCCGGTGCACGAACGCTGGCGTCTGGTGCGCCAGGGCCGGATGGATGAAGCCGTGGATCTGGCCCTGAGTTTCACCCCCTTTCCGGCCACGGTCTGCGGTTATCTGTGTCCCAACCTGTGCATGTCGAGCTGCACCCGCCAGTCGGCCTTTATGGCGCCGGTGGACATCCGTGGACTGGGACAGGCCAGCATCGAAGCCGGGGGGGAAGCGCTCCCGCCATTGAGCGGACGCAAGGTGGCCGTTGTCGGCGGCGGGCCGGCCGGCATTTCGGTGGCCTGGCAGCTGCGGCGAAGCGGCCACGAAGCAACGGTCTACGATACCTCGACCGTGTTGGGCGGCAAGATCGCCTCAGCCATCCCCAGCAGCCGGATTCCCGAAGCGGTGGTCTCGGCCGAGCTCGCGCGCGTCCGGGACATCATTCCCCATGTCCACCTGCAGCAGGCGGTCAATCAGGACGATGTGGCCCAGTTGCGTGAAGACTACGATTTTGTCGTCCTGGCCACCGGGGCCCAGAAGCCGCGGGTGGTACCCGTGCCCGGCAAGGAGCGCCTGATCACGGCGCTCGATTTCCTGACGGATGCCAAGGTGGGCCGCGCCCGTGTGGGCAAGCAAGTCGTGATCATCGGCGCCGGCAACGTGGGCTGCGATGTGGCCACCGAAGCGCACCGCCTGGGGGCCGAGGACATCACCCTGATCGACATCCAGGAGCCGCTCTCCTTCGGCCAGGAGCGCGAGGAGGCTGAAAAGGTGGGGGCCAAATTTGTCTGGCCCTGCGTCACCCAGGAGATTACGGAGGAGGGCGTCGTACTGACCGACGGCGAACTGCTGCCGGCCGACACCGTGTTTATCTCCATCGGCGATGCGCCCGACTTGAGCTTTGTGCCTGAGAATGTCGCCACCGAACGGGGGTTCGTGGCGGTCAACGAACATTACCAGACCACGGATGCCAAGGTATTCGCCATCGGCGATATCGTCAAACCGGGGCTTTTGACCGATGCCATCGGAGCCGGGCGCCAGGCTGCGGCCGCCATCGCGGAGATGCTCGCCGGACGCCGCCCGGTGAGCGACACACGGCCGATGATCGACAAGAACCGCATCTCGCTTGAATATTTCGATCCCCGCATTCTGGACTATGAAGATATCGACCATTGCGGTTCCCAGTGCTCGTCCTGCGGCGCCTGCCGCGATTGCGGCATCTGTGCCGCGGTCTGCCCTTACAGCGCCATCAGCCGGGCCGAAACCCCCGACAGTGACTACGAATATGTGGTGGACGCCGAGCGCTGTATCGGTTGCGGATTTTGCGCCGGGGCCTGCCCTTGCGGGATCTGGGATCTGGTGGAGAACACGCCGCTGGTTTGATCTTCAGGCCTGCGACGATAATGACAGAATCCGGCCGCACCCCCGCTGCGGGGCTGGCGGCCGGTTTTCTATTGATAAAAGGATGGGCTTCCACTACTTAGTGTCCAACTCATAAAAGGCATCTTTTGGTCCTGGCCGGCGTTCTCGCGATTTTGAAATCCTCGACGTAGCGTCCGCTACGCCTGCGGGTTCAAAATCACTGCGGCCTTGGCCAGAACCAAAATCTACCTTTTCTGCGTGAACACGGTTGAATGCTAATTTCGGCGACGGACGACCGGCGCCCGCATGGAAGATCTTTCAAATCTCTTCAGGTGATTGAACGCGCATGAATGCACTACTGGCTCTCGAGGACGGGCGGACCTTCAAATGCCGCTCCTTTACAGGCCCCGGTGAAGCCCGCGGCGAGGTGGTTTTTAATACCAGCATGACCGGCTACCAGGAAGTATTGACCGATCCCTCCTACAGCGGGCAGCTGGTAACCATGACCTACCCCCTGGTGGGCAACTACGGCATCAACCGCGAGGATATCGAATCTTCCCGGATTCAGGTGGCGGCTTTCCTGATCAAGGAATACCAGCCCTTTCACAGCAACTACCGCGCCACGGCTTCTCTGGCCGAATACCTCAAATCCCAGGACATCATCGGGGTGGAAGGTCTGGATACCCGGGCTTTGACCCGTCACATCCGCAAGGCCGGCGCCATGCGGGCCATCCTGACCACCCACGATCTGGATCCGGCGTCATGCGCTGCAAAGGCCCGCGCCATTCCCGGCATGGAAGGCCAGGACCTGGCCAGCGCGGTCACCACCCAAGCACCTTACCGCTGGGTGGACGATCGGCCCGTGCCGCTTGAAGTCGGAGGCGAGGCCGATGCCCTTACCCGGGATGTCTGGCAGCACCGCGGACGCCGGCATTCGGTGGTGGCGCTGGATTTCGGGATCAAGTACAACATCCTGCGCTGCCTGGCCCAGGCCGGCCTCGAGGTGGTCGTGGTCCCGGCCACGACCCCGGCTGAAACGATCCGGGCCATGGCGCCCAACGGCATCTTTCTCTCCAACGGGCCGGGTGATCCCGAACCGGTGCGCTACGCCATCGAATCCATCCGGGAATTGATCGAATACCGGCCCATGTTTGGGATCTGCCTGGGGCACCAACTCATGGGGTTGGCCTTGGGCGGGAGTACTTACAAGCTCAAATTCGGCCACCGGGGGGCCAACCAGCCCGTCAAACACCTGGCCAGCGGGCGCATCGAGATCACCTCCCAGAACCATGGTTTCGCTGTGGACCTCGACTCCCTGCGGGACAAGGACATCGAGATCACCCACATCAACCTCAACGACAACACCCTGGAGGGTTTTCGCAGCCGCCGCTACCCCCTGTATGCGGTACAGTACCACCCGGAAGCGTCACCCGGACCCCACGACGCCCGTTATCTCTTCGATGAGTTCAACCGGCTGATGGACGCCCACGCTTCCTGACAACGGATACCGGCGGCGGTCAGGACGAACGGACGCCTGGCAGGCCGCCTCAACGGATGCAGCAGACAGAGACCTGAATTCATGCCCAAACGAACGGACATCCAAAAGATTCTCATCATCGGCGCCGGTCCGATCATCATCAGCCAGGCCTGCGAGTTCGACTACTCCGGCACCCAGGCCTGCAAAGCCCTCAAGGAAGAAGGTTTCGAGGTGGTCCTGGTCAACAGCAACCCGGCCACCATCATGACCGATCCGGAAATGGCCGACCGGACCTATATCGAGCCGGTCACGCCCGAAGCCGTCGCCCGCATCATTGAACGGGAGCGGCCGGAGGCCCTGCTGCCCACCCTGGGGGGGCAGACCGGATTGAACACGGCCGTCAAGGTGGCCGAGCGCGGCCTTCTGGAAAAATACGGAGTGGAGATGATCGGCGCCACCCTGGCTTCCATCCAGAAGGCCGAAGACCGGGACCTGTTCCGCCGGGCCATGGCCAACATCGACCTGCGCATCCCGCAAAGCGGCATCGCCACCACCATGGCGGAAGCCCGCGACATCGTGGCGGAGATCGGCTTCCCGATCATCATCCGGCCCAGCTTCACACTGGGCGGCACCGGGGGCGGGGTGGCCTACAATCCCGACGATCTCGAGCGTATGGCCAAGGCCGGTCTGGACGCCAGCCTGATCACCCAGGTGATGCTGGAAGAGTCCGTCCTGGGCTGGAAGGAATACGAGCTGGAGGTGATGCGCGACAAACACGACAACGTCGTGATCGTGTGCTCGATCGAGAACCTGGACCCCATGGGCGTCCACACCGGCGACAGCATTACGGTAGCGCCGGCCCAGACCCTGAGCGACCGGGAATACCAAGTGATGCGCAACGCCTCCTTGGCCATCATGCGTGAAATCGGCGTCGACACCGGAGGCTCCAACGTCCAGTTCGCCGTTCACCCCCGGACCGGGGAGATGATCGTGGTGGAGATGAACCCGCGGGTGTCGCGCAGTTCGGCCCTGGCCTCCAAAGCCACCGGTTTCCCGATCGCTAAGATTGCGGCCAAACTGGCGGTGGGCTACTCCCTGGACGAGATCCCCAACGACATCACCGGCGAAACGCTGGCCTCCTTCGAGCCCACCCTGGACTACTGCGTGGTCAAGATACCGCGCTGGACCTTTGAGAAATTTCCCGAGACCCCCGATTTTCTGACCACCGCCATGAAATCCGTAGGCGAGACCATGTCCATCGGGCGGACCTTCAAGGAAGCCCTGCAGAAGGGTCTGCGTTCACTGGAGATCGGGCGCCACGGACTGGGCGCCGACGGACATGATCCGCGCGACGCCGCCGGTGATCCGGCCGCGGCCCTGAGCGGGGCTGAGATCGAACACCATCTGGTGACGCCCAACTCCCAGCGCCTTTTCTACCTGCGACATGCGCTCCGCCAGGGGTTTTCGATCGACGCCATTCATGAATTGACCGGAATCGACCCCTGGTTTCTCTACCAGATTCGCCAGATTGTCGATCTTGAAGGCGAATTGGCCGATGCCGGGGAAAACATCGATGATGCCATGCTGGAAAAAGCAAAGGTTTTCGGATTTTCCGACATGCAACTGGCCCACCTGACCCGCACCGATGCCAACGCTATCAAGACGCGGCGCCAGGCCATGGGCCTGCGGCCGGTCTACAAGCTGGTGGATACCTGTGCGGCCGAATTCAAGGCCGCCACCCCCTATTTCTATTCCACCTACGAGGAGGAAGACGAGGCCCGCCTGACCGAAGGCCCCAAGGTCATGATCTTGGGCGGCGGTCCCAACCGCATCGGACAGGGGATCGAGTTCGATTACTGCTGCGTCCACGCTTCTTTCGCACTGCGGGAGGAGGGCGTGGAGAGCATCATGGTCAACAGCAACCCCGAGACGGTCAGCACCGATTACGACACGTCGGACAAGCTCTATTTCGAGCCCTTGACCCTGGAAGACGTGCTGCACATCGTAGAAACCGAAAAGCCCATGGGGATTATCGTACAATTCGGGGGGCAGACCCCGCTCAACCTGGCCTCGGGACTGCTGGAAGCCGGTGTCCACATCCTCGGCACCCACCCCCGCAGCATCGACCGGGCCGAAGATCGCGAGCAGTTCCAGGCCATGCTCAAGAAGCTCGACCTGGTCCAGCCCGACAACGGAACCGCCATGGGTGTGGACGAGGCCGTGGCGGTGGCCGAGACCATTGGCTACCCCGTGATCGTACGGCCTTCCTACGTTCTGGGTGGAAGGGCCATGAAGATCGTCTACGAACGCGCGTCACTCGAAAACTTCACCCGCTTGGCCATCAGCGCTTCCCCGAGCCACCCGGTCCTGATCGACAAGTTCCTGGAGGACGCCGTGGAGGTCGATGTGGATGCCCTCTGCGACGGGCAGCGCACCGTCATCGGAGGGATCATGGAGCACGTGGAGGAGGCCGGTATCCATTCGGGCGATTCGGCCTGCATTCTGCCGCCGCAGTCCATACCCGCCCGGGTGCTGGAGGAAATTACGGCTGCCACCCGGGCCATGGCCGACGAACTCAACGTCGTGGGTCTCATGAACGTGCAGTACGCCATCAAGGGGGAACAGGTCTTCGTCCTGGAAGTCAATCCCCGGGCTTCGCGCACGGTGCCCTTCGTGAGCAAGGCCACGGGGGTTCCCCTGGCCAAGCTGGCCACCAAGGTTATGCTGGGCCGCCGCCTGGATGAACTCGGGTTGACCGCTGAAATCATTCCGTCGCACGTTTCGGTCAAGGAGGCGGTGCTGCCCTTCGACCGCTTTCCGTCGGTGGACACCCTCCTTGGACCGGAGATGAAATCCACGGGCGAGGTCATGGGGATCGATACGGATTTCGGGTCGGCCTTTGCCAAGGCCCAGCTGGGAGCCCGCCAGCGGCTCCCAATCAAAGGCACCGTCTTTATCAGTGTACAGGATCGGGACAAACCCGCGGTGGCCGATTTGGCCCAGCGCTTTGTGGACCTGGGTTTCGGCGTCGTATCCACACGCGGTACAGCGGATTTTCTGAATACCCGCGGCATACCGGCCCGATTCGTCTACAAGGTTTCCACGGGCCGCCCGCATGTCGTGGATGCCATCAAGAACCGCGAGATCCAGATGGTGGTCAACACCGGATCGGGTGATGAAACCAAACGGGACGGGTATGAGATTCGACGGGCGGCACTCAAATTCAACCTTCCCTACGCTACGACCGTGGCTGGTGCCAGGGCCATGTGTGAGGGCGTGGCGGCCCTCAAGGGCAAGCGTCTGGAGGTGATGTCGCTCCAGGAATACCACCAGCAGATTGATGCGGCACCCGACCTGCGAAGTGCCGGCTGAAGGCCCCGCCAGCTTGCCGGACGGAACCGTGCAAGCGGCCAGCCATTAAAGCGGGAGACGACCCCTATGATGATTCATGATGACAAACCGCGTGAAGCCTGCGGTCTCTTCGGCGTCCACGGTCATCCGGATGCCGCCAAATTGACCTATTTCGGTCTCTACGCCCTCCAGCATCGTGGCCAGGAAAGCGCCGGTCTTACCGTCTGCCAGGACATGAACATCGTCGGCCACAAAGGGATGGGGCTGGTCTCGGACGTTTTCTCGATGAGACATCTCGACCAACTCCCGGGCACTTCGGCCGTCGGGCACGTGCGTTATTCGACCACCGGCAGCTCGATCCTGACTAACGCCCAGCCTTTTTTCGTGCGCCACCAGAAGCGCTCCTATGCCGTGGCCCATAACGGCAATCTGGTGAATGCCCACATCCTCAAGAACGAACTGGAGCAGTCGGGTTCCATCTTTCAGACCACCATGGACAG
>JAAUXW010341043.1_pt1 | contig 10015 bp, 18 predicted proteins | sample 7278141 | NCBI WGS metagenome assembly JAAUXW01 (sample SAMN14350115, study PRJNA611818) | marine sediment metagenome | isolation source: surface marine sediment (2.1m) | place: French Polynesia: Moorea | collected 2018-08
CCAACCACGTGCCCGAGCAACCGACCAACCGCTGGAAGCAACGCCTGATTGACAGGCAGAGGAGAGAAGCATGACACACACCCTCGTACGTGACGTAGAGTCCGCCATCGACCGCGCAGAGTCGAACTTGTACGACGTGAAGAACGAGAGCGTCGAGTCGATCAACTACAACATCGACCAAACCGAGTCCGCCATCGACGACATCCGTTCGGAACTCCGGTACGTGAACGACGAAATGGAGGAGCTTCAAGAGTACGCTGATGCCTGCGAAGAGATCACGGACAGGTTCGGCGGCATTGACCCGGACGACTGGGACATCCCCGAGCCGGACGAGATCGAGGAGCTTCGCCTGCGAGTGAAGGACATCGACATCCTTCAGCGGCGAGTGCATCAGCTTGAGGAACTGCTGGAGCACATCGGCATCGAAGTCGCAGCGGTGATGTAGGTGTTGTGTTCAGCCGCACCCGCCCGGAGGCTTCGGTCTCTGGCGCGGGAGAAGTTAGAGGCAGTCATCTCGCTCATGGATTACAAGCCCAACACGGGCTGGCGTATCAGTGAGCGGGGCGACTGCGTGTTCGTGCAGCACACCCAGCAAATTCCCTGCACGCAAAGCGGGGAGGTTAGCTGGCAGCGAGGCCGCAAGTGGTACATCAGTGACCACGCGACCGAGCTTGAGGTCGTGCGCACATTACGAGCAGCAGTGCTGGCCTTCGAGGAGCACGAGATAAACGAGACGCTGCTTTACCGGGGCGAGCGTGTGCTCAACCCGCACCCTGAAGGAGGGAGACAATGACACGACGCTACGAGATCACGGTCGCGCAGACCGTTGAAGAGGTGTACGAGGTGGAAGCTGACTCGTACGAGGAGGCGTGCAACGAGGCAGAGGAACTCTTCCGCGATGAGTTCGGAATCGACTCGTGGATGGGCGACTACACGTGCCTGCTGCACAGCGAGGAGGAGATCGAGGATTACGATGACATGCAGGACATCATCGACGACGACAACAGGCAACGGGCTGCGGACATGAACGCAGCATTGAGGTGAGACATGGAGAAGTTCGAACTGAGGCGCTGGCTCACGTTGATCTGCGTGCTGCTGGCACTGTGTGTGCTGACCGGATGCGAGTCGATGGGCGGCAAGCCCAACGGCTACGAGTACGCGTGGCATGCGATGAACGTGGTCGATGCAGGGCAGACCATTCACATAGCGCGTGAGCCTACGTGCTACCGTGAAGTGGGCTTCCCGACGCAGGCACTGATCGGTGAGCATCCCTCGCAGTCCGAGGTGTACCTCACGATGGCAGCGTACGGCCTGTTCTACCACTACACCAACCGATGGCTGGACAACAAGGTCGAGGCCGCACCGAGCGGGACGCAACGCCAAGGCAACTGGGTGATAGCGCGTGCTGTGTTCAACGGGGCAATGATCCTCGGCAAGGGTGCGACCATCATGAACAACGCGGACATCGAGTTGAGTCCGTGGGGGAGGGGCTGCCCATGAAGACCAACGTCGGCATCGAACTGAACGACGAGCAGCGTGCGCTACTACACCTGCGCCTGTATGGCAAGTCAGGCATGCTGACCCGTAAGCAAATCAACGAGTTGTGCGTGGGCATGTTCAACGGATCGCTCGATGCTGCGCAACACGACGAGCCGGAACGTGTGACCGAGGCCGTGCCCGTCACGTTGCCCGAGCCGTACGCTACCCGGTACGCAGACCAGACGGATAGCTGGAAGGCGGGCTGGTTGAGGGGCTGGAATCTGGTCGGCTCCAGATAGGGGGCCACCCCAAGCAGGCCAAGACCACTGGTAAGTGAACACTTAAAGTCAGACGTAAGGAGTAACTTGTAAGATGAAGACTCTGAGAGAGAGACAACTGGATAGGGAAACCAGTCAAGTTGAACGTGGAGTGCTGCGTTACAGAGCAGGCAGGGCGAGTAAACCTGAAGCTGAAGGCGGGCCGGGGCTGACCCTGCTCCTGCGTAGTATGGAACCAGTGATCGAGGGGATCGCTGATGAACTGGACAAGCCAGCGAACAGGCGCACGGTAGCTGCCTCGTATCTGGAGCAGCTTGAGCCGGAGGCAGTGGCGTACATCACAGCACGTGTGTGCATCAACGCTGGTGCCGAGCGGCAGAAGCTGACGAAGACAGCACTGTCCATCGCTCGTGTGACGGAGGAGCACGTGCAGTTCAGCGAGTTGGACGAGGAGGCAGCCGGGCTGGCGAACCACATGCAACGCAAGGCACGCAAGTGGACGACCTCGTTCCATCGACGGGCCATCATGCGCAAGGCGGCAGAGATTGCCGAGGTGCGTGGCTTGGAGTGGAGCGACGGGGACAAGCTGAAGCTGGGCATGAAGCTGATCGAGTTGTTCATCGAGCGCACTGGGCTGGTGGACATGGTGCAGGTGCGCGAGGGCAAGCAGACGATCAAGTACCTGCAACTGACGGACGCTGCGAGTGCGTGGCTGGATGACCGGCACGCTGCCGCTGAGTTCACGCACCCATTCCGTGAGCCGATGCTCGTGCCGCCCGTGGACTGGACGTCACCGATACGCGGCGGGTTCCTGACACCCGAGTGTCGGGAGGACTTCGTGCTTCAGACCAAGGCGGAGACGCGTGACGATCTGTTCTCGTCCGACATCGGCGAGGTGTACCGTGCCGTGAACCACATCCAGTCAACACCGTGGCGCATCAACCACGCAGTGTACGACCTGATGTCGCAGGCGTGGGACGCACAGTCGGAGATCGGGGGGCTGCCGCCCGCTGACGCCCGGCCACTGCCTGCCCGCCCGGAGGACATCCCGAAGGACGTACCGATGGAGGACTTGAGCGAGGGTGACCGTGCCCGCATCATGGAGTACACCAAAGCAGCACGTGCAGTTCACGAGGAGAACGTGCGCATGATCAGCCAGCGGGTCGCACTGATCCGGCAACTGACGATGGCACGAGGAGTCATCGACGAGGATCGCGTGTACTTCCCACACAACGTGGACTTCCGAGGCCGCATCTACCCGCTCGTCCCTGACCTGTCACCGCAGGCCAACGACACGGGCAAGGCGTTGCTTGAGTTCGCAGACGGCAAGCCTCTCGGTGAGAGCGGCGGGTTCTGGCTGTGCGTACACGTGGCGAACCTCTTCGGCATCGACAAGATCAGCTTCGAGGATCGTGTCATTTGGACGATGATGCACAAGGATCAGCTAATCGACAGCGCCGACGATCCGTTCGACGGGCAGAGGTTCTGGACTGAGGCCGACGACCCGTGGTGCGCACTCGCTGCGTGCATGGAGTTCGCTGGCTTCATGGAAGAGGGCGACGAGTTCGTCTCCCATCTGCCGATTGCGATGGACGGCTCGTGCTCCGGGCTGCAACACTTCAGCGCCATGCTGCGTGATCCAGTGGGCGGACGGGCAACCAACCTGACCAAGCTGGACTCGCCCGCCGACGTGTACACCGAGGTGATGGAGCGAGTGAAGGTGCTGCTTGGCGAGGCGGGTACGCCCGAGGCGCTGGCGTGGTTGGGCGATGAAAATGTGACGAGAAAAATTGTGAAACGTCCGTGCATGACGTATGCCTACAGCGTTACGTCTCGTGGAATGCGCGACCAGATACTGGACGAGATGCGCAAGCAGCGGGGCGACGAGTACATCCTCGGCTGGGACAACTACTCGATGGCATCGTACCTCGCACCGCTCGTGGAGCAGGCGATCAGGCAGACGGTGGATCGAGCAGCGGCAGCGATGGACTGGCTGCAAGAGATCACCCGCATGCTGATGGACGAGGAGATGCCCATTGTGTGGCGCACACCCGATCACTTCCCGGTGGTGCAGAGGTACATGAAGACCAACGGGAAGAAGTTCAAGGTGTACTTCAACGGCATCCGCCTGCGCCTGACGCTGCGGGTCGAGACCACAACGGTTGACCGACGCAAGCAGACGAGCGCCATCGCACCCAACTTCGTGCATAGCATGGACGCTTACCACCTGCGACGTGTAGTCAACCGACTGATCGACGAGGAGGTGACGTGCGACTTCGCAATGATCCACGACTCGTTCGGCGTACACGCTGCGGACGTGGACGACATGCACTACGTGATACGGGATGAGTTCATCGCCATGTACACGGACGATAGGCTGCTTGAGTTCTACCAGCAGGCGCTGCTGTCCATGCCCGGCGACCGCTGGCCTGACGTGCCGAAGCCGCCGACGATGGGCGACCTCGACCTTGAGGAGGTGCGGGATGCCGACTTCTTCTTTGCGTAGGCAGAACCAACTCGAACGCAACAGGCATGGCGAACGGATGCGCCTTGCCCGTGAGCGGTTCGGCACACATCTGATATGCCCGGATCACTACGCTCCGTGCAAACTAAACAGGAGACTTGAATGTCAACCAAGATCACTGCGCAGGTAGGCGACATGCAGATCAAGGTCGAGTACGAGGAGTGGAACCAGAAGTACAAACCACACTCGCTGCTCGTTTCTTTCAACGGATACCAATGGCACGGCACCGCACTCGAAACAGAGGAGCAGGTCGTGGGCCTACGGGATGCACTTAACGAGTACATCTGGGCAAGGGGGATCGAATGACACCGATGGGCACACTCATGTGGACGGCATCGTCCGCTGGTTGGTTCGTACTGTGGTACGTGACGAGCGTGCCCGCTGCGGGCTGGACATCACTGGGCTGCGGCTTGATGGCTGCGGCATGGCACTGGATTCAGGGGGCCACCTCAAGCAGCGAGGAAACGGAGGGACAATGAACACCGACAGACTAACCGTGGGTGGTAACCCACAACGTGTGCGGCAGGCAGCCTACCGTGTGATCACTCGCACGCAGGACGACCCGCCCACTCAGCTACTGGGCACGGCCATCGCACTGACTGCACTGTGTGATGCGACCGGCGTGAACGTGCGCCGTCTGCTGGAGACAGCCGACCGGATGCGCAACGATCTCGACGGCCCCTTCGTGTCCACGTTCCGTGCGCTCGAAGCGTACGCCAAGAACGAGATCGGGAGGGTAGGCTAATGCGATCCGAGGAGATGTTCCTGACTGTGCTTGCACGGTTGGAAGACAAGACGCTGGCGCTGCGTGCGCTGGAGAACAAACGCCGGGTCGATGATCAGGTTCTCGAACGACTGGGCCGCATGACCCGAGCGTTGCAGGACTTGCTCGACGTCACACGTTCAGCTATCCAGTCCGGTGACTGGGAGGTGGACGGTGCGTGCGACCCGGACATGGCAATCGCCAACGCACTCGACGCCATCCGATTCGGTGGCGATCCGAATGTGTTGAAGGAGTACGGACTGTGAACGCAGAGGAAGTACGGAGGGTTGCGCGTGAGGAACTGGAAGAGGAACGGTTCCGCGCCGCAGTCGAGAAACACAAGGAGCACCTGCGCCGTCGCCGATGGTGGCACGTTGTGTTCCCGTGGGTAATCACCATCACGAGGAGAGAGACCAATGGGTGAGAACAGCAAGGCACGTGCCGCCATCACGAAGGCACGCAACGAGATCGCGCAGGAAGCACAGGACAAGGCAGTCAAGCTGCTCAAGTCCAAGCTGCGTGAGCAGGAAGCAGCCGAGGTTGCACTCGCGAACATCAAGCGCGAGATCGAAGACCTCGAACTGCGGATCGAGCAGGGTAACATCTGATGAACCCGGAGATGCGTCTCCGGTCAGCGCCGTTCCCCGTCATCTGGGCGGGGTTCCGGTCTACCACCACGGAGATGCAGCAAGCCGGGTGGCAGATCGCTGTTGACTTCGAGCCGTACCGTCTCATGTACACGCTCATGTTCCGACACCGGGAGATGGCGCTGTATGCGATCACGGACTCGATGACGTTCGAGCAACAAGTCGTGGACTACCGGGACGTGCATCACCTGCCGCCCTTTCACATCCGTGGCTGCGCTCCTCGCATCGAGTTTCTGAGGATGCCGACCGTGGGCACCATGAACTTCCAAGAGATCGACGCCGTACCTAACTACCAGATGGCGGAGTACGCCTCACCGGAAGACATGAACGTGTTCAACGTCGTGCCTCGACAGCAAGGCGGCGAAGAGATCATCGTGAACCCAGCCGACATGACTGTGATCGAACACCTTGAGGCAATCAAGGAGTTGCAGTCCGAGGAACAGAAGCGCATCCGAGAGCGCATGCTCAAGGGGCCAGTGCAAGGCGAGACGTTCGAGTCGCAGCACACACAGACGGAGGTAGTGGCGAATGTCATCGCAATCCACCAGTAACCAGCAAGACATCGCAATCGAGCAAGCCGTACGTGAGTACGAGGAGTTCGGTGTGATAACCACCACATCATACGTGGCGCTGTCCGAAGCGGGACTCGTCGCCGATGATGTCATCGCAACAATCGAGAAGGAGTATCAATCGAATGGCGAGTAAGTACCCGCAGATCACCACGCCCCGTGGTGTGTTCATCTACCCGCACCTGACGGAGCCGGACACCAAGTTCGTGAAGCCAGACGGCGAGTACCACACCAAGTTCGCGCTGGATGCGGGCAGTGAGGAGGCCGAGACCTTCATCGCTGGCTTGCAGGAAGTGCTCGACGGTTACATCGACGAGAACCCGGACGAACTCAAGCCCGCAGTTATCAAGAAGGCGGCACGTGCTGACTTCTTCGAGGAGGAACTCGACGAAGAGGGCGAGGAGACTGGCCGCATCATCTTCAAGTTCAAGCTGAAGGCGAAGGTCAAGACCAAGACGAAGGAGTGGGATCAGGCACCACGCCTGTTCGACTCACAGGCGCAGCCTATCGCAGGCGACGTCAACATCTGGACGGGCAGCGAGGGCAAGGCATCGCTCGAACTGTTCCCGTACTTCATGCAGTCGAGCAAGACGTTCGGCGTGAGCATGCGCATCAAGGCAGCGCAGGTTCTGAAGCTGGTCGAGGGTGGCGGCGCATCCGCTGACTCGTACGGCTTCGGCTCCGAGGACGACGGCTACGTGTCGGACGCCACGGCTGCCGGGTTCGCACCGGAAGGCGATGACTCGGAGGATGACGACGAGTTCTAAGGTGGATGTGACGTATCATGAGACCGAGGCCGGTGACTACACTGGCTTCAGTCTCGTGCTACGCATCCCACCTGTGCCCGCTTCACGCCCGAGAGTTACGCGCTGGGGTGTCTACTACACGAAGACGTATCAGGCGTATCGGGACGCAGCGCATGAAGCGATACCGATGTGCGAACGCACACAACTGAGCGGAGACCTCGGTGCTACCATCGAGTTCGTCTGCCACAAACCCAAACGCACCGTCCGAGAACGACCCAACGGTGACATCGACAACCACATGAAGGCGATACTCGACGCAGTGGTGGGGACGAAAGACAACCCCAAGCTGTTCATCGAGGACGACATGCAGATCACGCATGTTGACGCCACAAAACGGTGGGCCGAGCCGGACGAGGAACCGCATACGGCCATCACCATAGGACACATCTGATGGCATGGAAGAAACTGAAGGCCGTCGATTACCTCGTCGTCCACTGCTCTGCCACCAAGGAGGACATGGACATCGGGGCCGACGAGATACGTCGCTGGCACAGGCAGCGTGGATGGCTGGACATCGGCTACCACAAAGTCATACGCCGGGACGGAACGATTGAAGACGGACGACCGGACGACGTACCGGGCGCACACGCACGTGGATTCAACGAGCGGTCACTGGGCTTTGTGCTCGTGGGTGGCGTTGAGTCTGACGGCAAGACAGCCGAGTCGAACTTCACCCACGCACAGTGGGAGGCGCTCGAAGGTCTGCTGCGTGAGTACTCGGAGCGGTACCCGGAGGCGGAGATACTCGGCCACCGTGACCTGCCCAACGTGAACAAGGCGTGCCCGTCATTCGATGTTCGAGAATGGTGGACGTCCCGCAACGAGGGGGCCACCACAAGCTGAACCCAACGAGGAGAGAAACATGGGACAACCTGCATTCCTGAAAGACCAACATCTGGCCGACGCACATTCAGCAGTACGTGAGTACATGCGCACCCGAAGCTCGCAGCCGAAGGTCGGCATCGTAACCTTTGGCCGCACCATGCCGTGGGTCACGCAGTCCGAGATCGAACTGCACACTGGCGTCAAGGGTGTAACCATGAGGCAGGTGTGCCAAGCGTACCCGGCGACGTTCGTGTCCTCGACCGAGGGCTACAAGCTGGCGATGTACTCGACACGCCGGGAGATTCAACACTGTGTCGCAGTGCTCATGCAGCGTAGCGAGAAGATGCTGCACCGGGCGCAGGCACTGAGCGGGAGACTCGCATGAGACGACGGAGAGAGTTCCGCAACGACGTGATGTGGGATGCCTTCGCATCCATCAACACGGCTGACATTCCCGAGGGACATCGGGCAGTCGGCGCTATCACTCGTGCGTTGCGTCGCTTCCGACCGAGCAGGTTCGGGGGTTGGAGGGTAAACCGTGGCTGAATGCGTAGGCAAGGAGCCGTGCCCGCAGTGCCGTGAGAACGGCGGCGATACCAGCGGCGACAACCTCGCACGCTACGACGACGGAGGTGCATACTGCTTCAAGTGTATGTACACCGAGCGGGGGGAAGGTGAAGTGACTCGCACATCGCAAGTGTCGAAGCCTTCCTCCCTGCTCACCGGGCTGGAGTACCGACCTCTCCTCAAGCGTGGCATCAGTGAGGAAACTTGCAAGCACTTCGGCTACGCCATCGGCGAGCTTCACGACAAGACCGTTCACGTTGCGAACTATCGTGACGGTACCAAGGTGGTTGCGCAGAAGGTGCGTGACAGCAAGAAGAAGTTCGCCGTACTGGGTGATGGCAAGGCCATCGGCAAGATGCTGTTCGGCCAACACCTGTGGCGTGACGGAGGCAAGCAGGTGGTCGTGACGGAGGGAGAGATCGACGCCATGTCGATGTCGCAACTCCAGAACAACAAGTGGCCTGTCGTATCCGTGCCGTCCGGCGCAACCGGGGCAGCGAAAGCAATCGCGGCCCAGCTTGAATGGCTGGAGAGTTACGACAAGGTTATCTTCATGTTCGACATGGACGAGCCGGGCCAGCAGGCAGCACAAGAGTGCGCCGAGATGCTGTCCCCCGGCAAGGCGTACATCGCACGCCTGCCCATGAAGGACGCCAACATGTGCCTGACCGAAGGCAAGGGTCAGGAACTGATCAGTTCCATGTGGGACGCCAAGCCGTTTCGCCCCGATGGTGTCATCGACATCAGCGAGGTGGTTGACGAGGCGTGCATGGACATCGAGCAAGGGAGAGACTGGCCTTGGGAAAGTCTGACGGAGAAAACGTACGGACGCCGACGTGGCGAACTGTATGGCTTCGGTGGTGGCACCGGCTGTGGCACGAGTACTGTGTTCAAGCAGATCGCCAAGCACATCATCGAGGAAGATGGTCTGCCCGTGGGCTTGTTGATGCTGGAGGAACGTCCCGCACTGACAGGTAAGACACTGGCAGGAATGATGATGGGCAAACGCGTCCACGTCCCCGGCGTCGAGTACGACCGGGAGGAACTACGAGCAACCCTGAAGGGGTTGGAAGGACAGGTGTATCTCTATGACCACTTCGGTTCGATGTCGTTCGACGTCATCAAGAACAAGATACGCTACATGGTTCGTGCGCTGGGTGTGCGTGACATCTTTCTGGATCACCTTACAGCTTTGGCAGCCGCCATTGACACCGACGAGCGCAAGGCAATCGACAGCATCATGGCCGAGTTGTCTGCACTCACGCAGGAACTGAACTGCACGATCTACTACGTGTCGCACCTGACTACCCCCGAGGGTAAGGCACACGAAGAAGGAGGGCGAGTACTTGAGAAACAATTCAGGGGATCGCGAAGCATCGCGTACTGGTCGCACTTCCTGTTCGGCATCGAGAGGGACAAGCAGCAGATCAACGGAGTTACTGTGTTCCGGGTGCTCAAGGACAGGTACACAGGTGATGCGGCGGGGCTGCGGTTTGGCCTACGGTACTCGACCACAAGCGGGCTGCTTGAAGAATGTGCGATACCTGAGAACACCCA
>JAAUXW010070771.1_pt1 | contig 9994 bp, 10 predicted proteins | sample 7278141 | NCBI WGS metagenome assembly JAAUXW01 (sample SAMN14350115, study PRJNA611818) | marine sediment metagenome | isolation source: surface marine sediment (2.1m) | place: French Polynesia: Moorea | collected 2018-08
CGATCACGTCGGGCCCAACGGTGCCCTTGTGGACCGGCAGGTCGAGTTCATTGCCGCTGGGGCTCGTCAGGCGGAAGGCGTCCTGGCTCATCTTTGTCCTCTTATTGGTTGCCGCGCTCGCAGGCGCGTTGGCCGCGCTCGCAGGCGCGTTTCACGGAGCCGTACGAGCATAGCAGAACCCCGAATCGCAGGGGTCCCGACGAAAGTCTGATTGTAGGCAGCAGAACCGGCCCGAGGCCCGGGAGGATTACATTCCGTACTTCTTGCGGAACTTGTCGACGCGACCGCCGGTGTCGACGATCTTCTGCTTGCCCGTGTAGAACGGATGACAGGAAGAGCACACCTCGATCAGGAGATCTTCGCCGAGCGTCGAGCGCGTCGTGAATTCGTTGCCGCAACTACAAGTGACCTTGATCTCGCTGTAATTGGGGTGAATGTCGGCTTTCATGGTGGCTCTCCGGAGCGCGCTACTGCTTGAAAAAGGCCGCGTAGCATATAGGTAAGCGCAGCGTCCCGCAAGCCCCCGCGCTTTATCCACAGAACCTGTGGATAAGACTGTGGAAGAATTTTGAATCGATGCCCTAAGGTGCGGATTTTTAAACGACGCCGTCAATATGACTATTTTGTGTCCATTTTTGTTTCCCAAGGAAAAACAGATAGATACGGGCATTTCAAAACACTCGAAGTGAAATAAAGGCCGGTTTAAGCTGAAAAAATAGGTATCCGCGCCGACTTGTGCATAAAACACTCGCCTTAAGCGCCCTCTCACGACCCGGGGAATACCGAATAGCTGCACTGAATCTGCGCAGGAAGGTGCCCTCGTGGCGGCCTGGTCACCCTGTCCGGGGGAGGAATTCCGCCTGCAGATCGTCAAGAAAGCGACGGCCCAGGGCACTGGCACGCCAGCCCGGCGATGCCGTGCGTTCGACGAGGCCGCGCTCAGCCACCCGGCTCATGATGTTCTCAAGCTCAGCAGCAGCCACACCTGTGCGTTCCTCGAACACCCGGTCGCTGAAGCCGCCGTTGAGTCGCAGCGCGTTGAGCATGAACTCGAACTTGAGGTCCGCCTGTCCGACAGCCTCCGGCACGGTGCCGTCCGGCCCGGCTTCCATGCGCTGCATGTACTCGAGCGGATTGGCAGGCTTCCGGTAGCGGGTTACTCCGGCGGCAGCGGTGAGCTTGCCGTGGGCACCGGCGCCGGCCGCGAGGTAATCGCCGAACTGCCAGTAGTTCAGGTTGTGGCGGCAGCGTCGGTCATCCCTCGCATAGGCCGATACCTCGTACTGGCGATACCCGGCCTCCTCGAGCAGTCCCCGCCCCTGCTCGACGATCTGCCATGACGTTTCTTCGTTCGGTAGGTTGGCGGGCGGCCGTGCATGGAACACCGTGTTCGGCTCGAGCGTGAGCTGGTACCAGGAGACGTGCGACGGTGCGAGATCCACTGCGGCGCGGATATCGTCGAGCGCACGCGCCAGGGTCTGTCCCGGCAGGCCGTGCATGAGGTCGATATTGATGTTGTCGAAGCCGGCGTCGGACGCCGCGGTTACGGCCCGGGCAATGTCGCCGGCATCGTGTATGCGGCCGAGCGCCGCCAGGCTTGCGTCGTCGAAGCTCTGCCCTCCGATTGACAGGCGATTCACGCCGGCCTCGCTGTAGCCGGCCTGGTCGCCAACTTCGACCGTCCCGGGATTCGCTTCCATGCTGATCTCCGCATCGGGGGCCAGCTCGAGCAGCGTGCGCACACTACCGAGCAATCGTTCGATTTCCCCGGGTGTAAACAGGCTGGGGGTTCCGCCGCCGACGTAGACTGTCTCCACGCGGCGGCCGGCTGCACGGCCGGCTTCCTGCTCCAGGTCCACGAGCAGCGCGTCCAGGTAGCGTTGCCGTGGCGCCGCTGTGCCGGCGGTGTGCGAGTTGAAGTCGCAGTACGGACACTTGGCCACACACCAGGGCATGTGGATATACAGCGACAGCGGCGGCGATTTCACGAGTAGTGTTGTTCGAGCATCGCGATCAGCGCGCGCAGCGCCTGCCCGCGGTGGCTGCGGGCGTTCTTTTCGTTCGGGTCGAGCTCCGCCGAGCTGCAGCCGCAGTCCGGCACCAGGAACAACGGGTCGTAGCCGAAGCCGCCCTCACCCTGGCGCGCGTGCAGGATCTCGCCCCGCCACACGCCCTCCGCGACCAGCGTCTCATCGCTTTGCGGGTCCACGAACGTCGCGACACAGTGAAAGGCCGCGCCGCGGCCTTCAATGCCCTCGAGCGCAGCGAGCAGCTTATCGTTGTTGGCTTCATCGCCGCCGCCACCGGCATAGCGAGCCGAATACACGCCGGGTGCGCCGTCGAGCGCATCGACGGCGAGCCCGGAGTCGTCGGCGATCGCTGGCAGGCCCGTTGCCGCAGCCGCGTGGCGCGCCTTGATCAATGAATTCTCCGCGAACGTCGATCCGGTCTCGTCGGCGTCCTCGACACCAAATGCCGACTGCGCAACGACCTCCACGTCGAGCGGTTCGAGCAGGCGCGCGATCTCTTTCAGCTTGCCGACATTTCCGCTGGCCAGGACGATCCTGTCGGGAAGCCGGCTCACCGTGTCGCCGATGCTATTGCCTCGTTCTGCGCCGCGAGGATGTCGGTGATGCCCGAGCGGGCCAGCGCAATCATTGCCGTGAACTCTTCGTCGGTGAAAGCATGACCTTCCGCCGTGCCCTGCACCTCGACGAACCGGCCGGCCTCGTTCATCACGATGTTCATGTCGGTCTCGGCCTCGGAGTCCTCGGCGTAGTCGAGGTCGAGCACCGGTACGCCGCTATAGATGCCGACCGAAACGGCCGCGACCTGCCCGTAAAGGGGGTTCTTCTTCAGCTTGCCGCCGGCGTTGAGCCGTTTCATCGCGATGGCCAGGGCAACGAAAGCCCCGCTGATGGCCGCGGTGCGCGTTCCGCCGTCGGCCTGGATGACATCGCAATCGAGCGTCACCGTCCGTTCGCCCAGCGCCTCGAGATCGGTGACGGCACGCAGCGAGCGACCGATCAGGCGCTGAATCTCGAGGGTACGACCGCCCTGCTTGCCGCGCGCCGCTTCCCGGCCTGTGCGCGTGTGCGTCGAACGCGGCAACATGCCGTACTCGCCCGTCACCCAGCCTCGGCCGGTGTTACGCATCCACACCGGGACCCGGTCCTCGACGCTCGCGGTGCATAGCACGCGGGTCTCGCCGAAGGCGGCGAGAACGCTGCCTTCGGCATGCGATGTGTAGTCGGGGACGAAACGCACTTCGCGCATCTCGCTTGCTTCGCGGCCGCTCGGTCGCATCATGAATCTCCGGTCAGGGGCCGAGCCACCTCAATGCGGTGCCCGTCGTGTTGTCACTGTAGGGCGAGTTTACCCCGAGGGCTTTCAGGCTGAGCGCCTTGAGGTTCTCCACGAGGTTGTCCTTGCCGGGCGTACCGATCGCCGCCATGTCGTCGTCGCTCAGTCCCGACCAGAGGCCGTCGGAGCACGCGAGCAACACGTCGCCGGACCTGAGCGGTACACGGCCCGTAATACTCATGTCCGGCACGGGCGCATCGCCTCCGATGCAGCACTCGACGAAGTTTCGCATCGGGTGGTCCTGGGCCTCTTCCTCGGTGATCGCACCCTCCTGGATCAGCACCTCGACATGACTGTGATCGCGCGATCGATTGATCACGGTCCCTTTGCGCACCTGGTAGATGCGGCTGTCGCCGATATGCGCCCAGAACGACCCGCCTTCCTGCACGAGACAGACGGCACAGGTCGCGCGCGGGCGAAAGTCCACTGCCAGGTCTTCGCCGAGCGCGACGACTTCGTCATGCGCTCGCGACAGTGCCATGTAGAGAAAACCCTGCGGGTCGAAGATCGGCATCGGCGACGCCATGAACATGTCCTGTATGACCTTCAGCCCGGTCTCCGCGGCGCGGGCCCCGTCCGAGTGCCCACCCATGCCATCGAATACGAGCAGCAGCGCGGCAGCGTCGGAAACGACAACCGCTGCCCGGTCCTGGTTATCCTGCCGGTCACCGAGGGCAGAGACTTTTGCGTATTCAATCTGCATGAGCTTGACGTGTGGCGGTTATTGGCCTTATCAGGTAGCCACAGCTTAGAATGACGATCCTAAACGATACCGTGATCCAAGCGGCACAATTGCGGCGCTGCCCGGGAGTTCGATGCTGATGTTACACAGTATGACAGGCTTCGCGCGAGAATCGGTGGAAACCGATATCGGGACGCTGACCTGGGAAATCCGTGCCGTGAATCATCGCTATCTCGACGTGCAGTTCAAGTTGCCCGAGGACCTGCGCCCGAAAGAGCAGATGTTCCGCCAGCAGGCCAGCACGAAGCTCGGTCGCGGCAAGGTCGAATGCGCCCTGTACTTTCGCCGTGCCGTGCACCACGATTCCGAGCTGCAGATCGACACCCAGCTGATCGAGCTGATCGGTCACCGCATTTCCGAGCTGACGTCGAAGCTGCCGAACGTTGCCGCGGTCAGCCCGATCGATATCCTGCGCTGGCCCGGCGTGATACTGCAGAATGACGTCGACACGGAACCTCTGTTCGAGCAGGCGGGCGAGCTTTTCGAACAGGCGCTCACGGCCATAAGCGACATGCGCGCAAGCGAAGGAAAACGTATCGCCGAGATGATCGAGTCGCGATGCGTCGACATCGAGTCGATCGCCGGTGGCGTGCGCAAACGGATGCCCGACGTTCTCGACGCCATTCGCTCCAGGCAGCGGGAGCGCATCGACAAGCTCGACGTCGACGCCGACCCGGCGCGGCTGGAAGTCGAGCTCGCTCTGATTGCACAGAAGCTCGATGTCGACGAGGAACTCGATCGCCTCGAAAGCCATCTCGTCGAGATTCGTGACGCCCTCACTGCCGACAAGCCCGTTGGCCGTCGCCTCGACTTCCTGATGCAGGAACTCAATCGCGAAGCGAATACGCTGGGATCCAAATCCGCCGATGCCGAGACGACCAAGGCCGCGGTCGACCTGAAAGTTCTGATCGAGCAGATGCGCGAACAGGTACAGAACGTCGAGTAACGCTCCGTGAGTTCGAACGACGCGAAGCTTTTCGTCATCGCAGCACCGTCGGGTGCCGGCAAGACCACGATCGTCAAGGCCCTGGTTGCTCGAAACCCCGATCTCAAGTTTTCGATTTCGTACACGACGCGACAGAAACGACGGACCGAGGTGGACGGTGTCGACTACCTGTTTATCGATGTCGACACCTTCGAGAAGAAACGTGCCGAAGGCGAGATGCTCGAGTACGCGGAGGTCTTCGATAACTTTTACGCAACGAGCCGCAGCCAGGTCGAGAAGCTGCTCGCCGAAGGTCACAACGTCGTCCTGGAGATCGACTGGCAGGGGGCGCGGCAGGTCCGCGAGTCGATGCCGGAGTGCATCACGATCTTCATACTGCCGCCGTCGCTCGAAGAGCTCGAACGGCGACTGCGCGATCGGCGCACAGATAGTGCCGAGGTCATCGAGCGACGACTGCGCGACGCGATGAGCGACATGTCGCACTGGGACGAGTTCGATTACGTGATCATCAACGACAAGCTGGAACAGGCCGTGGTCGATCTCGAAAGCGTGCTCGCGGGCGCCGGTGAGTCCTGCGCCAGTGCGAACGTCTCGTTGCGGCGGGCCGTGGCGAGGATCATTGGCTGATGGTCGGCCGCGCCCCCTTATAACGGTTTGTTATATGTTGTTTCGCCCGCGGCTCCGGGCCACTAGACTCGCGGCTCTCTAGAAGAACTTGAGCGACGGGAAGTGTTCCCCGTCGAGGACTTGAAGACATGGCCCGAATTACCGTCGAAGACTGCCTGGACAACATCGACAACATCTTTGAAATGGTGCTGGTCGCCGCCAAGCGCGCGCGCCGTATCGCGCACGGCGCGGAACCGATGGTGGAGCTGGAGAACGACAAGCCGACCGTCCTCGCGTTACGTGAAATTGCCGAGGGTCATGTCACGCCGGCGATCCTGGACGAGATCGAGCAGCCGGCGGCCGACGAGCTGCTGCAGGTCGAGTCGCCCGAGGACATCCTGCCCGTTCGCGGTATCTCGATCGGCGACTAATACTCGAGGATCCAGCTGCGTCGCGACCCCGCCCGGGGTTGCCCGTTCAACGCTTATTCCCGTTATTATCGGGACATGGATTACGCAGCGACCATACTGTCGAGACTGCCCGGTGCGTCACGCCGTGACCACGGCTTGCGGCGACTCGTCGACACGTTGAAATCCTACCTGCCGGACGACAGCCTGCGGCAGGTCGTCAAGGCGTACGAGTTCGGCGCCGGCGCCCACGAAGGCCAGACGCGCAAGTCCGGCGAGCCCTACATCACGCACCCTGTCGCGGTGGCGCAGGAGCTCGCCGATATGCACCTCGACGTGCAGGCCATCACTGCCGCGATCCTGCACGACGTCGTTGAGGATACCGAGGCTTCCCTCGGCGATATCGAGGAGCAGTTCGGCCACGAAGTGGCGCAGCTTGTCGACGGCGTCAGCAAACTCGACCAGATCCAGTTCCGCAGTCGTGCCGAAGCGCAGGCCGAAAGCTTCCGCAAGATGATGATGGCGATGATCGAGGATATCCGCGTGATCCTCGTGAAGCTCGCCGATCGCCTGCACAACATGCAAACGCTGGGCGCGATGCCTTCGGCCAAGAAGAAACGCATCGCCCGCGAGACACTCGACATCTATGCGCCGATTGCGAACAGGCTCGGCATCAACAGCCTGAAGATCCAGCTCGAGGACCTGGGCTTCATGCACCTGCACCCGTTTCGCTACCGGGTGCTCGAGAAAGCCCTCAAGAAGAGCAAGGGCAGCCAGCGCCAGATCGTCAAACGCATTTCCGACGAATTCAAGAAAGGGCTCGAGGAAGAGGGTATCACCGGCGATGTCATCGGCCGCGAGAAACACCTGTTCAGCATCTACAAGAAGATGGCCGAGAAGAAGCGGTTGCTGTCCGATGTCGTGGACGTGTACGGCTTCCGCATCATCGTCGATGACGTCAACACCTGTTACCAGACCTTGGGGCTGGTGCACCAGATTTACAAACCGATGCCGGGTCGCTTCAAGGACTACATCGCGATACCGCGCATCAATGGGTACCAGTCCCTGCACACGACGCTGTTCGGCCCCAAGGGCCTGCCGCTCGAGGTACAGATCCGTACGCGCGAGATGGACCGCGTCGCCGAGTCGGGGGTCGCCTCCCACTGGGTCTACAAGGCCGACGAGAAATCCGACGCGGCACCGCAGCGTCGCGCACGCGAATGGCTGGCCAACCTCGCTGAGCTGCAGCAGTCCGGGACCTCGGAGGAATTCCTGGAGAGCGTCAAGGTCGACCTGTTCCCCGACAAGATCTACGTGTTCACGCCGAAGGGCGACATCATGCCGCTGCCCAAGGGCGCTACCACCGTGGACTTCGCCTATGCCGTGCACACGGACATCGGCAATCGCTGCGTCGCGGCCAAGGTCAATCGTGGGCTGGTACCGCTGCGGACGCCGCTTGCCAACGGCCAGACCGTCGAGATCATTACCGCGCGCGGCGCGAAACCGAACCCCAACTGGCTGACGTTCGTGCGGTCCGCCAAGGCGCGAACCGCGATTCGCAATCACATGAAGAACCTGAGGTCGACCGAATCGATCGATCTCGGCAAGCGCCTGCTCGACAAGTCCCTGAAGGACCTCGGCTCGTCGCTGCGCAAGGTCGGCAAGGTACGAATGTCCGAAGCGCTCGAAGAGCTCGGACTCAACAACAACACGGAACTGTTCGAGCAGCTCGGCCTCGGCGAACGCCTCGCGCCGCTGACGGCGCGCATGCTCGTCGGTGTCGATGACGACGGGGAAACGGACATCAAGCCGGCCAGCCTCGTCATCTCCGGCACCGAAGGCATGGTCATCAGTTATGCAAAATGCTGTTGCCCGATTCCCGGCGATCCCGTCATGGGCTACCTCACCGCCGGCCGCGGTATCGTCATCCATCGCAATGCCTGCGGAAACCTGTCCAACTTCCGCAAGCAGCCGGAAAAGTGGATCACGGTGACCTGGGAGAAGGACATCGATCGCGAATTCCTTTGCCAGATCCTGATCGAAACGCGTAACCGTACGGGCGTGCTGGCCGAGGTCGCAGCGACGATCGCCGACTGCAACTCCAACATCGAGCAGGTCGAAGTTACCAGCCGGCCCGAGGATACTTCGGTGCTCTCGTTCCTGCTAAAAGTAAAGGATCGCACGCACCTTGCGCGGATCATGCGCAACGTGCGCAACATGAAGAACGTCATGCGCGTCTCGCGCGAGTGCGCCTGAAACGCAGACGAAGCCGGGAAAAGCAAGATGAGCAAAGAGGCAATCCATACGGACGATGCGCCGGCCGCCATCGGCACCTATTCACAGGCCGTGCGAACCGGTGACCTCGTCTTCCTGTCGGGACAGATCCCGCTCGTGCCCTCGACCATGGAAGTCGTCGACGGCGATTTCGAGGCGCGCGCACGTCAGGTGTTTTCCAACCTGGACGCAGTCGCCCGGGCTGCCGGCGGTACGCTGGACGATGTCGTCAAGCTGACGATTTTCCTCACCGACCTCGACAACTTCGCGACCGTCAACGCGGTGATGGAAGACTTCTTCGCCAAGCCTTACCCGGCGCGCGCCGCCGTGGGCGTTGCATCACTACCGAAGGGCGTTGACGTCGAGGCCGACGCGATCCTTGCTCTCTGAGCCATTAACAGCGCTCAAGGGCATCGGCCCTGCACTGGCGACGAAGCTCGAAAAGCTCGGGCTCTATTGCGTTGAAGACCTGCTGTTCCTGTTGCCGCTGCGTTACGAAGACAGGACGCAGCTGGTCAGGATCGGTGCACTCGTCGCCGGCGCCCGCTGCCTCGCGAGCGGCGAGGTGCTGTTGTCGGAAACCGTCTACCGGGGCCGGCGCAACCTGCTGGTTCGCATCAGCGACGGCAGCGGTCAGCTGACGCTGCGTTTTTTTCATTTTTCGCAGAAGCAGCAGGCGCAGTTCCAGCCCGGTGTACGCGTGTCGTGCTTCGGCGAGGTCCGCCGCGGAAAGTCCGGTTTCGAGATGATCCACCCGGAGTACCGGCTGCTGCGCGAAGACCAGGACGCCGCGATCAACGACTCGCTGACGCCGATCTATCCTGCGACCGAGGGCGTGCAGCAGGGCAGGCTGCGCTACCTGACCGACCAGGCATTGCAGGCGATGCAGGCGTCGCCGCCTGCCGAGCTGCTGCCGGACGATATCACCCGCAAGCTCGGCATGCCGTCGCTCGCGGAGGCAATCCTCTACCTGCACCGGCCGCCCCCCGATGCCGACGTTGCCATCATGCTTTCGGGAGCTCATCCCTGCCAGCAGCGACTCGCCTTCGAAGAGCTGCTTGCGCACTACCTGAGCCTTCGCAAGCTGCGAGCGCTGGCGAGCGCCGAAGCGGCGCCGGCGCTCCGTAACGGCGACAGCGAGGTTCGCGACTTCATTGCCAGCCTGCCCTTCGAACTGACCGGCGCGCAGCAACGGGTTGTCGACGAGATACTGAAGGACCTGTCCCGGGCGCACCCGATGATGCGCCTGATCCAGGGCGACGTCGGCTCCGGCAAAACCGTCGTCGCCGCGATCGCTTGCCTTAAAGCTATCGCCTGTGGCGTTCAGACGGCGATCATGGCGCCGACGGAGATCCTGGCCGAGCAGCACTGGCGAAACTTCTCGCAATGGTTCCGGCCCCTGGGCGTGGAGCCCGCATGGCTCAGCGGCAGCCAGCGCACGGTCGCACGTCGAAGCGCGTTGGAGGCGATCGCCGCCGGCGACGCGTCGCTGGTCGTCGGCACCCATGCGCTGTTCCAGGAAGGCGTGGAATTCGACCGGCTCGCCCTGGTCATCATCGACGAGCAGCATCGCTTCGGCGTACACCAGCGTATGGCATTGCGTGACAAGGGCGTGTCCGCCGGGCGCTATCCACACCAGCTCGTGATGACGGCAAC
>JAAUXW010200285.1_pt1 | contig 9967 bp, 9 predicted proteins | sample 7278141 | NCBI WGS metagenome assembly JAAUXW01 (sample SAMN14350115, study PRJNA611818) | marine sediment metagenome | isolation source: surface marine sediment (2.1m) | place: French Polynesia: Moorea | collected 2018-08
CCGCTCCCGCAAAGACCACATCATCACCATCGAGGACCCCATCGAATTCGTGCATCAGAGCCAGTTGTGCATCGTCAACCACCGTGAGGTCGGTTTGCACACCAAATCCTTTTCCTCGGCCCTGCGGGGGGCGCTGCGCGAAGACCCCGATATTATCCTGGTGGGGGAAATGCGCGACCTCGAAACCATCTCGCTGGCCATCGAGGCGGCCGCCACAGGGCATCTGGTATTCTCCACCCTGCACACCTCCAGCGCACCCAAGACCGTGGACCGTGTGATCGAGGTCTTCCCCCACGAGCAGCAGGAGCAGATTCGTTCCACCCTCTCCGACGGCCTGCGGGCCGTCGTGGCCCAGGTTCTGTTCAAGCGAATCGACATCAAAGGCCGTGTGGCCGCCCTCGAAATCCTGATCGGCACGGCGGCCGTGCGCAACCTCATCCGGGAAGCCAAGACCCATCAGCTGCCGTCCATGATCCAGACCGGCAAAAAATTCGGGATGGTGCTGCTGGACGACTCCATCATGGACCTGCTCAACAAAGGCATGATCAGCGCCGACGATGCCTACATGAAAGCCAACGACAAGGGACGTTTCCGGCCGCTGCTCCAGAATCCGCCCACGGATTTCACCGAGGCCTAGTTTAGCGGATGAGCATTATCCGCATCTGCACCTGGAAGGATTGACCGATGCGTAAAAATGAAATCGACCATATCCTGACCCGTATGCTCGACTCCCATAAGAATGTCTCCGACCTCAATCTCACGGTGGGCAAACCGCCCCAGGTCGAAAGCGCCGGTGTTCTGCTGCCGGTGGAAATGCGACCGCCCATCAATGAACTTTCCCCGTTTCATACGGAGATTCTGGCACTCAACCTCATCAACGGCGATCGCCGCTTGACCCGCGACCTGCTCAACAACGGCTCCTGCGACCTTTCCCATGCCCTTCCGGGCAAGGCCCGCTTTCGTGTCAATATCTTCTCCCAGACCGGCAACTATTCCATCGTCCTGCGGAAGCTGGAGAGCAAGGTGCCGACCATCAAGAGCATGAACCTGCCGGAACCCTTCTACGACATCGCTAATGAGAAAAACGGCATCGTTCTGTTCACCGGCGCCACCGGATCCGGTAAAACCACTTCGCTGGCGGCCATTCTGGACGATATCAACGAACGCCTGTCCGTCCATGTCGTGACCCTGGAAGATCCGGTGGAGTACCTGCACCCCCACAAGATGAGCACCTTCAACCAGCGTGAACTGGGGATGGATTTCGACAGTTACGCCAACGGATTGCGGGCCGCTCTGCGCCAGGCGCCCAAAGTGATCCTGGTGGGCGAGATGCGGGACCGTGAAACGGTTGAAATCGGACTCAGCGCGGCGGAGACCGGCCACCTGGTTTTCTCGACGCTGCACACCGTGGATGCCGGCCAGACCATCAACCGTATACTCGGCATGTTTTCGACCGAGGAGGAGAATCAGGTCCGCATTCGCCTGGCCGACACGGTCCGCTGGGTCGTTGGTCAACGTCTGCTGCCCAAGGTTGGCGGAGGTCGGGTGGCGGCCTTCGAAGTCTTGCGCAGCAATATCCGGGTAAAGGACAGCATTTTAAACGGCGAATCCGAGGGGAAGACCTTCTACGAGATCATCCAGCAGGGGGCGGCCTTTGGTATGACGACATTTGACGATTTTATCGTCCGTCTCTTCGAGCAAGGGCTGATTACCCAGGAAACCGCCATGGCCTATGCGTCGCGCAAGGGGATCGCGGGCCGCGGAATCGACATGGTCAAGTCCGCCCGTGGTGAAGCCACTACCGATATCGACCACTTGGAGGTCGACCACCAGTACAGCAAAGTCCGCAGGCGTTAATCCACGGAGAATCGATCGCGCGGACGGCCCTACTTGCGGATCCGGTCCCGCGCGGTGGATGCGAGCGTCATCAAGGAGAGCATCGTATGGAAGTCAGCTGTGAATCCTGCCAGGCCCGTTTTAACATACCGGACGACAAACTGCCGGCGGGCAAGAGCGTTTCGGCCGCCTGCCCCAAGTGCAAACAGAAGATCAAAATCGAAACGCCCTCGCCTTACGAGGAGCGAAACGCAGCCGACGACAGCGAACAGTACGATGCCGCCGACAAACCCTTTGACTTCGTCGAAGAGGATGCCTTAACGGCACTGGTCTGTGAAGACGACCCGGCCCTGCGCGAAAAGATAAAGAACATGCTGGCACTGATGGAATACAACGTATCGGTGGCCGGCAGCACGCGCGAAGCGCTCAAACGGATGCGCTATCACAACTACGAGCTTATCGTCGTCAACGAGATGTTCGACACGAGTACGGCCGACAGCAACGGTGTGCTGGTTTTTCTGGAACGGCTGCCCATGACCACCCGCCGCAATATGTTTGTCTGTCTGATCGGCACGCGCTACCGCACCATGGATCACATGATGGCCTTCAACAAGAGCGTCAACATGATCATTAACACCAAAAACATCGACGATTTCGGGAAAGTGCTGAGCACGGGCATTACCGACAACGATATTTTCTACCGGATCTACCGCGATACCTTGAAAACGATTCAGGGCTACGGTTAAGCGCGCATGAGCCCCAACCCGTCATACGGTTGCCGCGACTATCGCCAGGAGATGATCCTGGTCGGTCTGCACGAACGGCTGAGGCGGGAGCGCCTTTCCGAAGAGGAGCGGCGGGAACTGGAAGAAGAAATCCGGCGCATCGAAGAAGAACGCTTCCGTTGACCCGGCCATCCGGCTTCGATCATACCACCCGTAAAACTGCGAGACCATCTTGCCTGCTGCGGACCGCATCCACCACCCCGCCCCCCGGCTTTACCTGATCGCCCTCGATCCGCCGCTGGATGGCTTTGTCAACTTCATGGGTATCTGGTTCTACGCGGGACCGCCACGGGTTTTAGTGGATGTGGGGCCGGCTGCCACCGCCGCTCAACTGCGCGCCGCCCTGGAGTGGATTGGCGTGCGCCGGATCGACCATATCCTTCTGACCCACATTCATCTCGACCACGGCGGTGGCCTGGCCGAAATTGCCGCCGCCTATCCTGAAACCCCCGTGGTGGCCCATGCCCGGGCGCTGCCCCATCTGGTCGATCCCAGCCGGTTGTGGGCCGGCAGCCGTAAAACCCTCGGCGCGACGGCGGAAGCCTACGGCCCTGTCTCGGCCGTGGCCGGCGAACGGCTGGTGGCCGCCGAAACGTGCCACGACCCCCGCATCGAAGTCATCTTCACCCCGGGACACGCCCCCCATCATGTCAGCTATCGGATCGGCGACCTGCTTTTTGCCGGCGAGGCCGGCGGCGTTTGTCTGGCGGCACCGACGGGTCCGGATTTCATGCGCCCGGCGACGCCGCCCCGCTTCCGGCTGGAGACCGCGCTGCAGAGCCTGGACGCGCTCATCGCCCTGAATCCCGGCCGGATCTGCTACAGCCATTTCGGGCTGCGCGACAACGCGACCCGCCAACTGCGGACCCACCGCGAACAGCTTCTGCGCTGGCAGGCCATCGTAGCGGATGAACTACCGCGCCACCCTCCGGGAAAGGCGGAAAACCCTTGCCTGCAGAGGCTTTTACGGGAAGATCAGAGACTGCTGGCTTTTCATCGTTTCCCCGCGGCCGTGCGCCGTCGGGAGTTCGGCTTCCTGCGCAACAGCCTGCGTGGTTTCATAGGCGATTTAGAGGATCGACCGCACCGGAAATGATGCCGGACGAAGCCCGGCGCGTACTCAGCGGTCGACCTCGTGGTAACAGAAACAGTCCACGAGGTGGTCGTTGACCATACCCGTGGCCTGCATGAAGGCGTAGCAGATGGTGGGGCCCACAAACCGGAAACCTCGTATTTTCAGATCGCGGCTCATGGATTGGGACGTGGGTGTCCAGGCAGGGATTTCGGCCGTCTTACGCCAGCGGTTTACGACGGGGCGGCCGTCGACGAACTGCCAGATATATCGGTCGAATGAGCCGAATTCAGCCTGGACTGCCTGAAAGGCGCGGGCGTTAGTGACGGCGGCATTCATCTTGAGCCGGTTGCGAATCAGTCCTTTGTCCTGCAGCAGGGTATCGATCCGACGGGCTCCGTAGGCCGCCACCCGGTCCGGGTCGAAACCATCCAGGGCGGCCCGGTAATGCTCACGTTTCTTCAGGATCGTCAGCCAGCTCAACCCGGCCTGGACACCTTCCAGGATCAGAAACTCGAATAGGCGTCGATCGTCATGCACCGGCCGCCCCCACTCCCGGTCGTGATAGGCAATATAGAGCGGATCGGCTGTAACCCAATCACAGCGCCTGCGCATCGTTTGCCTCGCTGATGATGCGCAGGCCCTCCAGGGTCAGGGCCGACTCGACAAACTCGATGGTCTCGCAAACGTCTTTCATCAGCGGGGCCAGCCCCCCAGTGGCGATCACTTTGGGGGCCCCGCCGATTTCGCGTGCCATCCGCCGGACCATTCCGTCCACCAGCCCGGCATATCCATAGATGATGCCCGCCTTGATAGAACTGATGGTGTCCTTGCCGATCACTTTTTCCGGGGGATGAAGGATGTCCACCCGGGGCAGCTTGGATGCCTTTTGAAAAAGGGCCTCGGAGGCGATCTGAATGCCCGGACTGATGGCTCCGCCCATGTATTCACCATCCGCCGATATGGCGTCGAAGGTTGTGGCCGTGCCGAAATCGATGATAACCATGCCGGTACGGTATTTGTCGTAGGCGCCCACGGCATTGACGATGCGGTCGGCACCCACCTCGGCCGGGTTGTCGTAAAGAATCGGCATGGCACCGCAGGTGCGGGGATCGACCCAGATGGGGGCCTTGCCCAGGTATTTACGGCAGAAGGCGTCCAGGATGGTCATCATGGGCGGGACGACGCAAGAAATGACCGTTTTGGAAAAGGCGCCCGTATCGATGGCGTGCATGGCGAAGAGGTTGGAGGCCAGCACGTGGAATTCATCTTCGGTGACATTGCGCTCGGTGCGCACCCGCCAGTACTGGACGAGCTCCGCGCCCTGGTAGACCCCCATGACCGTATTGGTGTTGCCGACGTCGATGACGAAAATCATGGTCGTTGCCGTTTCCTCTGATAGCAGGTTTCAACAAGCATGGCGGATGGCGTCGACCACTGTCAGCGCGGCCCGTGCGCCGGCGACGTCGTGCACCCGCACGATGTGAGCACCGTTCAGCACCGCCGTGACTGCGGCGGCCTGGGACCCGGCTTCCACCACCGGCAGGTCAGCGGGAATGTCCCGGGCGTCATCCTGTTTGAGCAGATTGCGGATAAAGGCCTTGCGGGAGGCGCCCACCAGAAGAGGGACGCCCAGTTCCTGAAGGGCGGCCAGTCGCTTGAGAAGCAGTAGGTTGTGGTCGAAGGTCTTGCCGAAGCCAATCCCCGGATCGACAATGATGCGCGCGCGGTCGATGCCCTGGGCCTCGGCGCGCATGATGGCATCCGCCAGGAATTCGCGCACCTCGACCACCACGTCCTGGTATTCGGGATTCACCTGCATGGTCTTGGGGGTTCCTAGCATATGCATCAGGATGACGGGCACCCCTTCGGAAGCGGCCAGCGCCCCCAGGGCCGGATCTACCCGTAGGGCGCTCACGTCGTTGACGATGGCCGCACCGGCCGCCAGGGCCTGGCGGGCCACCTCGGACTTGGTCGTATCGATGGAGATGGGAAGGGTAAGGCGCGCGGCCAACTGCTCGATGACCGGTATGACGCGACGGGCTTCCTCTTCCGCAGGCACGGCATCGGAGAAAGGCCGGGTGGATTCCCCGCCCACATCGATGATGTCGGCCCCGGCCGCCGCCAGGGCCAGACCGTGATCGACGGCCGTCCGGGTGTCGAAAAAGCGCCCCCCATCGGAGAAGGAGTCCGGGGTGATGTTGATGATCCCCATGATACAGCTTCGACGGCCAAGCACCAGGCGGTGACCATTCCAGGTCAATTCGTAGATGTGCTGCGTCATCCGCTACTGGTCCCGGGTATTCTCATCCGGGTTTTCGTTTTCCGACGCCTCGCTCGGGCCGCTCTCATCAGGGCCGGCCGCCTCCGTGGCCGGTTCGGCCGCGGCGGCGGTCTCGTCGTTCGCCTCGTCACTGTCGACCGTCGATTTATGCTCGTGCTTGGAGGGAAAATCGAAGCCGGGGCGCAGTTCCAGGATGAGCCTGTCCAGCTCATCGCCCAGGACGGTTTCCTGCTCGAGCAGCACGTCCGAGAGCCGGTGGAGCACGTCCATATTCTCGATCAGGACCTCCTTGGCGCGCTCGTAGGCCGTGGAGATAAGCTTGGTGACCTCGGCATCGATGCGGCGGGCCGTTTCCTCGGAGTAGTCGCGCTGCTGGGCGATCTCGCGCCCCAGGAAGATCTGCTCTTCGCCTTTGGCATAGGAGAGCGGCCCCAGGTCGCTCATGCCCCACGAGCGCACCATGCGCTCGGCCAGGTCGGTGGCTTGCTTGATATCGTTGGAGGCGCCGGTGCTGATGCGGTCAAAGACCAGCTCTTCGGCGATGCGCCCGCCATAGGCCACCGATAGCTCGCTCTGGAGCTGATCCTTGTATTTGAAGTCGCGCTCTTCCGGCAGAAACCAGGTTACACCGGCGGCCCGCCCGCGGGGAATGATGGTGACTTTGTTGACCGCGTCGGTATGCGGTAGAAACCGCGCCACCAGGGCGTGGCCGGCCTCGTGATAGGCCGTGGTCTTTTTATCTTCGTCCGAGATGACCTTGGATTTGCGCTCCAACCCCATGTAGACCTTGTCCTTGGCCTCTTCGAAGTCCAGCATTTCGACGTGTTCCTTGTCCCGCTTGGCCGCCAGCAGGGCCGCCTCGTTGACAAGGTTTTCCAGGTCGGCACCCGAAAATCCGGGGGTCCCCTTGGCCAACAGCACCGGCTTCACATCCGGCCCCACCGGGGTTTTTTTCATGTGGACCCGTAGGATCTTCTCACGCCCCTTGATGTCGGGCAGCGACACCACGACCTGGCGGTCGAAGCGACCAGGCCTGAGCAAGGCCGGATCGAGAACGTCCGGTCGGTTGGTGGCCGAGATCAGAATGACGCCCTCGTTGGACTCGAAACCGTCCATTTCCACCAGAAGCTGGTTCAGGGTCTGTTCACGCTCGTCATGGCCCCCGCCCAGACCGGCGCCACGGTGCCGGCCCACGGCGTCGATCTCGTCGATGAAAATGATGCAGGGGGCATTCTTCTTGCCCTGCACGAAAAGATCGCGCACCCGCGAGGCCCCGACGCCAACGAACATCTCCACAAAGTCGGAGCCGCTGATCGAAAAAAAGGGCACCCCGGCCTCACCTGCGATGGCCCGCGCCAGAAGGGTCTTGCCGGTCCCGGGCGGTCCCATGAGCAGGACCCCTTTGGGTATTCGACCGCCCAGACGAGTGAATTTCTTGGGATCGCGCAGAAATTCGACGATCTCGCCCAATTCTTCCTTGGCCTCGTCAATGCCGGCCACGTCCTCGAAGGTGACCTTGGCGGACTGGTCGGAGAGCAGCCGCGCTCGGCTCTTGCCGAAGGACATGGCCTTGCCGCCGCCGGACTGCATCTGGCGCATAAAGAAGATCCACACGCCGATCAGCACGATCATCGGCAGCCACGACATCAGCACGGACATGTACCAGGGGTTTTCAGGCGGCGGTTTGGCACCGATGCGGATACCTTTGCGCCGCAAGGTTGGAATCAGTTCCGAATCCTGGGGGGCATAGACCTTGAAACGATCGCCCTGAACATCCTTGACCTGCAGTTCCTGACCCTGGATGACGATTTCCTCGACCCGTTCGTCCTCCACCATGGCCATCAGCTCCGAATAGGTGACCTCGGTTTGGGCCATCTGCTGCTCGCTGAAGATCTGGTAGAGCATGACGAACATCAGCGTGATGACGATCCAGAGCGAAAGATTCTTATAAAAAGGGTTCAAAAGCGCAAACCTCCTGCCAATATATGGTTTTTTAAATTTTGCTTAAAAATAACCATCCCCGCTGTTCAGGCAACCAGTAATTCCATCTTGAGGATGGCGGTGCTCCGGGCGCCGACAGGGGCCCGGTCGCTGCGCCGCAGCCCGGCAATCCAGATAATCTCACCCCGGCTGACGACCAGCGGGTAAGCGTGTCTCTGCGCACGGGGGATTTTGTGATCGATAAAGTATTTTTTCAGTTTCTGCGTTCCCTGCAGACCGAAGGGGGCGAACCGATCGCCCGGTCTGAAATTCCTTATGGTAATGGGAAAATCTATATGATCCATATCAAAATAGGCGATGCACTGTCCAGCGGCGCGGGCCGAGCCGACCACGCGATCGAGGCGTTCCAGGTGAAGCCGCGCTCCGATCTCTTCGATGTTCACCACGCCGGTTCCCGTCACGGTATACGCGTAGTCAATTGGCGCTATGGTAGCCGGGGGCGGGCCGATGTAAAGCCGGTTCCCCAGCCGAATGGCCCGCAAACCGCCCGGCAGGTCGACGGCGCCCGACCGGCATTCGGCCTTCAGCAGCGCCCGGACGGCTTCGATCAGTTCAAATCCAATCCGTCGCAGGTCCCCGCGGATGCGCGCCAGGGCTGCTCGCAGCAACCGCCGCTGCAAACCCGGATGGCTGCGGGCCAGCGCCGCGCCGTCCAGGAGATGGTGGTTGGCCGCCTCCTCCAGCGTTACCCGGCGCAGGTGATCGTCAACCAGCGACTCGAGCCAGGCTTCTTCGTCACGCGTCAACCGGGCCAGTCGGTTAAGTCCGGCCGCAATGTTGGGGTTGTATTCGCGGCGCAGCTTGGGCAAAAGGTCATGCCGGATCCGATTGCGCGTAAAATGCAGGGTGCGGTTGGTCGCATCCTCGCCGGTGGCCAGCCCATGCTGCCGGCAAAACCGATCGATCGCCGCCCGGCTGCTACTGATCAGCGGCCGGATGACCATTCGCGACGGGGTGCCGAGGGGCCGCATCGGGGGAATTCCGGCCAGCCCGGAAGGCCCGCTGCCGCGCAGCAGGCGCATCAGGACCAGTTCGGCATTGTCGTCTGCATGGTGGCCCAGCGCGATGCGCTGGAAACCAAAACGGCACGCCGTGGCCTCCAGAAAAGCATAGCGCAGGTCGCGCGCCGCCTCTTCGGAGCTTAAGCGATGGATCCGGCGATAAGTCGCCGCATCCCCTTTCGCATAAAAAAAAGGCAGTCCCATGCCCAGGGCCTGCTGTTCCACCCGGACAGCATCCCGGTCGGCGGCCGCACCCCGCAGCCCATGATGAAAATGGGCCACCCCCAGCCGCAGCCGAAGCGGTGGGGCCAGCGCGACCAGCAGCACCATCAGGCTCGTTGAATCACGGCCCCCGGAAACACCAATCAGCACAGCGTCACCCGGTCGCAGCATGCCTTCCCGGCGAATGGCCGCATGCGCAACTTTCAGCAGGGGTTCGTCTTCCGGGATCGGGGGTGGGCCTATCTTGTTCACCGGACTGCCCTCCCGGCGGTAGCGCTGCTCGGGCGCGACCCGCCAAAGGATGCGCCCCGGGCTGCGAGGGATATCAACGGCTTCCAACCAAACCGAGAACACATCGTAACATCTTGAAATACTGATAAATGATATGTTTTACCCGTCGAAGTCAACAAATTTCAGGACGCTCGCCGGTCGGACCCGGCGGGACAGGTCCCAATTTGAGCTTGAATTCCAGCCCGTTCTGTTCGATAATGCCGCCACCATACAGCCGGCGCATTGCCTTCGCCCCGGCTGGCATTACCCTTTAACTAAGGGCATTGGGGCCGGACCCCGCGCAACGGACGCTTACGAACCTCGTCAGATCCGGAAGGAAGCAGCGATAAGTAAGGCAGGCCGTGTCGCGGGATTTCCGGCCTTCCGTTTTGGGACCGGACCGTTCCCCACCGCCCGGAACCATTATCCGGTTGTCACCATGCCACGGCGCTGTCGGTCCCTTCCCACCCGTGTTCACGCCCGTTTGCAGAGACCC
>JAAUXW010231764.1_pt1 | contig 9960 bp, 6 predicted proteins | sample 7278141 | NCBI WGS metagenome assembly JAAUXW01 (sample SAMN14350115, study PRJNA611818) | marine sediment metagenome | isolation source: surface marine sediment (2.1m) | place: French Polynesia: Moorea | collected 2018-08
AACAGAATTTTTTTATTTTTAATTTCCCGACCGACCGACTGGACCAAATTGCCTCGTCATAAATCCGCCATTCAAGGAATCAACTGACCATGGCCTTACGGTGGCTCTTTATAGTTTTTTTCTCTTATCATTCATGTTTAAGTCACGTCACGCTACTGCCTCAGCCATTGGTCCAATTGTCACCAAAATCGACAAGGCCCCTTCTTACTACCAAAGAGTCGGATCACCCACGGTCGGATTAGGCACGTCTGACTGTATACTGAATAGTCAGAATCCCGGATACAAATTTGCACAAAAAATACTATAAAGAGCCACCTTAAAAGAGAACAGCAGCAAGAACAATAATCAAATGTTTGATTTTTGATATTTTATTGCCATTTCCATTTTTTCATTTTACAAAAGATACCCAGGGATCATTCAGTTTGACTTTTTCACCAAAATATAGGGTTTGATCCAGTGTATAACCATGTTAACAAGACTCATAACAAGAACTACACAATATGTCAAAGTATACAAAACCACAAGATGTGACATCAGAAATCACCAAATGACATCATAATAACAATGACATCACTGCCATTACATCACACCATATGACATCACCCTAGTTCTGTTTGATTTTCTAGTTTAAAATAGAATTACCTTTGGTAAACAACACCTGACCAGTAAAGATCTATTATAAGAAAAGGTGGAAAGTGTGTAGAGATGAATCAATTTTAACAGTTTAGGCACACATCAACAATCCTGATATGACATTTATCACGACATTATGTCTTATGTCGTTTTTACTACTTTGACACCATCTGCAGCATGATTGCGCCATCCTTTTCTCAATGTGTTTAATATGTTAGAGAATCATGAGTTTTGGATTGCAGATGATATCATGTTTTATCTAATTTAATAATCAAAGATCCACTCACGGCAAACAAAATAGCTCAAAATCATTTTAGGTCATAATTGACCAATCAGTTAATGCTCTAAGACTCAACAAGATAATAACAGTGAAAATACACATAACAACTCAAAAATAGATTGAAAACTAAAAAAAAAGTATAATATATAGTAGTGCAACTCTGCAAAATAACTTCTACAACTCATTTATTTGAGTAAGACATGAAAGTCTCATATTTTCTCAAATCTATTTACATTTTAAACCAAAAATTTACATTATGTTTTCTATCAGCCACACTGAATAATTATGTAGCCCATGACAAAAAAGATATAAGCTTGTCACAAGTGTTTTTGTTTAAGCACACTAAAATCACATCATCTATTAAAAGTTGTTTAAAAACATTGTTAAAGCAGAGCTTGAAGCAAGATAGGGCTTAGCACAAAATACAAGATCTTCACATTACTGTTGATAAGAGCTCAACCCTGGTGGTGTGTACAAGGAAAAATACAGGGGTTATGTCTGTTCCAAATATTATCGAGCCACATAAGTACTGTAAATCAACTTAATTTCGCTGCTAGAAAACTCGGTGTTTTCGCCATTTTGGGTGATATTAGGGTATTTTCCTTACATAAAACTCTATTTAATGACTGCCTGACCATGAAATTCACAAAATTTAATTGCACGCGAAATTTTGTTGATTTACAGTATATTTTTAGACTGTTTATTTTACAAAGTGTATGAAAAGATATCACAGATGACAAGGGTCACAATATTAAGATTATTACGTGGAGTAAGTGATCCTCTGTTTTATCCTGCTAGTGTATTGAAATCCTGCTAGTGTATTGAAATCTTGAAAGTATATCAAACTTAAACATTAACTTTGGCCATGATAAGGCTATTCCAAGTTGATTTTGCATTTCTCATTGGAGGGCGGCTAGGTTTTTGCCTTAAATTTGGCGTCAAAATTGGCAATTGATGGATAGGAAATGATTAAAAACTAAACAAAAGCAGGTCAATTAAACTAAACAGGAATTTTTTCCTTCCCAGAGAAAATTTCAGTCCATTTTGTATCTCATAACCCTTAGGAAATATTATGTGTATCCATTCTAAACCATTTGATATCATTCTCTTTTTTTTTCCAGGTTTTTTTTTTATTCGGGAGAGCGGCCAGGTTTTTCTATGCTCATCTAATGAGAGACGCTAAATCAACCTAATTTCCAAGTTTGTGCCATGGTGACCTAAAGAGGGTCTTTAAAGTCAACTTCTTCTTATAAAAAATATTATTAAGGACCAAAGACACCAACTTAATGTGTTACACCACTGTTTGGAAAGAATGCCATAATTATTTGATATGATATATTTGATGAGCTGTTACAACATACATTTGTTTTTTGCATGTTCCAACTATGATCATGGTATGGTTGGGTTAAAAAACACAGGACTAAATCCCATTCAAAATTGGAAATAGAGGGGATGGAATAGGAATAGGATAGTAAATATAATAAGCGCAAGGATGGAAATTGTACAGAGAGTGGCAAAGTTACAGGGAGATGCATTGCAGGTCAAATGGGATAGCCCTGTTTGGTAATGAGGTCAGATTGTTAGGAATGTAGGGGAATATTTACAGGATATCTTGCAATGTTTACAGCATTTAATTGGGCACTAGATATGGGCCCTCAACCTGTATTGGCTCTGAAGATAAACATTGATTGGGGTCCTAGGCCCAAGGAATCAACTATTAACCAACACTTCCCTTTCTTTAACTGGCAAAAGGACCATAGCTGGAGCACAATAGTAAACTATCACCCATCAGGCAATAGAGTCACAGTAATATAGTGCAGCACCAACACCATTGAAATAAAAAAACCTATTACCAAAATCACCCTTTTTTAATTAATCCAAATGTGCAATCTATCATGGTTTCAAAGGTAACACTTCGCTCGCATACTATTTACAGAGTCGTAGTTGAATCCTAATTTCAGACCTCTTTAGAAGACACCATCAAGCAATTCACAAGGTCTTAAAAAGAATTAGTATTCCATGTATACCATGGTTGGACCAGTGTGGGCCCCAGGAGCAAGCTGGGTGTGTTTAAAGTTGGTGGCATAGTACAGTTTTGGACCCTTAGTGGTCCCCTTAAACCCATGTATGGGTATAGGGTTATAACAGACTGCAGGAGTCTAAAGACCTGATGTGTTTAGAGCTAGTGGAATGGTGCTCCTGGGACCCCCAGTGGCCCCTTTAAACTTCATTTACAAATACATCTTAACTCGGGGATCCTTATTACCATTAATACTTTACACGTTAAGGGTAATCACAATGGTTCCCATCTGTTCATGAACACATGCAATCAACAGCCAGTAACTTGGGAAGATATAAATGGGTTTTACTCAACTATAGATCATGACAATCCATTTGTTAGAATTGCTTGAAGGACATTGAACATATTTTCCATGTGAATTATATGGATTATCCTTTACAGAACATAACATGGGGGGTACATTTGTTTAATTCTGCAATATCCACATGTAGAGAATATGGTGAGGGTTAGTTACACAAAAGAAGCTCCATGGAACATTCATTGAATAAAAATAATTCTCGGGGAACTTTTTTTGATAATTGCCTGCTGTCTAAGGAAGAATTTAAAATTAGTGCGAAATATTACTTACTGTCATATTACTCAATATGCAGATTATTTTAGCATATTTTTCTGTGTTTTTATACACAGAAAAGCAATAAGCCATGAATTATTTATTTATATAGTAAACATATTTTAATAAATAATTTGTCATAGTGGGATTTCCATGGAAATGAAAATTGGCAAAAACTGTGATTTAATAATGTATCTCTGAACATGCATTAAATTGACTAGACATTATTGCCTATTTGTAATGTAGAGAAAAATTCTCCTGTCTTGAGACTGTCATGGTCATTTGATATAAAAATGAACTTCTATACAAATGTCATGTATGTGATGTTGTATGACAGAAATAGGTTCTTGTGCATTTACCTCACTATCATTAATTACAAATGACAGGATGTAATACAATAGGTTTACTGCAACAAGCACCGGTTTGTGGTACATCATGATTAAGCTCCTAAAATACATGCTATACATTTATAGGGAACTGACATGAGTCTACAATTCTAAATCACAAAGTCACATATTGCACTAGTATCTTAAGTAGGTGACAAAAACCATGCAAACCATCACTTTAGTCCATAACAAGTATGATATGCAATTTTATCCCAGGTATCATGAAACTTATTGTTTGTCAACATTTGGTGATTTTTGCCTGCTGGGATATGTATATGTGAAGCAAGAACCAAATATAATATTGCATGTGAATACCAATTGCATTTTTAAGACATTCACTTTTATTTCATGCATATCATGGTAGGGAGATTTTAGATTTTTTGGCATATCATACATCCTGGAGATAGTTTCTTATCATAAAACAAAATATTGTCCTTGTAAGTTCCCATAAATCAGTTTTAACATAAACATATCATAATCAACAGATTAATACTGTACAATGTTATTCTATCTGTCAAAACTTCGTAAACATCTAATAAAATCTATATAACAAAATATACAGTTCCATTTGGTATTACCACTTCAAATCACCACCACAACATTAAAATTCTAATTCTATTCATTTAAGCATTGGTCCACTATTCTAATAATTATGATTGATAATTAGTATTTCTATTTTGTTCCACTAACAACTACATGGTCAAATCAAAATGCACTTTAAGCTCCATCAATATATATAAAAATATACACAGCTTCCGCGATGGAAAAACACCAAAATACAAAATCATGGCTTTGATACTTAAATGCTCTTAGTAAAGAGTATATTTAATTTAAGCATCACAAAATTATATTACCAAGAGCAATTCACAGAATAACTCAATCATTTTTTCATTCAAAGTGTCACATATGAATGCATTCTCCTGATATAAAATGATGAAAGTTGATCCGATAAAGAGCTCTGGTCAAAGCATGTTATAATGGCACGAGTTGTACAGTTCTATGCTGTTTTAAAAATATGAGCATAAGTACACAAAATACACAGTAACCTCATATTTGAGACATTTACTAATGGCAGTTACTAATCTATGGCACACCTGCCATTGACCTTGAAATGAACCTAACCTTTCCGGTCAATCAGGTCCTATGATATATCCTACTGAGCTATTCTTTTGGTCAGAGACTTTTCGATATGTATTTGATGACTATATTTCCACAAATAAATCCCTCTGAAAAGATTAAGTTAGAAATTAGCTGTTTGCCCTAAACTAAAGCAAAAAAGGAAGATAATCAATGTTCCGCCAAAGTTACAATTTTCCCAGATACACAATTAGATTCATTGAGATTCTGACATCTACCCTGTTTTCACTGAATATCATATTAAACTGTTTCTGAGAACACTAATTGGTAAATTTTACAAAATTTACAAATTTGTAAATTTTACTAAAGAGAAAACCAATTTGATAAACAGCTATTTTAATGCATGTTCAAGCTATAAAGATTGTTTGCTATCAACCTTCTTTTTGAATTCAAGAACCTTCTAAACTTAAAAACATTTCTGTTTAAATTGAAACAATCATAACACCAGATAACCTACCATCAAACAAAATCTGTGTACATATTAAGAGTTAACTCACAATGCTCCACTAGTTTAGACATTTTCCCTGTGTCACAGTGGCCACTGAAAGGTCTGAGGAAGTCTGTATGTTCAACACCTATATGGGTATGGCTGTCTTGCCAAATATCCTACATCAGACATATCCTGAATTAGCGAAATTGAAATAACCCCCTAGTTAATCAAGTTGAATAACTTAGAAATTTCCTTTTAGAATTGGAATTTGAGCATGGCCATTTGTAAACTCTAATGCTGTAGAACACTATTTTGTTCTAGAACCAAGAACAATACCATTGTTCCAGATGAGAAAAAGGAGTAACTTCTGTCTTGTTTGTAAAGTACTGGCACACCTCCAAATACATGTGTAGTGTGCCAAAATGACTATGACTGCAGTGCTTTCTTTTTTTCTCTTTTGGAACTAAAAGGAACTTTAATGAAGGATGTTTGATTAAGAAGGAGACTGTTTCAAGATACTTTGGCTCAGCTGGTGCTCAGCATCATCCTTTAAACCCACTGAGAACATTGTGATAAGCTGACTTCATATCATTTTAAGACCTCAGGCAACATTTTGGTAAAATCTGGCCTGTGAACAGGGATGTCCGGTGTACAGGAGGGCTTGGCACTGACTGTAACATCTACAACACTTCACTTCACACCAGGGGGAGTCACACATGGCCAGCCCAATCAGAGGCTGACCATGTGATCCAGCATGAACTACCCAGACAGTGAGTACTCAAAAATACCCACTGCTTGTTCATACAACTGTTCACTAAGTCAACACAGCCCTCTCGAGGACAAACTCAAACAAAACATGAACCAACATGGTATGTCTAACAGGTTTGAATTTGCAACCAATGAGGATTAAGCAGCACACCAGGTCACATGTCCTTAGAATGGCAGCTGGCTCTCAATGAAGAGAGCATCCAGGACTGGAGGTGGCTTCACAATGCTGTGTTCCTTTAAATGTTCCAGTCGCTTTAGGCCTTCCCTACAGAGGGTCCTCAGTTGTGGAAGAGTGCCAAGGATGCGGGAGAAGAAGTTTGGCTTCTGTTGGGCTTCATGATTGTAGGTGCAGTGGTCCCGTAATGCATCTATTATCTTAAACTGGTGGTCCTCAAGCTTCTTTGGCTCTTTGAGGCCATGTCGCTCTGGATGAAAAGAAAGGAAGATTAATTGAAGGAAAGAGTTACTTTCTATCTTACAACCTCTTGACTTTTCTTAATATCCGGCTGATATTCAGCTGATGCTAAAACAGCTATTACGAAAGGCTGCGTGGATATGAATTCCACCATCCAGCCTTTCATCATTGCTGTTTTAGCACTGGTGGAATATCAGCTTGATATAAAAGTTATGCATGTGAAACTAGATAAAACACATATTATTAGAGAAAAGTATGGACTAGAAGTACGTAAATAACTTACGAGTGATCATAGTGAGAGCAGACATGCATGCATAAGATGAGATGTCCAGGTCCATGTGTTGTAAAGTCCGACCAAACTCAATAATGGAGTTGATCCAATCACCAAATCCAGGCAGACATTGTAGCCGATGTAACACCAATCCATTGCAGAATGTCACTCTCTCATCATCTCGCTGAATCCTAGAAACAAAAAGGTTGATAGTTGTTAAGTAAAATGTACTGAAAAGAAATCTGACAATCTGTGAGGTAGCATTTTTTATAGAGGACCACGGCCCACCCTGTCGATTGTACAAGTGGAGTGGCTTGGTGTTCGCATTGATGGTGATCAATCAGGACCGTCCGCACAGTTGAATGGTCAATTCCACATATTAATAACGGGAAACCCATGTGGCAGGCATTCCACAATATAACCACTGAGTAGATAGAGATCACTCTGGTTAATTAGGCTCTGTTTTTCAACATTTTAGCTTATGCATCCAGATGGGTCCATGACTGGAGGAAAATTCCTTTTCATTTTTACTATTTTGTGGGAAATATAACTTCTATTGATACTAGTATGTAACTGCATGACTGAAAAAAGGTTCTCTAGAGAAATATTCATTTCCTTTATTCATTGACCTTCCATAATAATTTCAATTAACACTTAGAGAAAAAGAATTATGAGTTAGGAAAATAAAAAAGCGCATGAACTTTCTTTTATAACGCAAATATTAACAGTATCCATGGCTGTAGCTTTCAAAATAACAGTCTGAAACAATTACACTTGATTATGATGATATTTTTTAACAATTAACGCATTGTTGACTATTCATCGCCTTTCCAAAAAACCATCGCTAAATGAATTGGAAAATATTTTTTTAAGTGGCTAGACTTATATTTATTACTTTAGATCAACAAATGTTCGCACATGATTAATGTTCGTGAATTTCGCGATTTAACAAATCTGCAAACATTAATAGCGTGCAAATTTGTAGCCCTTGCTCTCTACTTTCATGTCCAAGTTGAATTCTTAATATCGGACCATTATTAAGAGATTTATTGGCACTTTTTTAAGGTAAGGTTGGACAAAATGTTAAAATTGGACCGTTATTAAGGGAGTTATTGACACTTTTTGAAGCAACATTGAACAAAGTGTTACCTCTCATGACAAGAATCCGCAAACATTAATAGCAGCGAACTGGTTTATTTTGCAAAAACGCGAACATTTATAGCCTCGAATATAAGTTGATCCACAGTAATCAAATTTGCCTAGTGAGACAGAAGCAAAAATCATGCAACAAATTAAAGTGAAAGTGCATGCCTTAATGAATGATGCAAGCATTTTCAATTTATCAAGACTTGCCCTAACTGCATTGGCCAGGCCAGGGTATGTTAGTAGATCTGACACAAACATATAACTGTCAGCACTGTGTTTCAAATGCCTGCCTTTAAATGCATCATTACTCTCTGAGGAGACATTGATTTCTAATATGGTTGCTTAAAGTTATCTATGCATCCCTACCTGTAAGCCAATTTTAATACAAAGAGTTCCAGGGTTGCAGTGTTAAAGAGTAGATCCTGGTCTTCCTTACACAGGTCTCCAAATCCAGGGATTCTCTCTGCCCAAGACTTGATGACATCCATAGAACTGAGTATGATGTCATAGAATTGGCTGATGATGTCAGCATTATTTGTCATCTGTTTAACCTCCTCTGCAGACAATGCTTTGAACTACAAGAAAAATTGAATTCATAATTTTAGACTCTGTTAAGGTGAGCTCTTTAGAGGGTGTCTCTAGATTTGTTATTATGCATTCAATGCATCATACCGCTACACTAAAGCACTATAGGCATCACTCATGAGAATTACAATAGTTTCTGATCCGAAAGTAATATGTCAGATATATAACAACCATGAATATAATTATGCACCTCTTGAAGTAACATGTGATGTGCCATAGGAGTCTGTTCTTGATCCCCATTTGAGCAAGAATGCTTGATCTTACTATGAGATGATGTAAAAAAGAAGGTTCACATTACTAGTATATTATATGGATGAATAATGCCTTACCTTGCTGTAGTCTAGGTTAGGTATATCAGGAGCAGTGTCAACATGCGCTCGCACCAGTGCTGTTATCAGAGACACTGGTGGCGAGGGTGGTGATTCCTGTGGAGATTTAGGTTTCGATGGCAAGCGACCTCGTCTTCCTTTCAAGGAGTCTGTTCTTACAACTAAAATTCAAAAGTTAACAATGAAAGTCAATTTTGATTCAAAGACAATAATTCTGAATTAGGAAATTAGTAAACACACTCCTAATTACTTTTAGTGAGCAATGTTTATGGCTATTGCATACCATAATATTGCTGGATAAAATCAGGTACAAAAATTGATTTGTTCATATTATATATATAGTAATAGCACATAAATCTTTGTAGGTGATTATCGGATGGATAAATATTTTAAAAACAATTCTTTGGCACTGATATATCTCCTGCCAAGTTTGCTTTTGTGCCAGAAAAACTCATGCGGCTTTTTATTCATCTGTAATGTTTCTTATTGTAGAGCTTACAAATTAATTCAGCGAAAATTATTGTTTTTGTTGCTTATCACAACAGTGAAGAGGAAACGACATCTGATGGGCAATATTTCATTTTTTAGACAAATGGTGTTCGATTTAAAGCAGGAAAACCCCAAAGTCTGAATTGCTATTCTGTTCTTCAAATAAGGTGGTCTGTTGACTATAAAAATAAAGGAAATGTATCAATTTTCTGGTTATGACAGCAAAAAGATTGAATGGTCATAATAAAATAAGACATCACAAAGCCTATGCAAAACCATGATGAAAGGACACAAATGACCAATTCAAAACAGCCTGACAGCGTGGATTGACCCTTTGCGAACCTTTCAAAGGAAAAAAAATTCAATGCTGTTCTGGACATGGTCTGGGATCAGAGGTCAGCAGGTGGAGGGTTGGGAGGGTGAAAGGGGGAGCAATGCCCACTGCCCTGTGGCTATCGCCT
>JAAUXW010004616.1_pt1 | contig 9954 bp, 10 predicted proteins | sample 7278141 | NCBI WGS metagenome assembly JAAUXW01 (sample SAMN14350115, study PRJNA611818) | marine sediment metagenome | isolation source: surface marine sediment (2.1m) | place: French Polynesia: Moorea | collected 2018-08
TCACACGACTTTACAAGCCTCACATTACCTCCCGGTGAGAGAACTCCATTGAACCTTCAACGAATTTCCAAGTGCTGCACATTTTGCGCACCTATAGATCCACTCTCAGTACAATCCGGTAGCAATCAGGGGTTCATCCCTTGCCTAAGGGTATTACTGTGCGGCCTGACCTGAGCGGGAATCGAACCCACGACCTCCGGCATTGAAGTCCGACGCCTTAACCGCCAGGCCACGACGTCCCCCTTAAGCAACACAGGCCCTGTGAAAACTGTCAGACTTTGTTGAAATGTTTTACAACTTATCAAAAATTAATCTGAAAAGTAGAATACATGAAAGCACCCCAATATTGATTTAAGGTTTGCTAATTTCAAGGCACTGTGGCATTAAACATGTTTAGGGGGCATCTTAAAGAGAGATTATAATTTTTCAACATAAATATAAATTTATGTGATTTCAGGATGGTTTCTTCATGGGTGAATTAATGGATGGGCGTCGAGGTCTTGTGCCTTCTAATTTCGTGGAACGAGTTCCAGGTTGGATTTTCAATATGTTTTCAGTGTCTTTAGGATGTAGTTTTAAACCTGTTTCTAAACCATACATGCTGCAGGATCTGGGAAGTTCATGAAAGTACAGTGAATTCTTGCTAACATGGATGCTTGACAGGGCTAGAGAGAACTGTCCATAGAAGTAAGGTCTTTGCATTTTAGAGGCATCCATAAGGCGAGGCTCTGTTGTACTTTTATATGATGATACTAATAATGTTGGTAAATCCGTACATAGATATTCCACAGCCAAAGCACCACAAAATTACAGTCACTTAGATAACTTAGAAGTGCAACTCAATATAATTAGGCTTGAATGTTAGGAATATTCTTTTGCAGTTATATAAGTAATGATAAACAGTGTACCTGGTCAAGCTGTTAAGTTTATTTATTTAGTATTTTGTTCATTTTAAGCATGAATGCATAGGCATAGGAATTAAGGTCATCACAAAAGTGTACATAGATGTTTTGACACAGTTACATGAACACTTATTATGGAACCTGTCTCTACTTATTCTTAGTTCTGAAAAGTATATATTGCCATTCATACTTTAAACATTATAATAGCAGCAGGTTTCTTCATAATTAGAAGTTCATGGAACTGTGCAAGAATGTCTCAGGGACTTCCTGTGGTGGACTTAATATGGCAACCTAAATTGAATCATAGCCTTTCTTCAACTTAAGTAGCTTTAGAACTGAACAACAGCCTAGGTAACATCCTTAACAGTCTGTAGAAATCACTCTCACATAGCATGCAATTATTTGTTTTTATCCCTTAATTTCTATCACTTTTGTTCATGCCAATGTCTCCGCTGCTGCCCTGTTTCCTGATTTGGTCCCTAACTGTGGTTCTGCACTCTGGCCAATTAGATGAAGACTTGGAGGATTTTCATGCACAGATGGCACAGAGCCAACAAGATGATGGTAGTCTTAGTGGGAGTATTCAACATGAGCTAGAATTTAACAGTAGTGATGAAAGTGAAAGATTAGCTGAACAGGCAGGTGAGAAAATAGTACATGGATGCCCAACTAGGTTTACTTGATTATGCAAAGTATTTTCCATTTTGTGACACAGTTCTCTATATGACTGATTCCATGTTAACTACTCCAAAAGTTTATTTGTATACCATCTCTAAATTTGGCCTATTTAGTACTGTGCCTAATACATTATTTGAAACTATGGCTTTCCAAGGACTCCCTGGAAAAAATACTAAATGCTTCAAATTGGAGGCAATACAGTGACATTAACATTCAGTATGCCAGACTGACATGGAATCAGACATATATCACTTATCCCTTACCTACAATTGTACATTCACCCAGAGTATTGTGGGTTGTCAAAGGATTAGCCCAAAGGAAAGAGGTTTCATTTTGCTATATTTTACTGGATATGAATATCAAAAGCATCAGAAACAAAAACTGGTATGGGATGTATGCATGGCTTTAGTATTGAAGTACTCCCAAACCTTCAACCTTACCTATGGTAGACTGTACTCCCTAGATATTTTATGTTCATCAACTAACCAGATGCAACTCCATCTTTTCTTGCTATGGCATCTGTCTGAAAGTGATGTTTGTGTTCAATACAGGCTTGTTTTTGCGTCTTAAAGACGACACATATATTTACATCCTTATTACTTCAGCTATACAGGAATTCATATTGAGCTACCTTTTGGAGCAGTTGATAGCAGTTGATTAAGGAATGATGGATTCATATGCACTACTTAAACGACACTTTATTTAATACGTTTAAAGCTTCAAATTTTATTGTAATACTGCACCATTACATGTTATCTGCTTCTCGAATTTTAACTGTCACAATACTTATGCAGTGTTTGCTACCACCTACACTTGATGAATGCTTGTAAAACTACTGAAACAAATGTCACTAAATACCAAGCCTGTTTTTTAAGAACTATCTCATCCTGTAAGACTTTCAGTCTCAGGTCTTGCAAAATCTTGCTGACTTCAATTATATCTTTCATATTGATGTATGTAACATAATCAGTCAACAACCATTAGGCCATTCAATCTTTCCTGTGTTTCAAATTACCTTTGCATGAAATGTCTTCCACATAGGAAAGAAAAATGAATGATAAAAAAAAAAAACAATATTTCTTTGAAATCTACCTATTTGAAGCAAAACATTGAATGGCTTCATTTGGAATATGTGTTTTGAAGTACCTTGTTGTAAAACATATACAAGCATAATTTTATTCTGTTTCTAATTTTCACAGTAATTAATATCATGAAGTTATGATTAAGATGACAGGATGCCTTCAAAGATTTAAGAAATGATAATGTATTTGATTGTGAAAATGAAACTTAGAAAATTATGCTTCACATACCATAGAGGACATTTTCAATACATATTACACTGGTTGTGTACCCATTCTTTCAGTTGACTTAGGTGGACCTGTGTCAAGTATAGGTTCAGGGCCTCCCACTGTGGGAGCTGATAAAACCATAGAAGGCCTAGAGGACCTGGAAGCCATTACAGAAGTGGATGAAGACACCTTAACACAAACCTCAGATATAAGTGTCAGTGTTAGTGAAATTGATGGCAAACATAAAGGTATTGTGTTGATTCTAGCTGTTTGGGTCCTCAAATTAAGCTAATTAAGATGTTATTTCCATGGGAAACACATGTTGTCCCCACAACATTCAATCCAGAGCATCCAAATTTTAGTTTACCACCAAAGTAACTGGGGAGGAAATGTTTTATACATGTTCAAATTAGGTAACATTTGGCCCATTGAAAATCTATATGCAAAAAGGCCAGATTGTCAGACTCCTGTCATCCAAAAGCAATTTTGTAGTACCCTCAAAATCTTGGGACATCATAAATTTACATACCAGTAGGCTGTGGTAAAGAAATGGATATTGTAATCCTGTTTCATAATGTAATCAATGTAGTTGCTTTTTGCACATACGACAGATAGATGCAGCTTTAACTGAGTCAGATTTCCTGTTCTTGTCTTTTAGTGTTTTTGCACAAAAGCTTTACACATAGGCCAGAATAGTGCAATCAGTTTAGTGATAATCTATAACCAGTTCCAGTATCAGTCTTCTCTATGAATTACCGATCGATCTGTGTGGATCAGGCCACAAAGAATATATAGTCTACTTTAAGTCCTGCCATGTATTATTTTCCTAAGATTTTAGGCTGAAACCAACAAAATGGTATCATTGGAATGCCATTTTTATTGTTCAAACACTTGTGCATACAGTTTAGAAAAATATTAAAAGATCTATTTACTGCACAAGGCCTGACAGTGGACATCTCCTGATTACAGAAAGACCTTGGGCTGGTAATGGTCAGGCTTAAGGTCAAACGGTTCTGACAGGAGAGTGTGGACAAACAAGCTGACTGGCTGATGAGGTTGATAAAAAAAGGACTTAAAACAGACAAACAAACAAAATTATATGCAGCCTTACCATTGTAAATGAATTAAATGCCACCATGTTGTATTTCTAGGGGTGCCTTTTCCAAGGAACCTACAGTTAGATCGGCAGCTGCATAACAGTGTTGTTGTAAGTTGGCAGCCACCTGAAGGATTAACTGTGACAGAAGTGCAATCTTACCATGTATATGTAGATGGAGATTTCAAGACCTCAGTCAAGTCCACTGAGAGAACCAAAGCACTACTTGAAGGTGTTGATTCTGCAAGAGTGAGTGGCCCTTTTCCTTTTCTTTGAGTGTTAATATCCAGATTTAGATTTATATAATGGGCATCTTTGGAACTAAATTAGATTTTCTGAATGTTACTTTTTGTCACACAATGTATTTTAGAATAAGGTTTTAAATTCCAATAGAAGGTTAAGGTCATCAAGGTTACCCGGACAAGATTCAATAATGATAATGTCCAGAAATGAAATCATACTTTGAATGCAAACATATTTTTATTGTTTCATTGCAGACCCACAGGATCATTGTGAAAACCATCACCAACAGAGGTCAGTCAAAAGATGCAGAATGTACCATCTTGGTTGGAAAAGGTAAATATAGTAGAGAATTCTGTCTTGAAAAAGGATTATCATGGTTTGTTTCTGATGGATCCAATAAAATCTGGCTGCATGCACTTTAAAAGAGGTCACCCTTAAACATTACCTTTCTTAGAGATCCCAGAAGATTTGATGGAATGCCCTTGGAAGATTACCCTTAAACGTATACCTGCCTCCACTTAACCACCGCTCCTCACTTGGATATAATTGTTTTGTGAACTAGTTGTTATATAATAGTTCTTTAAATACAGTACCTTCTTTTCATTTTTTAGATGTGAACCTTGCACCAATAGACCTTCAGATCAGTAGGCTGACTGCTACAAGTGCCACTTTCTCATGGATGCCAAGTAACAGCAACTTTGAACACATTGTTTCAGTCAATGGCATTGATACCAAAATTGCCAAACCTGCTATCTACAAAGTTCATCTTTCAGGTAAAGTTTTGTATCATTATAAAATACGTGTACTGCCTGGCAGTCTTCTATTAGCATTTGAATATGCATAATTACTACATATTCCATAATAAGTATAATTTGCACCATATAGAGTAACCAGATTAGATAAAATGCTTGTGGATATGGCTGCCATTGCCATTTATGAAATGCTGAGCTGTGTAAATATCGAATGAATGGGCTTACTAGATGCTAAGGTACAGGAACATTATGCCAAATGGTCATTATTTCCAGGTCTTGCCCCACGTTGTCGCCACCGTGTTTCTGTTCGACCCAAGGTCCCAGGTCCTCCTCCCACCGCTCAAGATAGACAAAAGTTAACCGCCTTCCTTCACTTTTCAACGCCTGCTGGAGGTAAGTAAAACATTTAATAAGCAAGATATGGCATGATAGAATCAAATGAAATCAGAAACTGAAATTTTCAGCATAGATTACCAGCCAGATGTGTTCTGGATTCTCAAAATGTTGATTCTGGTGTCTAATGCAGAGGTTTACGTTCCTTTCATCTGTAAAGGAAGGTAATCTCCAACCTTGAGTTTGCATATACTCACTGCATATTGCAACCAGAATCCTAAATTTTGTTTTCAAATTTGTTGCAGGTACCCCAGATGCACCACTAGATGTTCAAGTAGAATTAGGCCCCCAGGATGGTACCCTACTCATCACATGGCTACCTGTTACGATCACAACAGCTGGGACCTCAAATGGCTGTGTTGTAACTGGCTACACTGTCTATGTGGATGGCCACCGTACCAAGGCACTCATGTCACCCACTGGGGATCATGTTGTGTTGGAATGGAGAGACATTGTACACTCCACACCTGAACCTAGACAGGTTTGAATTTATATTAGTTAGATACATCAAAAGTTTAAATGTAATCTGCTTTGAATAATCCCACTGCCTTTAGAGACCTTCAAATGAAACTTTATAAAGTATTTCATTTAAATTACTAACAGCTTGGGCTGTCACTATTGTCACATTTGGTATTTAGTCCAGGTATCAAAGCTCATAATGGAGCTGACTTTGCAGAAATTGTGACAAAGGTTTTTTGTTTTAAAAATGCTTTTCCTTAATTTTCCCCAGAACTTTGTGTTCATGTCCAGGACACTAGAAAATGCATAAGGCTTACATCAATACCAAAGGCACGGACAATTTCTTTTTCTCTTGTCTGAGCAATTTTACTCAATCTTGATATGGCTATGCACAAAACCTTCTGTAGGTGACTGTTACTACAACAAGTGATGGTAAAGAATCAGCCAACTCTGACCCCTTCCTCCTCTCAAATCAGCTGGTCCAGGAAATTAAAAAAGGTGCTATGCAACAAAGACCATCAACTGGGGGAAGACAAGTAAGTTTAATTAGAACGATTATAAAATGGGCAAGGAAGTATATACTTAGTCTAACAAATAGTTTGCGGCCTGTAGAGGATTGATCAGTAGGGCACAATATAGCATCAAAAATTAGATAAGCCTGTAGTGTATTCATATCAGCATTTTGATATCCTCTTATATATAAGCACATCTGATATGCAGGACTAGTTACATAGCTGACAAATGAGACTGGTTCATTTGAAGAAAAAAATTGACACCTGAACTGGTATTGTTTCTCATCATAAAAATAGCCGTAGATAGACCTTATAGATCTCATTTGTACAATTTGGGCTGGTTATTGCCTTTTATGTGAGACATAAAGGAGCAGTGAACTACTAAAACTTACGGGATTTCAGTGGGTTGAATCATAGGACTTACAAAACTTCCCTAGTTCTCTTTACTAAATGAACCAGCCTCAAATACTAGTAAGTACTCCATATGCTGCTTTATGGATTGTAGCAGGTGGTGCTACAATATAGTCTTGTTCCAATATGGAGGCTGTACCAAATCTTTGAAAATTAATATAGAAAAGCCATGAACAGACTCTGGGTCACCATTTGATATTGGGTCCACATTTAGTTTACCAAGGAGTCCTCAAATTGTTTGAAATTTGCACTTTTTAAGTTTAGAACAGTGAAAAATGCTATCCAATGTATTAAAAGGTCCAGTAGGTTATCATGTAGGAATTATGTATATGCCATTTACCTATCAGTAATGTTTGACTTTATTTGTTTCCAAACTAAATTGCAACGTTTTACTTAACCATTACATATTTTTATTTTTATTTAAGTTCATCCCATTTACGATATCGACTATATTTTTGTCAATTCTTTTCCTTTTTAATCCCTTTCCTGCCCACTACACTCAACCCTCTAGGAAGGCGAAATGAATCATATTACAGATTCTAAAAGCACTGATTGGGTAGTTGTAACTCAGGAAGAGGAGGTAAACCAATCAGCAACAACTGCTCCTTTTAATCCATCTACCAATAAGAAACCTTGTACAAAGCCCTCTATTGCTACAAACTCCCAGCCTCTAAGTACAGAGTTTGCCACTGGAGCTTATAATGATGGACAGGTATATTGCTATATTCCATCCCACTGAAGTGCAGTTTCACGTAATCACACACAAATGGGCATCTTCAGTTTTATTCATGTGCGTGAGTGAAAAAGAGATTAAGATCGGTGTAGGAAAAAGTGAATAAAAAATGAAGTTGCAAAGATTCTATTGTGCAAATCGCACAATTCTCCTTTCTTTTTGCCTGTCTCTCTTACTTTATTAACTCATTCACATTGTAAATAGAATACTACTGCTTAAAATGCTATGCCTAGCCACTTCCATAACCTACTAAACCAGTTAGTGGTGAAGACGTTTGAACGTTGATGGATCAACAAGAGCACAGTCACTCTAATAAGCAATGTTTTACCTTACCATTGTGTATTGTACTTCAGAGTCACTCTACTAAGCAATGTTGTACATCACCATTGTAGACTGTATATTATGTTATTTTGTTGCAAATAATTGACACTGTACCATACCAATATAGTAATATTAGTTAATTAATTAATCAATCCAATCATTGCAATCGACCACTTCAAATCTACCCAAGACTAAACACTGCATGCTGACATGTACATGTAGATCTGACATAATGTAGATATTTGTAAATTCCTTGTAGTTGATCAGTATTTATGTATCTTCATATGACAGTGCACAGTAGCAAAGATATATCATTTGCATCACTTATATATTTTGAGAGGAATACCTAATTGCATGTTTTGATGTATGATAAAAATTTCGATGAAAAAGAAAGGCTTGACCGCCAAATTCCAGAATTAGGCCAAAATTCTGGAATTTGCATGGTATTGTTTTCAAATTTCAGGGAAAGAGAAAATACCATGTCCCTGACAATTTCCATCAATTTTTATGAAAATTTTGTTCTGTGGTGTATAATACCACGAAATCCGTGGTATTAAATACCACGAAACCAAATTTCCATGAAAACTGATGTCAATTCTCAATGAAACTTATCCATCAATTTTTATGCAACTGTTGTTTCGTGGTATTTAATACCACGGTTTTCGTGGTATTATATACCAAGGAACAAAATTTTCATAAAAATTGCCAAGATTTCTCAATGAAGCATTATTTTCACTTTCCCAAAAATTTGAATACAATACCATGCAAATTCCAGAAATTTGGCCCAATTCTGGAATTTGGCGGTCAAGCCTTAAGAGGTATTTACAATTAGCCATTTGTTTTGTCTAATGTTTTGGACAGATTTAAAAACCCCAGCAAGAGCAGTCCCAGACATGTACAGTAGACCCAAAGTGTGAAATGATTGAATCATCAGTATATTGACATATAAAACGTAAATATTTGTCAAAACAAATCCACTTTTAATTTTGTTTCAGTTTTTGCAAATGACATATCTCCCAAATTTGTAGAATATGCACAATATGATAATTGCATAATTGATATTTTTATACCTCCGGTTAGATTTAGTCAGTATTACTCTCATTTGTCAGAGAGCATCAATCAAATGTTGTTTTGTGGCTGTATGTAATCTAAAAGATTATCTAAATGCTTATGTGAAGATATTTGTTAAATCTTGATTGAGTAGCTGTTCTTGACTATTCAAGTAATGATCCATACCATCACATGCACGAATAAGATTATATTATGTTTATGTGTACCTCATCCTTCAAAAATTCTGCAAACATTATCTATATCTAAAATATATATAGTGCATCCAACTGAACACTTCAGTTGTAATAAGGAAGTGAACCAGAGATTTCTCTATAGAAAACAATGTTTTCCTTAAGTCTTTTTGAAGGATGTAAATCTAGTTAGTGGCACCTTTTATGTTGACATGGCCCACCATTTTTGTTTTGCCAGCCTGCACTAGGGGGTGCTATATTAGAACTAGAGGCCAGCCAATCAGAACTCTCCGATATAGCTGAAGAGGAAGAAGGAGAATCTCCTAGCGACTCAGAAAACCACAAGGTACAAAAAGCATCATTGTCTAGAACTCACGGTGATACATTATTTGCCTGTTGGAAGAGAAAGGGAGACTGTGAAATGGCTTTATTTCTGTGGCTTGGGTTTACTGTTTCAAATTCATCAACCATAGACAAAATAATGTGGCACATATTTCATGATCCAAATCTCCTGTCGCTACATGCATTGCCTTCAGCCATTAACTTCAGCATCACTGGTTTTGGGTAAGACACAACAACCTTTCATTCAAATCCTTTATTCTTACCATGCCAATGTTATTTCTCCTTTTCCAACCCTGCTTTGCACACGGGTTATTTTCCCAATTTTATTACCTGCCTCTCCCACTTATTGTTTATGCAAGAATCTGCTTGTCTAAATGTAACCATGTGCTTTTCGTGTTCACAATCTGAGCTTTTGTCGTTCATTTTCTATGTATACTTCATAATTTCCCTTATAATTCCTTGAAACCTCTCTTAACCCTCATACGAATATGCGGGGTCCGCGCGGACCCCGCAAAACTTTAATAGCTGCACAGACTGTAATTATCGGAATCTCAGAACCCATGTTGGGAGTGATCGTCCGCA
>JAAUXW010287302.1_pt1 | contig 9949 bp, 7 predicted proteins | sample 7278141 | NCBI WGS metagenome assembly JAAUXW01 (sample SAMN14350115, study PRJNA611818) | marine sediment metagenome | isolation source: surface marine sediment (2.1m) | place: French Polynesia: Moorea | collected 2018-08
GCACCGGGCGGTCCTGGCGAAGGCGAGTCGCTGCTGCTCATCGGCGACCTGGCGCTGGAGAACAACAACCCGGAGGACGCTCTCGATTACTTCACCCGGGCGCTCTCTATATTCGCAACGGTCGCGCCGCAGTCGTACCCGGAAGCCGAGGCACTGTACGGGCTTGCGCGCGTAAACAGGCGGCGAGGCGAAAACACAGCGGCACGTGCTTTCTTCGACCGGTCCGTGGATGCGCTCGACTCGCAACACGCAAGGCTTGGCGGTACCGAGGAAACGAAAGCGACCGTTCGCGCCAGGTACATCGCCGTCTACAAGGACTACATCGAGTTTCTTCTCGAGCTCGGCGACCGGGATCGCGCGTTCGAGATCCTCGAGCGCTCACGATCGAAAGTGCTGTCCGACCTGCTCGCCGAACGTGACCTGGTATTCAGCGTCGACCTGCCCGCGCAGCTCGAGCGCCGGCGCCGCATGCTTGCCTACAATTACGAGTCGATGCAGGCGAAGCTGTACGCAGCGACTGACGATGAAGAAATTGAGCAACTGCACGGTTCCCTTGCGGCAATCCGGCAGCAGCAGCAGCAGTTGCGCAAGGACATCCGCGAGATATCGCCTCGCCTGGCAGACCTCAAGTATCCGTCACCGGTCAACGTGCAGCAGGCCCGTGCACTGGTCACACCGGGCACTCACGTGCTCTCCTATTCCGTTGCAGCCGATACGACGCACGTCTTCGTGATTACCCGCGACCAGGACCTCGTCGTTACCACCCTGCCAATCGGCAGGGACCGGGTCGACGACCTGGTGACGAGGTACCGCTTCCTGGTCGACGCGGGACGCTGGAATGACGAACCCGGCGAGGCGCTCGTCTCGCTGGCCAGTGAGCTCTACCGCGAGCTGATGCTGCCGCTTGAAGACGACGTTATCGATGCCGACCGGTTGCTGATCGTGCCCGACGGTCCGCTCAACGTGCTGCCGTTCGCGGCGCTTATACGGGAGCAGCCCGACGGCGATATCGAGTACGTTGCCGAATGGAAGCCGTCAATGACGGTCAACTCACTGACCGTCTACTCGCAGCTGCAGCCGAGACAGCCGAATGCCGGCACCGATTCGCTCGTGGCCTTCGGGAATCCGGAGTTCTCCGCGTCGGTACCGGAAGGTACAGACGACGTGAGAGGCGGCGACTTCCGCTCGTCCCTGGGCGCTTTGCCCTGGAGCAAGGAAGAGGTCGAGAATATCGGCGACGTGTACGCAGCAACCGCAACGATTTATACGGGGGTCGACGCCACCGAGGGGCGTGCCAAAGCTGTTGGCGATGAAACGCGCTACGTACATTTTGCAACTCACGCCGTTCTGAATGAGCTGTTGCCGCTCGATTCGTCCATCGTGCTGTCGACGCCGGACGACGGTGATCGCGATAACGGACTGCTGCAGGTCTGGGAAATCTACGAGAATCTTCGCCTCGACGCCGACCTGGTCGCCCTGTCGGGCTGTGAGACTGCACTCGGCACCGCGTACGCCGGCGAGGGGCTGATCGGCCTGACTCGCGCGTTCCAGTATGCGGGGGCATCGTCAGTGCTGGCGTCCCTGTGGAATGTCAACGATCGCTCGACCAGCGAACTGATGACGCTGTTCTACTCGAAACTCGCTCGCGGCCTGCCGATGGAGGAAGCGTTGCAGCAGGCACAGATTGCAATGATCCGCGGCTCATCGGATCGCTCCTGGCTCGAGCGTGTCCGGGGGTGGTTGGCCGACGACGAGCCGGCCGCCTCGCATCCGTATCACTGGGCCGGTTTTGTACTGAGCGGACTGGGGGGCTGACGGGGTACATGCTGTATAACCGGCCACGCACCCGATCACGATGAGTTATTCGGTCTTCCTGCAGAACTTCAGTGATCGCAAAACACCGTTTGGAGCGGTGCAAGCAATACTCAACAAGTACGGGACGATTGGACGAGGTCCGTCCGGCGGTTTCGAGTTCACGCCAACGGAAGACGAGGTCTGCGAAGTCGCTTTCCTGGGTGACAACAGCGAACACATCGATGGAATCTCGTTCTCCAGACCCGCCTCCGGACCGAAGCTCAGGTCCATCATCTTCGAGCTGCTCGGCTTGCCCGGCATGTGTTATTACGAGCTCGATGTTCGTGAAGTCCTTGCGAGATCCGACGTATCGGCGCACCTGCCACCGGAGCTATTGCAGCTGTGCGAATCGGGGACGGTCACCGTGATTACATCGGAAACCGAGATCGACCTCTGAGTTTCCACGAAAAAGGCTGGCATCAGCCAGCCTTTCTCTTTCCGTACCGGGTTCACTTTCTAGAAGATCTTGCGGATCGTCAGCGCGATATCGTGAGTCGTATAGGCACCGGTCGTCAACGAGATTCCGTCGGAGAAAGTGGCCGTCGATGCCTCGCCCAGATCAACGTAGCGATAGCCGACGTCGAAGGCCCAGCCCGAGTCGGTCTCGAAGATGAGTCCAGCGCCCGCATTCCAGGTATGCCGGATCTCGGTGCTCGTGAGTTCCTGCCGGATGTGATCGGGATGTGTCGACGTGTAGTCAGCGTCCGAGGTATGGCGCACAACGCCGCCACCGGCGGTAACGTAAGGCTGGAAACCCCGGACTGGATCGAAGTAGCGGAAGAAGTTCAACGTTGCCGCCTGGCTTTCCAGGTTGTTGCGGATGCGGTTCTGATATTCCGGGTAATCGATATACGCATTGAGGTCGGTGCGAACGCGCCAGGAGTATTCCAGCTCCGCACGCCACATATCCCATGAGGTGCTGATCGAAGCAGCGATTCCCCCGATGACGTCTTCTTTCTTTGTGCGAATGTGCGTGTTGCCGGTGACATCCCCGACTACCTCGCTTTCCGCGAACTGCGCGTAACCGATGATCGGCCGGACACGGATGTCGTTCGCGCCGAAGAGCGGTTCCGCGAGCGCGTCGGTACCGGCCGACATGAGCGCACAAGCTACGGATGCTGCTACCAGTGATTTCTTCATGATCTTGACCCCCACGAAAATCGACTTGAGACGGTTGAGGCGATCGACCGTCGTTGAAACTGTTTTGTCGTCATTGCTCGCCTGGGGAAGTAACGAATCGGCGGCTAATTCTGGTGTATATCGGCTAGAATCAAACAAAAAGCCCAACAGGCACGCGGATGGCAGAAGACGGCAATGAGCAGACCAGTCACGGTTTCTTCCAGGAACTGATCCGGCGCCGTATTTTCCGCGCGGCAGGCGCATACATCGTGGCCAGCTGGGTCATCGTCCAGGTCGGCTCGATTGTCTTTCCCGAGTTCGATGCCCCGCGGTGGTCGATGCGAGCACTGATCATCATGCTGATTGCGGGCTTCCCGTTTGCCATGCTGCTCGCATGGACCGTCGACATCACGTCGTCAGGCATTGTTCGCACTGAGCACTCGTATTATTCGCGGACGCGCGAAGGCGTGCTGCGCGGGGGACTGCTGGCGGTTGCCACGCTATTGTCGGCAGGTGCGCTATGGTGGGTATGGACGGACTACGTGCAGCCCTCCACCGAACGACCGACGCGTTCGGCGGTCAAGGCGAACCCGATCGTAGCGGTCAGCGAGCCAAGGATGATAACGGGTTCGGATGCCCTGGGCTGGCTCGGCCGCGGCGTCGCGAACGTTTTAAGAAGCGACCTCGCCAATTCGCGTCAGCTCATCGTGTTGTCGGCGAGCGGTTGGAACAGGATTGCCTCGAAAGCGGAGACGAACGACGACCTGGTCGATCTATCGCGCGACGCAGGCATCGACTACCTGGTTACAGGTGAATACCTCGAGACGCCCGGAGGCATCGTGATGATGCTCAGCATCGAGGACGTCGAGAACGAGATCGAGATCCAGGGCGTGCGTCTCGAGGAAGAGGACCCGGCGCGAATTATCGCAGCCAGCTCCGAGATGGACGTCCGCATTCGACAGGCCTTGCAGGTTCCGCTGGAAGAGAACTTCAAGCGACTCGCAGCCGACTTCGCCACGCGCAACATGGAAGCCTACGAAGCGTATGTGGCAGGGCTCGGTTTCTTCGTCGATTTCGAGTACCAGAAGGCCGAACAGGCGTTTCGCGGCGCACTGGCGCTCGCCCCCGACTATCACATGGCACGATTTCGACTGGCCGAGGTACTCGAGTCATCAGGACACTCGGAAAAGGCACGGCGCGAACTCGATGCCATACCTGGTGACGCGGAGCTGACCGAGCGCGAACGGCTTTACGTCGAAGGCGCGAAATCCTACTTCATTCACGAACGCGACCCCGACCGTGCCATAGAGATCTATCGGGAACTCGTCGAGAAGTTCCCGTATGACATGGAAGCGGGACAATTGCTTGCGGACTCATATTGGCTCGCCTTCGACGAGGATGCGGCGGTCGCGGAATTCCAGCGGCTTGCTGACATGCACGCCTACGACTCGTCGGCCTGGATGGCGCTTGGCGAGCGGCTGCTCGATGTGGGCGACCTCGACGGTGCCGAAAGCGCGCTGAACCGCTATGTCGATGCGGAACCGGACGAACCGTATGCGCATGCTCTGCACGGCACGCTTGCGCTGCTACGCGACAACATGCCCGGCGCCGTCGAGGCGTTCCGGCGATCACTCGAACTCAAGCCGGGTTTCGTTGTTGCCTCGCTCGGTCTCGCGCGGGCACTCTATCTGAAGGATGAAACCGAGGACGCCGAATCGCAGTGGCGCAGCGTGGTCGAGGACGTCGACCAGGTCAGCCAGTATCGCATCGACGCAGCCTTCGACCTGGCCGGCGTGCTCCGCGGCCAGAAACGGTTTACGGACGCAATCGCAGTTCTCGAATCCGTCGAAGATCCGATTCGCGAGGAGGGCCTTTTCACGGCGACGATGCTTTCGTCACTCGGAACCTTGTACCTCGAGCTCGGCGATGCCGGGCACGCGGCAGAGTTGATCGACGAAGCAATCGAGGAGTCCCCGGGCGTTGCGACTCGGCACTTGTTTGCCCGCGGGATCATGGAACTGCGTAACGGTGACCTTGACGCGGTAAGCGCGACAGCGTCCGAGATTCGCGCAATCGCATTACCACCTGACGATCCCGACCGCACGGAGGACAAGGCGGCCAGCTACCTTCTGGGCCTGGCTGCGCTCGAGCGCGGCGACCTCGCGACAGCTGAAGCCTCCTTCGGGGATGCTTCCTCGAAGGAGGGCTACGAGTACGCGCTTTATGCGCTGGGCCATGCTCGCTACCTGGCCGCGGCGGGCGAGGTCGGGGCCGCGGTCGATGTCGCCGAGCGTGCCGTATCGGCACGCGACCCCGGCGATCTTCGCCTGGACCTGGAACTCGACCGCGTACGTGTCTCGCGGCTCCTGGCCGAACTACGCTAGCGCGGTACGCGCCGCGCGCGCGACGAGCCTGACGTCAGCAGGCATTCGGGCAAATCACCGCGATCCATGTCGCCGTCGAGATCGGTGTGTATCAGCGTGCGTGGCGGACACTTCGAATCGGGCGCTTCCGTCAGCAAGTTCTCGTGAGCGAGTGTCAGCGTTATGGATACCTCGTTTGTGACCAGGTCGTATCCGCCGAGCTGGAGGTCGTGAGCCGTGTAATGTCCGTCGTTGTCATTATCGTAGATGAAATCGGGTGCTTCACCGTTCACGACGACGGCACGTATCGTGACGTCGGCCGGGTAGTACTGCAAAAGAAGTTCGTCGTAAAACGCGTTTGCGCTGCCCGACGCGGGTACCTGCGGCATTGGTTCGACGAGATTGATCCCGGTGACCGGACCGCTGTCGACGCGAATCGCATACTCGAAACCGCTGAGCGACGGATCGGAAACGGACGTATCGATGAGAGCGATCGGTTCGAATACGCCGGCGAGAACGTGGAAATAGGCGGTGATTATCGTCAGGCCCTGACCGTCGAGATCGACGGTGGAGACCGTATTGACGAATCCCGCCATGTTGCGGATGACGCCGGGCGTCAGGTCGAAGTTCTTGTCGAATACGCGCGCGCCACCGACGTCGGCCATGACGACCAGGCTGGCGAGGTCATCGTCGGCACCGTAACCGTAGCCGTCGAGCCCGTCGGGCTTCGCTTGCGCCGGGTCGGGCCGTCCGCCGGTCTTCGGTCCGACCGGCTTGGTTTTGCCGTCGAACAGCTTCAGGTAAGGCGTGTTTCTCGGCGGTGACTTCGAGAACGGGTCATCGATGAGCCGGGCGCGAACGGCATCGTTGCCGGTGGTGTCGTTGTCGAACACGCCGAACGTGTCATGCTTCTCTGTCTGTATCTCGATGTACGATTCGTCTTCGCTGAGACCGGCGCACTCGGCGTCGAACGATGCCAGCATCAGGTCATCGACCAGCGAGAACAGATTGAAGCACTCGTCCGGGTCCGTCAGCACGAGTGCTTCGCGTTCGGAGTTCTGCGCCCGTTTGGCGACGAAGCCCACGGCCGTCGGTGTCTTGATCTCGAGTACCAGCGGCCACTGCGTGGTCGTCAGTATGTCGCCGTCGGTAATGTACGCAAGCGTTGCGATGCCGTTGTCGTAGGTGACGTCGAAGGACGTCGCGTTCGGCGTTTCTATCGTTAGACCTGCCTCCGGCAGAACACCGTCAGCGCTGGCGCCGGATGCAGTGAACAGGACCGCAGACACCAGTCCAGCTATGAAATTCCGCATGCAATTCCCCTTCTCGCTTTGTTGTATTGTTTGTCGCTTCTACTGAGTCTAGACGTCAGCCAGAGAAGCGCAAAAGGCGTGGGATTTCCCGCACACTGCGAATGACGGAACTGTTTCACATAATATCCCCGGGGATCGGTGAGTCTTGATGAATCGAGCAGGCAGACTGATTAAAACAGGTGCTGAGGACGGAACTCGCGAGGCATGTTCGGCCGCCTGACCTAAGGGGTCGCAGCACATCAGGAGCCCGTGACATGCTTATGCCGGCGCGACGGAAAGAATCCATCCTCTACTGCGAAGGAGCCTCGTACCGGATGCGATAGATTGCGCCAGCAACATCGTCGCTGACGAGCATGGACCCGTCCTCTTCGAGCAGGATGTCCACGGGCCTTCCCCAGGCCGTACCGTCCTGCAGCCAGCCGTCTGCGAATACCTCGTAGGACAGGGCCTCGTCCCCTTCCATACGCACACGCGTCACGCGATAGCCAATCGGCTCGTCGCGGTTCCACGAGCCGTGCTCCGCGATAAAAACGTCACCGCGATACTCGTCGGGAAACTGCACGCCCGTATAGAACTTCACGCCCAGGGGAGCGACATGGGGGCCGAGGTTTTGCAGCGGCGGAACGACGTCGTTGCATGATCCGAGGTGACCGAACTCCGGGTCGCTGATGTCTCCGCCGTGGCAGAACGGAAATCCGAAGTGCTGGCCCGGCTCCGTGGCCATGTTGAGCTCGCACGGCGGAACGTCGTTGCCGAGCCGGTCGCGCCCGTTGTCCGTAAACACCAGTGCACCGGTCTCCGGGTGCCAGGTGAAGCCCACGGTATTGCGCACGCCGCGCGCGAAAGTCTCTCGCTCGCTGCCATCCGGGTTCATCCGCAGAATGACCGCAAACCCCTCTTCTTCTTCGCAAACGTTGCAGCGCGCGCCGACCGGTACATACAGCTTGTCGTCGGGACCGAACGCCAGGTATCGCCAGCCGTGCTTCCGGTCACTCGGCAACTCGGCAATGACGATCGGCTCGGGCAACCGCCTCAAGTTTTGCTCGATATCGTCGAAACGCAGCACCTGGTGACCCTCCGCGACGTACAGTGCGCCTTCGCGAAACGCGATGCCGCTGGGGCGGTTGAGCTGTTCGAGCAAGGTTCTCACTCGCGGTCGCTTGCGGTCCCGGTATTCCACCACGTAGAGCTTTCCCTCGCCGCGACTGCCGACGAAAAGCGTGCCCTTGTCGCCGAACGCCATGGCCCGTGCATTCGGCACATTGTCGACCAGCACCTCGATCGAAAAACCGTCGGGCAACTGTATCGTTTCCAGCCGAGTGCGATCTTCGCCGCAGCCCGTCATGCCGAGCGACGAAACAGCCACGAGTAGCGCCAGTATTTTGCCGGATATCAGCCGCAAGCCATTCATGATCCGATCTCCCGTGCCGGACCCCCGATCACCAGTGTATCCCGATGAGACGCAGGCAGAATTGCGCTCGATCCATCATCGTCGCCTCGTCGGCGCGCAGGTTCCAGACGTGGATGATCGCGTAGAACGTCAGCACGCCGGCGATCGCCCTTGCGCGCAGATACCACGGGCGTTCGGCAAGCTTCTTGCGCTGCGCCTGCTGTCGCGCCATCGAAATCCACACACCCAGTGCCAGGAAGAAGCAGTACACGGTCCTCGGACCGAACTTCGTCCAGATCGCGGCGATGTCGCCGGCGGCAATCCATTCCGGGTACAGCAGGATATGGAAATACATGTTGCCGACAAACGCAGCGGCAAATACGGCGAGGAACAGGCGCAGGCGTGGACCGGCCCACGTCGCGCGCAGGAAAACAGGATAGAAGAAGAACTCGACCATGAGTTCCTTGAAGTAGTGATTGAAGCGGTTCCAGAACTCGAGAATCGATTCCGACAGGAACGGCTTGTAGGTATTCCGAAAGACATTGAAACCGAGTAGTCGCAGGCAGCCGACCACGATGTGACCTCGGGTCGCTATCACCAGCGTCGTCCGCACGAGTTCGGCGAACATGCTGGTCCAGGCAGTCCCCGTCGTCGTGTCGCCCGCCGTAATCGCGTCTGCAAGATGCGGAACGCTCAGCACTGGAGCTGCCGCCAGCAGCGGGACCGTTGTGGCCGGAATCCCCGCGTTGCCGCCGAAGATGAACGTGTCCATCAGCACGGTAGCCCAGTGCCAGAGCACCGCGAGTATCAGCAGCTTTATGCCCGCCAGTTGTGACTGAGCATTCGCAGCGCGGTCAGCCGCCTCATGCCGTGACAGGTACTCGAAGCCCTTTCCGTGGGGCGTGTTGCCGCCGAAGACCGGCCACAGGTACATCAGGTGATCCCTGAATGACGTAGTGACGAGTCGACCACGGTGCGCCAGCTGCACCAGGTAGCTGATACGCCATATCAACCAGGGGCCGAGTTCGAACAGAACGGCCAGCACCGGGAAAGGCCCGACGAGCGCGAGACCCGCCCAGAAGCCCGCGTGCAGCGTAATGACCGGGTACCGCCTCGCGAGCGCGGGCCAGCGAGCGAACCAGCGCGCCAGCCAGTACAGTGCGTATAGCCCTGCCACGATCATTGCGATCTGCACGACCGGCAGCACCAGCGTGCCCGGATCGCCGATCACTGAATCGAACGACATGCGACTTCGATCCGCGAAGTACTCGATGATGGCGCCGGCTGCGGCCAGCGACACGATGAGCCGACGGTGCTGCGGCGATACCATGACCAGCGCGATCGCGAGCGGCATGATGAACGTGACGTCGTGCCAGAGCAGCAGCGCCGTCGCGGAAGCCCAGACGGCCACCTGCCCTGCCACGGTCTGACCACCGTGCAGCAGTCGCGGATTCTCGTGCCACTGCAGAACGGCCGCAGTCATTACGACTCCGAGACGCAGTCCAGGATGCCGCTGACCGAAACGAGCACGCCGGGATCGATGCCCCGGCTCGCCAGGTCGACCCCGTACTCCTGCTCCAGGTACATGATGATGTGCAGCATCGCCAGCGAATCGATGACACCGACGTCGATCAGGTTGTCGTCGTCGTCAACCGAGTGCGGCGAGCTCCCGGGGCGGGCGATGGTCGCAAGGAAATCCAGCAACGCCGACCGCGCCTGGTCACGCGAGACGTCTGGAGCGGTACTCACGAGGGATCCTTTTCTTCAATGATGTCGCGAAGGTCGAGCGGTTCGGTGGCGAGGCATGCTGCCCTGACGTTGTCACGATTGATCTTGCCGCGACTGGTTCGCGGTATCTCGTCGACGACGTACCACTGCACCGGGCGCTTGTGCTCGGCGAGGTGTTGCCC
>JAAUXW010113828.1_pt1 | contig 9939 bp, 9 predicted proteins | sample 7278141 | NCBI WGS metagenome assembly JAAUXW01 (sample SAMN14350115, study PRJNA611818) | marine sediment metagenome | isolation source: surface marine sediment (2.1m) | place: French Polynesia: Moorea | collected 2018-08
CCGCATCCCCAGCTATCCCATGGCTCGACAGGGCAGTGATCACAAGCACTACGGCGGTAAGGATAAGGTTCTTGATCATTTTCTACTCCTCCGTGTTGTAAACAGATTGAGGGCAGCAGTATAAGCTAAATCGTTGTGCCAATCACCCATTAGTGAGGTTTCCTTTCACGAGGCATCAACAATCTCTGAGCTAACCCGCAACACAAAATTTAACACCAGCCACTAGGAGGATTATACCGAGCAGCTTGCGGAGTTTTGCCGGAGCGACTCTACGCGCCGCAAATTCGGAGCCGATCAAGCCTCCGGCGAAGGCCGCCAACACCATGGCGGATATACCCGAAGGCCAGTGTGTGGATACGCTCGCGTAGCCGATGATCGCGGTAACCGAATTGAGCAGAATGAATGCGGATGCAATGGAGGCGTTAGTTCGCATGTCGGCCCAGCGAAAAAAAAGCAGTATCGGACTCAGAAAAATTCCACCACCCACCCCAGTAAGTCCGGACACTAATCCGGTAGCCGCACCTACGGTCAACGCAATCCAAAGCTTCGGGCTATGGGTGGCTGGATGATCTCCAGACTCAAACAGCAGCCGTAGCGCAGCTATGAATAAGGCGACACCCACCAGGCATTTGTACACAGGGTCCTCGATTGTGTACGCGCCACCCACAAATGCCGTGGGTGCGGATGCAACCGCAAACGGTACGAATAAGCGCCAATTGAAATACCCGGCTCGGTAGAGTCTAATGAAAACCACGCCAGCAACGGCAATGTTCATCAACAGTGCCGCGGGTTTCATATCCGCGGGAGGCATACCCAACAGTGCCATGACCGCCAGATACCCGGAGGCGCCACCGTAACCCACGGATGAATACAGCATGGCGGCTAACGGAATGAGTAGCAGTAACCATACAAACGGATCGGAACCGAAGAAATCCATAGGCAACCGATTTATAGTCTGCTATTTTTCACACTGAGCTTACCCACCCACGCAGCGGCACGGTTTTGTTACAAATTGTTTGGGTGTGCTCGTGGAGCCGATGTCAGTGAGTTCCAACGATTGATGAATGCATGAACCGTCATTGAAAAATCTAATCCTTCGCCTGCTTGTGGCAGGCTGTTTGTGTTTGCCCGCGTCTGTCGGGGCAAGCGAGGTTCGTGTCGCCGCAGCCGCCAGTTTGTATTATGCCTTACCCGAATTAGCTGACCTGTTCCAGGAGCGCACCGGGCACAGCGTCAAGCTCACTTTCGGATCTTCAGGGAATCTGGTTCGGCAGATATACCAGGGGGCGCCGTTTGATGTGTTTTTCAGCGCCAATGCAGACTATGCGCGACGCCTGGTAGCCAAACGGCTCACCGAAGGCGAGGGCACAGTGTATGCATTGGGTCGCCTGGTAATGTACGTGCCCACCGGTTCCCGCATTCTACCCTCAACCGATTTGAGCAGCCTGTCAGTGCGCAACAACACCGCTAACATCACACGCTTCGCAATAGCAAATCCCGAACATGCACCCTATGGAGCCGCCGCGCGGGATGCGCTGCAAACCGCCGGTGTCTGGGAAGCGGTTAAGCCGCGGCTGGTTATCGGTGAAAACGCCGCGCAGGCAACTCAATTTGGTATTTCCGGAACGGTAGACGCCGCACTCATACCGTTGTCCATCGCCCAGCTCCCCAAGATTTCCCAACGAGGTCATTATGCCGTGATAGCCGATGCGCTGTATACGCCGCTCAAACAGGTCGTAGTGCTGCTTAAGGGCGCTGATTCGGCCGCACGCGAGCTCTACGCAGCCGTGGCAACACCCGAAGCCCATGCGATTCTTGCACGCCATGGATTCGGCCTTCCAGATGAATGGCCACGCCGCACGGTCATTGAAACCGAATAACCCATGGACTGGACCGCATTTGTGTTGTCGTTACGCCTGTCGGCCTGGACGACCGTCATCCTGTTTTTCGTCGGCCTGGTGGTCTCCAGACTGCTCGCCTGGCGGAGTTTTCCCGGTAAGAGTGTAGTCGAGGCGATTGTTGCTCTACCCCTGGTCCTTCCCCCCACGGTTCTCGGTTACTATCTCTTGGTGGCGTTTGGACGCGACTCACCCGTTGGCCAACTGTTCGAGTCCTTGACCGGGCACACCCTGGTGTTTTCCTTCAGCGGCTTACTGGTCGCCTCCGTGGTGTATAGTCTTCCGTTCGCCGTGCAACCCATGTTGCGCGCATTTGAAGCGGTACCACACTCATTGCGAGAAGCCGCTTGGTGTAGCGGCCTGAGTCATTGGAAGACGTTTCAACGCATCGAGTTTCCCTTGGCCTGGCCCGGAATATTGACGGGAATGGTACTGACCTTTGCGCACACCATGGGTGAGTTTGGTGTCGTCCTCATGGTGGGCGGAAACATTCCCGCCGAAACCCGCACCATCTCCATTGCCATCTACGATCGCACCCAGGCCTTCGACCAAGCTGCCGCTGGAACCATGTCGCTGGTATTGCTCGCGTTCGCATTTGTCACCGTGAGTCTCGTCTACGCCATCAATCAATGGCATCGACGCAAGAAAGCGTAGTGTCTAAACCCAACGCTACTCATCAACCCGGTTTTTATGCGCAACTTCGACAACGGCAACCTATTCCCCTGGATGCCGAGTTGCGCTGCGATCCAGGAGAGGTATTGGCGCTGGTCGGACCTTCCGGGAGTGGGAAGACCACGCTGTTACGCTGCATCACGGGCCTTTATCGGCCGCAACAGGGAATAGTCGCTTGTTCAGGTGCGGTGTGGCTGGATACGACCGCCGGTATCAATCTTCCACCCCAGAGACGACGTGCGGGCATGCTGTTTCAAGACTACGCCTTGTTTCCACACCTCTCGGCGCTGGAGAACGTATGCCTCGCCTTGGGCGGATTACCTTCATCGCAGCGGACGCGGCGCGCAATCGAACTACTGCAACGCGTTCATCTCCAAGGTCTAGGAACTAGGCTTCCGCGAACCCTCTCCGGGGGTCAACAACAACGGGTGGCCCTGGCGCGAGCCTTGGCGCGCGCACCCCAGGTGTTGCTCTTGGATGAACCCTTTTCCGCGGTCGATCAGGTGACACGCCGTAAGCTGCGTCTGGAAATGGCGCAGCTCACCAAAGCGCTTTACATTCCCATACTGCTGGTGACCCACGATTTGGACGAGGCCTGCATGCTCGCCGACCGCATGTGCGTTCTCCACTACGGGAAAACTCTGCAAGTTGGCGAGCCCCAAGAGGTGATGCGCCGCCCTAAAGATGCAACCATCGCGCGCTTGATTGACGTACGCAACCTGTTTGAAGCCGAAGTCGTCGAGCAGGATCCATCACGCAACGCGACCCGATTGTTGTGGCTTGGACACGGTCTGGAAGCGCCGTATGCGCCAGAGTTTCCTGTTGGAGCGAAACTGTGTTGGTGTATTCCAGCCACCGATGTGTTGCTTCATCGCCGCGTACAACCCTCGCGCGGAGTGCGTGAGAATCCAGTAAAGGGATGCGTCAGAGAGATGGTCAGCGTCGGCGGCGTGACCAATGTTCTCATCGAGCTGGATAATCACCCACAGATTACCCTGCACATGGATTTGCCTCCCCATGTCATTGGTCGCAATCTGATCAATATCGACGATGAAATCGGGGTTTCCTTGCTGAAGAGAGGCATCCATCTAATGCCCTGGCAAAAATTATGATCACTACCGCAATGCGATAGTAGATTGGTGCATAGAATGCACTCTACGAACTTGAAGCTTCAAGCTATTCAACTTCGACCGTAATGGCGCCTTCGGGACAGACGCTCACACAGGCTCCACAGCCCGTACACCGTGAGGCGTCGATGAGTGGCCGACTGCGGACGTCGGCACGTATGGCCTGCGTTGTACAAGCAAAGCGACACGCCACGCACAACACACCATTCCAAGCCAGGCATGATGTTGTCTGCAGTAGCGCGCGCCCAATGGGCGGCGGAATTGACGCATCGCCGTCCAAATCCATCGGGCAAACCTCTGCACAGGCGTAGCAGAAGGTGCACCCGCCGGATTCGAAGCTAAGGTATGGGGTGCCCGCCAGACGATGGTTAGGACCGTGAATACGTATGACATCCGCCGCGCACGCGGATTTGCAGCGCTGATCACAGGCAACGCAGACGGTTTGGCGTAGCTGCTCCCGATGCCAAGGAGGCGCGGGACCCAGTGCCTGTTCCTCCCTTGCAATCGCTTCCCTACCTTCCCTGGTGAGCATTCCTCCGCGCAGAAAGCGCCGTCTGGCCGCATCCATGGTCGGTTAGCGTGGTCTCGGACCCGTCAGAAGGTGTTCTTCACCAGCGGTTTCACGTTCGCCTGCGGCGCATGGCACTGTGTGCACACATAGCGTGATCCCGCCACGGCTTTATCGGGCTTGCCGGGAAGACCCGCCTCAGGCTTGCCGAAAGCCGGGTTGGTGTAGTGGGATACAGGCATCGGCGTGGGAACCTCCTTAGCTTTGGGCTTCCCGCGCATAGCGGGATTGTTGTGGCAACTCAAACACTGGTTACTCTTTGCGGTCAGTGGCATATAAGTCTCAATCGCGTGTGGAATCTGCGGTGGTGCACCGGGGAAGCCCCGCTGCAAATCAGGATTTTGCGGTGAGCCGGGGGCACCTTCACTGTAAGCAAAGGGTTCGGGCGTGGCCTCTTTAAATACACTGATCTTGCTCAGTCCCAGCTCATCAGGTGAAATCTGTTCAGCCGCGTTGAGCACCATGACGAGTGCAAATAGCGCAACGCTAGTGAAAAGCAACATCAACTTCTTCATACTGTCCTCCTTCGATTGTCTTCCGAATGTTCGAGCTTGTGTTTTTCGATCAATGCGCGCAGGTCAAAATGTAGGGTGTTCTCTGGGCACACGGTGGTACACCGACCGCAATTGGTGCACTCACCAGATGCGATCATGCCTGCCTCGCTCGCCCGTCGCAGATTCAAGACCTGAGGTTCCGGGCAGACCTTGGCGCATTCGCCGCAATGGGTGCAGGTGGGGGAATCAAAGCGAATACGTAGCGGTGCGATCTTGCCCACTAAGGCGTAAAACGCACCCAATGGACACAGGTGCCCGCACCATCCGTTTTTTAGGATCAGCAGGTCGAATAAGAATACCCCGAGCACCGCCATCCATCCTAGACCTAATCCAAAGATCAGCTCTCGGTGAAACATACTGATGGGGCTGACCCACTCAAAAGCCGCGACCCCTACCAAGGCCGAAATGGCCAACGCCAGCGCCAGCACGATGTAACGGATGTTGCGGGTCAAGCGGAACATGTCTCGAATGCCAAAATGTTTGCGCAACCACCCCGCAAGATCGGTCACCATGTTGATAGGACAGACCCAGGAACACCAGACGCGCCCTCCCAGCAGGGCATACGCACTAAGTACGATCCCAGCACCGAGGATCACCTGCAACGCCAAGCCGTGCCCGGTGAGGAAAATTTGCAACACCGCGAAAGGGTCCGCCAAGGGAACGAAGCCAAGGAATTCAGACGCACTAAGATTACCCACCAGCAGCGGCTGTCCCGCAACCGACCAACCCCAATGCACCGTCCCAACATAAAGCAACAACACCGCCACCTGGGTGATGCGTCGCATGATGATGTAACGCCATACACCCAGCTTTCCTGTAAGGCTGCTGGGCATCACAAACGGACGCACGGGACGTCCATTGGGTCCCAGCCGCGGAGAGTCAGCCTTGGAATTCACAGCTCACTTTCGTTTAGATAGTTCAGTCCGGTGGTGGAGCCGTCACCGTCTTTGGGGGGCGCAACGGTCCCATCGGAATGGGGTTTAAAATCCTGTGTAAGCGGGGTATCGGTCTCCCATCCCAGCCGATAGTGATCGCCGATCTTGCCCTGCACTAGATCTGGCTGCACAACTCGGATGGCCGCCACATCGGTGGGACAGGCCTGCTCACAGACCCCACATCCGGTGCAATGGTCGCTGTGCACGATGGGCACAAACATGGCGTGTTTGCTGATTTTGCGCGGGTTGTGCTCCACGGTAATGGCTCGGTTCGTCACCGGACACTCGCGATGGCAGATTTCACACCGCAAGCCCTGCCAAGAAAGGCAGTTCTCGATGTCGATCACCGCCAGACCCATGCGCGCCTCCTCGATTTCATCCAGGCTCGGATCTAGCGCGCCAGTTGGACAGGCATCCTTACACGGGATATCGGGACACATGTAACAGGGTACGTCCCTGGGCGTGAAATAAGGCGTACCGATGGGGACGGTTTGCCCGGCTACGGACAATTTCAGCGTGTCATACGGGCAGGCACGCACGCACTGCCCACATTTGATGCATTTCGCATTGAAATCCTGTTCATCGCGCGCACCCGGTGGTCGCAGCGCGTTGGGTGTGGCACGCGCCTGCTGCTGCAACAGATACGACCAGATCAGTCCCCCGGTCGCCGCCAACGCGGCGCTCTGACCCACCTTGGTGAGAAACTCTCGGCGCGATTGCTTCGATTTGGCCATCAGTCAAACACAAACCTCGTCTTAGGCAATACACAATTTCCTGGCGAACAGGCGAGACATATAACCTTGGTTCCGCGCACCAAACGAAGCCATGCAATTGGAATCAAATCACACCCTCTTCTGTAGTCATCCGTTACCATTCGATGTCCGATGTATACAGATCCACCGCTGGCATGGTGCACTGAGTGCACCCTACAGACGCTTCCATTCAACATTCTATATGCATTTTTCCAACACATGCACTGGGGTGTGCAGGCTGACCACATCCGACTGTTTGTTTCCCCTCCGTTGGCAGGAGGGGAATACTTGGTTCAAGTCATGCCCTGCACGCCGTGCGGCGTCCGCATTTTAGGTTCGCTCACCTCACGCCTTGTACACCTTGACTGCGGACTTTTTGAAGTCCGTCTCTTTAGACAAGGGGCAAGTCATATCCAGAGTAACCTTATTGATGAACACCGCCTCATCGAAAAACGGGATGAAGGTGTAACCCTTGACGGGTCGGTTGCGACCCTGGGTCTCCACTACCGCCTTGACCTTGCCGCGTCGGGATTCAATCCAGGCGACGTCGTTGCGCTTTAAACCGCGCTTCTTAGCATCTTCAGGGTGCATGAAAATCTGCGCGGTGGGCACCGCTCGATGCAACTCGGGTACACGCTGGGTCATGGTACCGGTGTGCCACTGCTCCAGCACCCGACCCGTGGACAACCACAGATCGTAGTTTTTGTCCGGCTGCTCCGGTGGTGCGGCGTAGGGTCGAAAGAAAATCTTCGCCTTGCCGGCAAGGCTGGTCTTCTCCGGCTTGGTCACCTTATCGAGATCACCGCTGGGTAGAGCCTTCAACGCCTTACCGTAGAATTCGAAATCACCAGTTTTAACATAGGGGTCGTATTTGGCGTTGAAACGCCACTGGGTTTCTTTGCCGTCAACCACCGGCCATTTCAAACCACGCACATCGTCTCCATAATAGGTGTCGAAATCCGCCAGATCGTGCTGAAAGTTCAGTCCGAACTCGCGATACTCGTTGAACAGCGCCTTCTCCGGAAACCAAGCTTCACCCAGCGCCTTCACCGTGCTGTTGTCGTGTCCCTTGGCAACCGGATCGGGCCATTTGACCTGTTTGTTGGCCTTAGTGGCAAACAACACGTCGTACAGCGTGTCGTCCGGCGAGTATCCCATTTTCTTGGCTTCCGCCAGAACGCTCGGCAGCTTGCCGTCCTCGAAGCCGGCAGACTTGAGCCCAGGCACCTGCTGCTCGCCCCACACATCTTTGAGCTTGAAGCGCTTGGAAAACTCCAGCGCCTGCCACACGTCGCTGCGGGCTTCTCCGGGAGGCGGCACCTGCTCGCGCCACGCCTGGGTACGTCGTTCGGCGTTTCCGTATAGGCCCCACTTCTCGAAGATCATCGCAGTCGGCAGGATCAGGTCCGCGACCTTTCCGGATATCGTGGGATACGGGTCCGAGCATACAATGAAATTGTCCATCTCGCGCGCTGCCTTGATCCAATGGTTGGCATTGGCCGTGGCCTGGAACGGATTGTTGACCTGCACCCAAGCGAACTTGATGTGCCCATCCTCCAGATCGCGCATGATCTTGACGATATGACTACCCACCTTGGGATTGAGAGTCTTTTCTGGGAGTTTCCACAGCTTCTCCGAGCGGGCGCGATGTTTGGGATTGGCTACCACCATGTCGGCAGGTAGACGATGCGCGAAGGTACCCACCTCACGGGCCGTACCGCAAGCCGACGGTTGTCCGGTGAGCGAAAAGGCCCCATTACCCGGTTGCGCCTGCTTGCCCAGCAACAGATGGACCATGTAGATCTGTTCGTTGACCCAACTGCCGCGGTAGTGTTGATTGAATCCCATGGTCCAGAAGCTGGCGACCTTACGTTTGGGATCGATGTAAAGATCGGCCAGTTGTTTGAGCTTGGCCTTGAACTGATCCATGGATTCATCTGGATCGCCCTTGGCAAGCTCGGCCACGAAATCTAGGGTGTAAGGCTCCACCGCTTTTTTGAAGTCTTCGTAGGTGATCAACCAGTGCTTGACGGGCTTCTTGGTGTTGTTCTGCTTGACTTTCTCCCCCGGTTTCTTGCGTTGTGCGATTGCCTCATACTTATCGAGCGTAACCTCCAGCTCTTTGGCCATGATGTCTTTTTCGGCTTCGAAAGCATATTTGTCGGTGTTTCGCATGCCGTAACCGATATCATAGGGACCGGTCGAGAAGACGCAGTGCTTTTTGACAAAATCATGGTTGACGGCGTCGCGTTTGACGATCTCGCGTGCAATATAATTCAAAATGGCCAAATCCGAACCCTGTTTGAAGATGATTTCGGTATCGGCGATAATAGATGTTTCGTTGCTAAACGTCGTGAGATTGACGATTTTGACGTTGTCATCGCCCAAACGGCGATCCGCGGCCCTTGACCACAGAATCGGATGGGCTTCGGCCATATTGGCGCCCCAGGTCACGATGGTGTCGGTTAACTCAATATCGTCATAATTACCGGCAGGCTCATCGATGCCAAAGGTCTGGATGAATCCGACCACGGCCGAAGCCATGCAGTGACGCGCATTCGGGTCGATGTTGTTGCTGCGAAAGCCGGCTTTCATGAGTTTGGCCGAAGCATAGCCTTCGGGAACGGTATACTGTCCGGAGCCAAAAATGGCGACGCCGGTGGGACCTTTTTCCTCATAAGCGCTTCTGAACTGCTTTTCCATCTCATCGAGGGCCTGGTCCCAGCTCACGGGGGTAAATTTCCCCTCTTTGTTGAACTTGCCATCCTTCATGCGCATCAACGGCTGGGTGAGGCGGTCTTTTCCATAGAGAATCTTGCCGTTGAAATAGCCCTTGAAACAATTGAGGCCCTTGTTGACGGGAGCATCTGGGTCGCCTTTGGTGGCTACGACCCTGCCGTCCTTGGTGCCGACCATAATGCCGCATCCCGTGCCACAGAATCGACACACGCCTTTATCCCACTGCAACCCCTTGTCGGCGGCTTGGGCAGCGGCTCGTTGCGATTCTGTCAGGGGGATGCCAACGGTGGCGGCAGTCGTGGCGGCGATGCCGGTCTTAAGAAAATCACGGCGGGAAACTTCCATCTCTGACCTCCTAGATTCGGTTAACTACGGTAGCTGATTATGGCGATGACTCAATTATTCAGATAATCGGGGACCTTGGTGGTATCGAGACCCGTTAACTCATCCAGGTCCTTGGGAATACTATTTAACAGCTCGTTATCATCTTCAAAATGGTGGTGGATCATTTCCGCAAGAATGATATGGGGTAATTTCTTGATGCGTTTGAGACCTTCCACCTCGGCATCGATCGTCTCGGCTTCTTGCACCGCTACGATGCGGCCGTTCTGATTATCGGTGTGGTATACTTCCACCCCAGGCAGATCATTCAATGCTGCGATGCTGGTATCAAGATGTGCCGGCGGCACGACGA
>JAAUXW010047309.1_pt1 | contig 9928 bp, 6 predicted proteins | sample 7278141 | NCBI WGS metagenome assembly JAAUXW01 (sample SAMN14350115, study PRJNA611818) | marine sediment metagenome | isolation source: surface marine sediment (2.1m) | place: French Polynesia: Moorea | collected 2018-08
ACCGGTGGGACGGGCTGTCTTCATCCTGAAACAACTATGCAGCTCGCTTGCCGAGGCGCACGCACGCGGTCTGATACACCGGGATATCAAGCCGCCGAATCTCATCCTGACCGAGCGCGGGGGCTGCTTCGACTTCGTAAAAGTGCTGGACTTCGGTCTGGTGAAGGACGTCCGCAACCCTGATGTGGGGGAGCCGACCGGCAGCCGTGTGCTCGCCGGCACGCCCCCTTACATTGCCCCCGAACGTATCCGCTACCCGGGGTCTGAGGATGCGCGCTCCGACCTGTTCTCGGTGGGTGTCGTTGCCTTCAACCTGCTGACCGGAAAACAGCCCTTCGAGGGCGACACGGCGATGGAAATCGCCTATCGTGTTGCCAACACATCTGCACCGCGTGTAAGCGAGCGAACCGACCAGGCGATCCCGCCCGAACTCGACCAGCTGGTCGCCGACTGCCTGGCAACGGAGCCCGACCAAGGGCCCGCGAGCGCAGAAGACATTATTGCCCGGCTGGGTGCCATTGAACTGGCCGAGCCGTGGAATCAGCAGGCGGCCAGAAGCTGGTGGGCAGCTAATGCCAGACGCCTGGGTACGGCCGGTCACGAGGTCGCGCTCAGCGCCGAGCGGGCACTACAACAGACAACGGGTTCTGTGCCCGATGCTATGAGTGGGTGATTCACCTGCGAACCAGTCTGGTCATTGTGCTTGCTAGCTTACTCCTATGCGGCGGGATGCTGGCATCGCCCCCTGCCACGGCGCAACTGGAGTCTAACGCGGCTCCGAAGGCGCCCCGCGTTGTCCGTTACGTCTCTTCGCTGCCGGCGCATAAGGGGCAGGCCTGTTACGGGCTGGTGCTCGCCGATGACAAAGGCATTCCGACAAAGGTGCGCGTCTTAAGTGATCATTACCCGCAACTCTGCAAACAGGGGGATTCTCCCTACCCGCAGGCCCAGTTGATGCGATGGGCATTCGAGGCCGCCGACACCGTTGCAACGCGTATGCATCAAGAGCCTGAGCATGCGGCGTTGACTGAGGTGCTCACGCAGGAGCGGCTGGCGGATATAGTGCTGCCACCGGTTGCCATCACCACCGCCGAACTGGGGGCTCTGCAACGCTTCGTGATCGGCGTCGGCCTCAACTATGCCGATCACCTCGACGAGGTGGGTCGGGACATGCGAGACGAGGAACTGCTGGTGTTCCCGAAGACAGTTGCACCGACCGGAGCCTACGCGCCGGTGCGCGCGGGTGTGCAGATCGGTGAGTTACCGGCGCGGCCGGTGTTGCTGCTGGACTACGAGGCAGAGCTGGGTCTGGTGCTACTGGAGGACATCGACCTGCACAATCCTCCGCCGAGCTATGCGGCCTTCATAAACAAGGTAGCGTTCTTCACCGCCAATGACGTGTCAGACCGCGAACCCATTATCCGTGACCAGGAAACTGGTTACACCCGCGGCAAGTCGCGTCCGACCTATCTGCCCATCGGGCCGTGGATGGTGCACGGCAGGCACCTCAAGCCGCGCACACTCAACGAAGGGGAGCACAGTCTGGAGATCGGTACTCTGGTGCTGCAGGCGCAGCCCCCGAAGGAGCAGCTGCCCGTCGGGGAACAACCCTCTGGGGAAGAGCGACAGCTGGCCACGACCGATGCTATGCTGCGTGGCCCTTGGGCCATCGTCAGATCCCTCAGCGAAATCTTCAAACGAGGGAGCATCATCTGCATGCGCGATGCCAACGGGTATCCACGCTTCGTGCACGACGCAAACGGGGTCATTCCGGCCGGCAGCATAATTCTTACCGGGACCCCCGGTGGCACCGCGATCCGGGAGCCGCGCCTGCTGGAGAAAGCGGAGCTCTTTGTGCGCGGTGGTTTCAGCGTCGAAGGCGCAAGAGAGACCTTTATCGAGGACATGGAACAGAACATCGGGCGCTCGGCCTATCTCGAAATCGGTGACAAGCTGGAGGGCTGGGTAGAGTCCCTGGGGAGGCAGCGCTGGTCTGTGGCACCAGATCCCGAACGCAGGCCGTATGGTGTCGAGACCAGCGGCGCCTGTGAGCCCGGAACTCGGCCACAACCCTTACCACAGTCATGATGCACCTGCGCAGATCGAGGCTGATGGGAGTAACATTACTGGTCGTGCTGCTGGCAGGCTATGTTGGCGCGCCTGTCTTTCCCCTAGAGGAGCAAGTCGAGGTCGCGCAGCACCCGGCGCCCGGTGGCATGCCCGGCGAGCTGGGTCAATATACCGGCAGCGACGGGGCATCTCTGGCCTACGTGAGTTATACGCGGACCAGTGCGGATACGGCACTGTTCTACCTGCATGGCATTGAGAGTCATGCCGGTTGGTTTGCGCTTGCCGCCAATGCATTGCGCAATCAGGGATTCGACGTTTATTGCCTGGACAGGCGTGGCAGCGGTCTGAATCGCGAAAACCGCGGTTTGTTGTCCGGCCATGCGGACGACTACATCACGCTGCTGGCGGACATCCATGCTTTCATTATGCCGTTGCGCGAGCGCTACGATCAGGTGTTCCTGGTCGGTCTCTCCTGGGGCGGCAAGCTAGCGATGGCCTACGGACTCGCGTATCCGGAGGATATCGATGGCCTGGTGCTGATCACACCCGGCCTGCGTGCGGAAGTAGATGTCAGCTTCCTGAACAAGCTGAAGATTGTGTTTCTTTCCCCCATTTACCCGACCGCTCGTGTGCCGACGCCCATACAACCGGAAATGTTCACAACAACACCGGTCTATCTGGATTACATCCGCCAGGACCCATTGCGCCTGACCTCCGCCACGGTGCGATTCTTCTGGCAGACCCATAGGCTGGGCAAGTACATTGAGCGTCACATTGGGGGTAACCGGCATCCGATCCAGTTGTTTCTGGCCGGCCGAGACACGATTATCGACAACGATGGCGTGTTGCAGCTGTTAAAGCGAGCTTACGGACCCGGCCTCGATGTGCTTACGTATGAGGACCAGACTCATTCTATCCAGCTGGATGCGCCACAACGTCTGGTGGACGACATGACGGACTGGCTAAGACACCACAGCGAGTCACGTTGAATGGCACCCGCAGCAAACAACGTTATTTCGCCGGTTTTGTCTAGCTCGCCACCATTTCGATCCTGATTAAGCAACTTTGAGATACGTTCTAGTAATTACAGAGGTTGTGGAGGCAGAGATCTACCCAGGGGGATTGCGATGTCACTCGCCGGAAGACTGATTGCATTTGTCGGAAAACAGTCGGCACGGCGCTTCGATGAAGCGACCATAGACCCGTTGCGCATCCAGAACGATCTGCTGCTTAACACGGTGCGAAAGAATGCTGCTACAGAGTACGGGCGCCGCTACGATTTTGCCTCCATCAAGAGCATCGCCGACTATCAGAAGCAGGTGCCGGTGATCACCTATGCCGACATCGAGCGGGACATGGAGCGCGTGGTGGCGGGCGAAAAGAATGTCTTCACCGCCGAAGACCCGGTGATGTTCGCCCAGACCAGTGGCACCACCGGCAAACCCAAGTTCATCCCGGTCACCCCCACCGACCAGGGCCGTGCACACAAGGACCAGATGCGCACCTGGCTGTATCATGCCCAGAAGGCACATCCGGGTATCCTGGATTACAAGGTGGTATCCATGGTGTCGCCGGCCGTCGAGGGCCATACCTCCTCGGGACTGCCCTTTGGCTCCACCTCCGGACATATCTACAAGAACATGCCAGGCATCGTGCGGCGCGCCTATTCCATTCCGTACGAAGTGTTCGAAATCGAGGACTACCAGGCGAAGTACTACACCATTATGCGGGTTTCCCTGGAGCACGCTGTACACTTCTTGGCCACCGCCAATCCGTCCTCCGTCCTGCAGCTGATGGACAAGGCCAACGCCTACAGCGAGGAGCTGATCCGCGATATCCGCGATGGAACGCTTTCCAGCGCCCAGGACATCGAACCGGGCATGCGGCAGAGCGTGGGTAAACGTTTGCGGCCCAATGCCGCGCGTGCCAGGCAGCTTGAAGAAATGCGGTCGCGGCGCGACGGCCTGCTGCTACCGGGTGATTACTGGCCCGATCTCGGCCTCATCGGCTGCTGGAAGGGCGGCACCGTCGGTCATTACCTGGAGAAGTTCGACCAGTGGTTCAATCCCGACGGCACCCGTGCGGTACCGGTGCGTGACTGGGGGTATCTCTCCAGCGAGGCACGCGGTTCCATCCCGCTGTCAGACGAAGGCAGCAAGGGTGTGCTGACTGTCGCTACCAACTTTTTCGAGTTCGTTGCCGTCGACGACGTGGAATCCAATCCTGATAACCCGGATTCGTGGCCGTTCCTGACCGCGGCGGATCTGGAGATGGATGGCGAGTATTACATCTTCGTCACCACCACCAGCGGCCTGTACCGCTACGACATCAATGACGTCGTCCACGTCGCCGGACGTTATCAGCAAACGCCGGAGATCGTGTTCCTGCGCAAGGGACGCGGCATGACCAACATCACCGGCGAGAAGCTCAGCGTGAACCAGGTGATTGACGCCGTACAGAATGCCTCGCGCAACACCGGTCTGTTGCCGGCCCACTTCAAGGCAGAGGCCGATACCGAGCGCAGCCGCTACGTCTTGCGGATGGAGTTCGCTATCCGCACGGAGGAACGGCAACAGATTGTGTTCCTGCGTGAAGTGGATGGCTACCTGAAACAGGTCAATATCGAATACAAAGCCAAGCGTGACTCAGCGCGCCTGGGCGCACCGGTCATGCACGTCATGCGCGAAGGCTGGTATGAACGCGGGCGCCGCGAACTGGCCGCAAGTGGCAGACGCGTGTTCCAGGCCAAGACCGAGGTACTTAGCCCGGAGAAGGCCAAGACGGCACTCGTGCGGCCGGAAATCGAGAATATTGTGGAATTGAATCACTAGCGCATCCGGGAGCACCCCGGGCAAGGTCGGCGCCGGGGAAGGAAAACGTGTGGCGGGTATAGCATCGTTCGAGTTGTCCGCGGTGGACCTGCCGTTCCGCAAGCCGTTCGAACATGCCGCTGCGCAACGAAGCAGTTCCAATAGCCTGTTTCTCAGATGCACCACCGATACGGGCGCGTTTGGCTTCGGTGAATCGCTGCCTCGCGACTACGTGACCGGTGAGAGCCGCACGTCGGCCTTCCAGATGCTGCGAGATGACATTCTGCCGCGACTGCTCGAGCACCGTTTCGCTTCCATGCAGGAACTCGAGACGTTCCTGCACCATTGCGACGGGCAAACACCGGGTTGGGTGGCAGCGGATGTGCCCCAGACCGCCGCTTGGAGTACCGTCGACCTGGCGCTGCTGGATGCTTTCGGCAAGGTGTTCGACGCACGTGCCTTGAGTGGTGTGCCCACTGCGCGGCCCGGCCTTTTTCGCTACAGCGGAGCCCTATCGTCAACCGAAAACGGCTGGCGCCTCGTCAAGTCCGCGCTGAAACAACGGTTGTTCGGCATCCGCCAGATCAAGCTCAAGGTCGATAACCCTGAGGACGTCAAAGCGGTGCGTCTGCTTCGCCGGGTGTTTGGGCGCAATTTTGACGTGCGCGTGGACGCCAACATGGCATGGACCACCGGACAGGCGATCGAGATCATGCGCGCCATGGCCCGATACGGGGTAAGCTCTTTCGAACAGCCCATTCCGGCCGAGAACATCGACGGACTGGCCCGGCTGATGGTGGAAACCCGGCAGAGTGTGATGGTCGACGAGAGCCTTAACACCCGAGACTCCCTGCAGCGACTGATCGCGGCGAAGGCCTGCTCCGCCGTCAATGTACGCATCTCTAAGTGCGGAGGACTAGTCGCCGCGTTCAACCGTGCGCGCGAGGCTTTGAGTGCAGGTCTGATCCTGCAGCTCGGTTGCCAGGTGGGTGAATCCTCATTGCTGTCGGCCGCGCACCTGCGACTGGCTCAAACCGTACAGCCAGTGACCTATGCCGAAGGTTGTTTCGGCCTGTTCCTGTTGCGTGAGGATCCTGCAGCTCCCTTGTTGCAGTTCGGTTATGGTGGCCAGCCACCGCAGCTTCCAGAAAGCCCCGGCCTCGGTGTGACTTTAGACGAGAACATACTGCGGCGCTGGACGGTCGAGAGAGCCCTAATCGCCTTATAAGGTATTGTCAAAGGGAGTTCATGGATGGATACGAGCTAGCCCGTGGAGTCCCGGCACGGCCGCTGCTATTGCTCAGAGGATGCCGAACGCTTCCGGCGGTCCTGTTCCAACATCACGTCATCAATAGCCTTGATACCCTTAACTATTCCGCGCCCCGCTTCTGGATGCTGGTCTATGTAGACAACAATGTAGGCAAGGTCGTCTCGATCCACGATTCCGCTGTCTGCATGATAGTCGCCCCAAGTACCAGATTTACGAAAGATCCTGACACCTTCCCGTCCCTGCAGCCCTTTACGATTTTGTGCTTTATCGCCGGGTTCCCGAGGATTTCCTCCACCAACGGCATGTGCTTGGGATCGATGAGAGTGCCGTTCAACACCCCGTAGTAGAAGCGAGCCGCCTGCATCGCCGATGCGCCGTGGGAGATGACGTTGAGGGGATCGCGCCGCCAGGCAGGTGTCTTGCCGTAGGCCTTACCGACCCAAAGCCCGCCACCGTGGTCGGGATCATAGAGCTTCCCGTGTCGCTCGTCCTGCAGAATCTCCGCGAGGCGCTCAAACCCGACCTTGTTCAGTAAGGCGGTGGCGTCCCGGTTGGACGAGATTCGCACGGTGCGGATGAGCTGCTGACGGGTTTCGTCGTCGAGGGTGAGTGCACCTCGTTCGACCTCCACGAACACGCCGAGGACGATGGCGATCTTGGGCAGGCTCGCCGCGTACAACATGAGATCCGGGTTGTACCAGGCGACACGCGGGTGGCGAAGGTCCGTGACATCTGCCACGACCAGGCTCAACTCCCGTTTGCGCACGCCATCCCAAAAGTCAGGCAACGCGTCACCGACTACCTGGTCCAGGGCCGCCTGCAGCTCGGCATCGTGGGAGTCACGCAGGGCTGGGTAGGGAGGCTGCGCAGCGGCGTGCCATGCCCCCAGAAACGCGGCGCAGAGAATTAGAACTCGAGTGCTCGAAACCAGTCGCACGATATGAACTCCTCTTACTCAACCCATCCCAATACATTGCGTACCACCGACCATCGGGGTCCACGGGTCTCAGCCCCTTTGCCTCGGATCCAATGGCCGTAATACTCGTTGAAGGTTCTGTCGCTCTTCTTCAATTCCAGCCAGGCATTGACAAAATCCAGCAGCCTCTCATCGCCGCGCGCCATAGGATAGGCCAGGGGAATGGAAATGAGGTTAGGTTGAGGAACGACCACGGTGTATTCCGGATAGAGCACCGTCCACGCGGCACCTCCCTGGGCGGTATGGACTAAGGCATCAAGCTCGCCGGCCGTCTCTCGGAAAAATGCCCGGGGGGAGTCGAGGAACGTTACCTCGGCCTCACCGAGATACTGTTGCGCCTGTTCCTCCACATACGCCATGTTCCAATATGGGTCTTTAACGATACCAACCCTCAGCCCTTCAGTGTTCTGAATGGCGCGCCAGGTACTGAAGTTGTCACGCATATGGTCTTTGACAACAAAGGCCACGGTCTCGTCCATATAAGAAGTTGAGAACGCAACCTGTTCACTCGCCTGCGGGGTCACGTCGATGCCGGACATAATGATGTCGGCGTAGCCGTCATTGAGTTGTTCCAGGTATTTGTCCCTATCCAGCCTTACGAACTCTAGATCGACCCCTAAGGTTCGGGCCAGATCATGGGCCATCTCCGCGTCGAAGCCCACCAGTTGCCCTTCTCTGTTCCTGTAGGCAAACGGCAACGCATCGCGGCGATATCCGACCCTGAGGATGCCCCTTTCGCGGACACGGTCGAGAACAGACTGTGCGGGGCGCCGCTTTTCGGGGGTCAGATCCGAGAGCATGCGTTCGCGACTCCTTACAGGCTCATCCAGGAGGCGCATTTCCTCGAACGAGCGGGCGACTGCGTATTCGTATTGAATCGCGTGTTTAAAATAGACGCGAAGCCCTACCACCATTGCCGCCGTGATAACCAGGGTAATCGAAACAAACATGAGCAGTCGCCGTCTGTTGACGCGATACCTGTTCGTTAGCACGGCCGTGGCCAGGGCGGTGAATACGATGAGGTTCATGGCCGCAAGCAGAGTCGAGGAACGGCCGTTCAGGACGCCCGTGACCAAGTAGATCTGATAGAGGTCGGTCGGAATCTCCATGAGGTCGAGCATGAACGGCAACGCCACATCGACACCCCCGAAAAAGCTTAACAGCCCCGCAAACACGAACGTGGGATAGTCGGCACCCGAGAACATGTTGCCCGAGTACCAGCCCGCAAACGGTACGAAGACAAGCATCAGCAACTTGCCGATGTTGGGGAAGTTAAAGGACACCGGAACGAGCACGTCGATATAAGAGTCAGTCTCTCCCTCAACCAGGTTGTACTTTTGAAACAGGGCCCGGCAGTTATCCATCAGGACCGCCAGGACGACAAATAGATTGCCGGTCGCGAACGCGGTGATCAGAGCGGTTCGTGACACCCCAATCACGTCGCGATAATGGAAAGGGGTTGCTGTGGTCAGCAGCATGGGCAGGACCCAGAAGGTCAGAATCAGCACCGCTACATTGAAGCTCACCAGATAGACTTGGAGCTTCCCAAACTCCTCGACGCTCATGGTCCCGGCCGCTGCCGCCGCAATGGCAAAGACGCCGATGGGCGTCAGCTTGACCACCAGGCTAGTCACCCGAACCAGGGCTTGAGACAGCGACGAAAGGGTTTGCAGGAGGGTGAGCTTTTCTTGCATCCCGATCAGTGCAACACCGAGCAGAATACAGAACAACACCACGGCTGGCACGATGGTGTTGGCCAGCGAATAGAAAGGGTTGTGGGGTATATAGAGTTCGAGGAAATCGATCTCCTTGGGCGACTCGATCAAGGCATCGCTGAAGAATGAGGCTGACTGCCAGGTAGGGAAGGCGAGCGGCACTGCGAAGATGAAAATGAAGGCGATCAACCAAAACAAGAGCAGTAGCTGCCCTCCCTTGAGCGCCATGGCACGGGCCTGCTTCGCATTGAGGCTACCGATGCCGAGTATCAGCGAGACCACGATATAGGGAAGAATGGTCATCTGCAGCAGCTTGACGAAACCATCTCCCACTATCTGCAGCGGCGCACAATACTCGCCGAAGAAGATGCCGGTGGCGACGCCGAGCACCAAACCGATCAGGATGCTGGTTGATAGGCTGGGGCGCCAGCCTCTTCCGGCTCTTGCGCTGTCCTCTTGCACTGTTCAGGACCCCTTGGTTGTCGACCTGTCGCCTGCAAGAAAGCGGTGCGACGCGAGGCGCCCAATGCGGTGGTGATGGCGGCCATGGGCGGTACACGGCTGACAGCGACCTCGTTGGGCCGGTCCATTGTTAGCCAGGCGAAAGAGAAACACTTTATCAAGCGAGCCGACCGGTTGGCCTGCAGGTACTGAACGATAGGCGTATCGTGCTCACCAGCGAGGACATACAGCTTGCGCGAAAAACGCGTTACGAGACCGTGAAAACATGCGCCGAAGAGGCCTGAATTCGTGGGGCTCTCTCAGGGTCTGACCAGTCCCGGTATTCCGCCGACCTGAATTATTCTGGCACCCCTTCGTGCAAAGCTTTTGAAACCGGTGCTGTTTTCTCATCCACTGCACCACGTTGGCCAAGCCTTCTCAGCGCGACGTAGAACACCGGGGTAAAGAAAATTGACGTGACGGTCGCTGCGACCATGCCGCCGACCACTGCAATGCCGATGGCGTTTTGACTGGCGGCACCCGCACCGCTGGCGATCACCAGTGGCATGAAACCGGCAATGGAGGCGATAGCCGTCATAAAGATCGGACGGAAACGCAGGCGGGCCGCGTCCACCGCCGCCTCGAG
>JAAUXW010338538.1_pt1 | contig 9926 bp, 8 predicted proteins | sample 7278141 | NCBI WGS metagenome assembly JAAUXW01 (sample SAMN14350115, study PRJNA611818) | marine sediment metagenome | isolation source: surface marine sediment (2.1m) | place: French Polynesia: Moorea | collected 2018-08
CAGGAAACCGTCGTTGTCGATGCCCAGCTCCGAGTCGTCGGCCGGGGGCGTAAGCGCGAGCGCAGCGAACAGCGATCCGCGACTCTCGTCCGTCAGCCCGTGCGTGCCGAGGTGAACGAAGCGCTTCTTGGCGATCGCCGCTCGAGTGTTGCGCTCGGTCGCATCAACGCCGTAGAGATTGACGATCTCCGTACCCTGGTGATCGGCGAACGCATCCATCAGCGCCCTGCCCTCCAGCGCCGTGCCAGGCAACCTCTGCAGTCCGCCACCCGAGTTCTCATAGGTCGACCGGGTCAACATGGCGACGTTGACGACTGCAGGATTCTCTTCTGATCCCTCCTCGGACAGCGCCGCAGTAACCTCGCCGACGTCGAACAGCGGGTCGTATACCGTCAGCACGTCGAGCGACCGCGACAGCGGCGATGGCGCCTTGCGGCGTTTGAGATTGGCGAACACCGTTCCGGAAGACGCGTAGCTCACCGAAGGCCCGACGTCCAGCCAGTACCGGGCGTCATCCTGATCCTTTTCGACGACGATTGCCTCGAACGGCAGGCTTGCGAGCGGCCCGTCGGGCAGGATCAAGACGTTTTCGTAGTCACGAACGATCGCCCAGAGCTCGTCCGGGATGATGACCTCTCTCAAATTCGCATCGGGCCCAGCGGGCCGCGAGCCCGTGGTCGATTCCGTGACCAGTCCGCGCTGCAAGGTATCGACGGCGAATGCGCTGTAGCCGGCGACCAGCGTTGACAGTGCTTCACCGTTCACGGGCCGTGGCTCGTTGTCCACTCGCATCATGATCTCGCTGGCAACCATTCGCTTGTTGGGCTGCACCAGGAATACGAAACTGCGTTTGTCGCCGACATAGAACGACAGTGCAGCGGTGTTGCGCTCCAGGCTTCTCGCAAGCTCCCTGGGTGAAACCATGCTGCCTGCGGACGTTACGAGATTGCTGACGACGCTGCTTGCCGTCCGGATTTCGCGATAGACGTCACGATACGCGCGCTGGGCTTCATCGAGCTCCGACTGGAGTGCTGTCTTCGACGCTTCCCGTCGCTCGGCCGGCATGACAGTGTCCGACCGGACGGCGTTCAATCGCGCGCGGGTTTCAGCCATATGCATTCGAGCCTGCTTTTCCTGTTGCGCAAGCCTGTCGCGGAGGCCAGCATCTTCGATGCCGGCGCGGACATCGATGTTGCCGGCCTCCAGCTGGTCGAGCATCACTCGCGACCGCGCTCGCTCGGAATACAGGTACGCGTCTTCGAACTCACCCATTTCATAGAGCCAGGCAACCACGTCGTTGTAACGCGGCCGATACGCCTGGTTCGCGCTTGCCCTGTCCGCTTCATCGGACGCGGCGAGGTGGCGACGCTCCTCGAGCATGTCGATCGCCTGCTGCATCTTGAATACAGCCGCATCCAGATCGCCTGACTCGTACAACGATCTCGCCAGCCTGGATCGAATTCGCTCCAGGGCGCCGAAATTGTGTTCGTGCGCCAGCAATCCCTCCTCGATTCGCTCCAGGTCGGCGATGAGATCATCCAGGCTATTTTCGCCCTGCCGGTACTCGGCGTACGCGACCCAGTACTGGTTATCCAGGTTCAACCAGTGCTCCGGGTCTACTTGCCGGTACACGCGCCTCGCGTTCCGGAATGCCTCTACCGCTTCGTCGTACTTGCCGAGCGAAATCGCCATCTGCCCTACGTCAATGTAGGAGTGGCTCACCTCGGGATGAATCTCGCCGTGTAACTCGATTCTTCCTCTCAGCACCGCTTCGAAGATCTCCTCAGCCTCTTCGTTACGACCCTGCTCGAGCAGGAAACGCGCAAAATTGTTTCGTGCAACAAGCGTCAGGCTCGAGCTCGGCCCGGTGCGTTCTTCGCGCATCTCGATCGCCCGCCGGTAGTAGTCCTCCGCTTCCTCGATGCGGCCCTGTCTTTCGTAGATCCCGGCGAGAAAACCGAGTGGCCACGACACGTAATAATGGTCCGGGCCAAGACTGGTTTCGAAGATGCCTTTCGCTCTCAGGTATAGCTCTTCCGCCTCGACGAAACGGCCCAGCCGCTCGTACAACAGCCCAAGGTTGTCCAGGCTGATACCGACCCTGGGGTGCTCTGCTCCGAGCTGGGCGGTTCGCTCGGCAACCGAGCGCTCGAGGTAATCGATCGCCATCAAATGATCGCCTGCTGAATCAGCAACGGTGCCCATATTGTTCAGCGACGTCAGGCCGACGCTACCGGTCACCGCCTGCTCGATATCAGCCGCGGTACTGAGCATCTCGAGCGCCTCGGCGTAACGGCCCCTCCCGTAGTAGTGATCGGCGATCGCCCCGTAGACGCCTGCGACCTCCAGGTGATTGCGGCCGAGGTGCTGCTCGCGGGTATTGAGCGCATCGTAGAGTTTCGCTTCGCCTTCCGGGTAAAGGCCATTGCGTATGTCTTCCATGCCCTCGTAGAGCCACGCTCCGGTTTGCGTCAGCAGTCGATCCTCTTCGTTTGGCGTCCTGGGTTGCGAAAGCGTGACCGCATACTTGCCGGATAATCCGACGCGCGCCGGGCTAACGTCGACCCGCCAGGTTCCCGCCTTGTCAGTGATCAGGCGGACGCCCATGCCGCCGGCATACTGCTCCGGAAAGCGGGTCAGGTAGGGCGACTCCTCGCCCGGCTTGAAAATGCGAAGACCGATTTCGGTTGTCAGGAACTCTGTCTCCAGCTCGACGTACTCGTCGTAACCCGCTTCGAAATGCCAGGCGTGCAGGTCGCCAACCGCGAGCTCGCCTTCGTGGCGCTCTTCCGGCACCAGGTTTCGCTCGTTGCCCGGGTCTTCGGCATACAGCGGTATCGCTGCGAGCAGCAGCGATAATCCCGCAAGCGTTGCGGCCGTCATGGAAGTAAGCGTCGATGTTGCACGCAGTCGTATTACGGTCACCCTGCTACCTCCTTATTATTCGATTTCGATGACGTAGTAACCGGGATCGACGATATCGCCGCCCCGCTCGCCCAGTACCTCCTGTAACACGCTTACCTCGTCGGCATCGCTGACCGAGACTGCAAGACTCAAAGTCGCGTCTTCGGCGCGCCGCAGCTCGAATGGGATACCCGCGTCCGTGAGCTGCTCTCCGATCGCCCGGCCGTCCCGCAGCGGATCTTCGACGTCGACAGCGACTGTCGGGAAGGTGCCGCGGGGACGCTCGAGGTCTCCGTAGAACATGATGAGCTCGACCTCGGCCGGATCCGGCCCGGTATACAACTGGTAGCCAATGAGGCTGGCCGTTGCCATCAGGGCCACGCTGGCGGCGATCGCCCACGGGCTCGCCCGCCGGTCCGGAGCGCTCGACGCCTGCTCGTCTCGGGCGGCCTTTAGGAGGCGGTCACGCCCGCGCCGCAGCCGCAGGTCGTCGACTTCGCTCTCGAACTGCCGGTGTTGTTTCGAAACTGTTTCGCGCAGTTTCTCGGCGACCGGATCACCTGCCTCCGCATCACCTGCGAGCCCGGCAAGCCAGCGGTCGAGATCCTTGTCTTCCGGTGCCTGGGGATCGCTCGTCATGACACGGCTCCTTCGGGAATATAGTCGGCGCACAGCTCCTTAAGCAGCGCCTGGAATCGCTTCCTGGTCTGCGAGAGAAACTCACGCGCAGCACCGTAGCTGCGGCCGATCGCGTCGGCGAGCTCCTGCCCGGTCATGCCTTCTATGACGGCGAGCCGTATCGCCAGGGCACGGTCCGGCGACTCGGCCTCGAAACGTCCCAGCGCACCCTGCAGGCAGTCCATGAAGCCCTCGTCCTCCGATGGCGAGTCCGCGACCGCATCGAGCTCCCCCGGCTCTACGCCCATTTCGGGCTCTGCTTTCTTCTTGCGCCGCAGGAAGTCCGTCGAGCAATTCAGCACGGTCCGATAGAGGTACGCCCTCGGCGTCTCGACGTCCGCGAGGCTTTTTCCCGCCCGGTACAATTTCAGAAATGCTTCCTGCACGATATCTTCCGCCTCTTCCATCGTGAATCCCTTGCTCCTCAAGAGGCCCAGCAAGCGCCGCGCGTATTCGTCGTACAAGGACGCGAGTGCGCGCTCGGCCTGCGCGCCACCGGCAGCCAGGCCTGCAAAAAGAGCCAGGTCGTCGACGTCGGCAGCGGGCATTTAGACCACCCTAATGGTTGTTCGGAGCCTGTTTGTCATCCGGGGAGACGTTGTTTTTCTGTTATTGTCAGTCTGATCCTAGCTTTTTTTTCGGGTGCTTGCCTCCGGCGCTGCGTGGAAGCTTCGCGGGCATGCCTGACAAATGCGTGTGCCCCGCCGTCTCTACATTTGCGGACAGGTTTGGAGTGCAAACATGTGGCCAAGAATCACAGCGCTGATCATTGTCGTGGTGCTCGCACTGGGCGCCATGCTTACGGTGTGGCCCGGCCCGGCGGATAGCGCCGAGCGCTCAGCGCGCCGAATTGCGCTGCTGGTCGGCGTCAGCGATTACGACAACCTGCCGCCCGAGCGCGACCTGCTTGGGCCGGCCAACGACGTGCAACTCTTTCGCGACGTGCTGCTGGAACGCGGTTTCGAAGACGATGACATCATCGTGCTGGCGGATGGCGTCGCCGGCGCTGGCCAGCCGACGCGACGGGGGATCCTGAAGGCCTGGCAACGAATCACAAGGGACAGCCGGCCCGGCGATTTCCTGTTCTTCTACTATGCCGGCCATGGGTCCCAGCAGCCGGCAGACGACGATACGGAACCCGATGGTCTCGAGGAGATCATCCTGCCGAAAGACATCGGCCGCTGGGATGGCACGGCGAAGTCCGTCGTCAACGCGATTACCGACAACGAGGTCGCCGCTTTCTTAAAAGGTGTAACGGCAGCCGGCGCCAACGTCTGGGCGGTCTTCGATGCCTGCCACTCGGCAACCCTGACACGTTCGATGACGAACAGCGGTGAGCGCTCCCGGTACCTCGGACCAACTGACCTGGGTGTTCCCGCCGACCTCGTGGCTGCTACAAGACCGGGCACTGCGGCACCACTCGAGGACCTTCGGGCCGGAGGCAAGGACGGAACGGTAACGGCGTTCTTCGCGTCCGCCAGCTCCGAGCCGACGCCGGAGCTCAAGCTGCCCCGGGGTCACCCGGAGCGGCGCTATCACGGACTGTTTTCCTACTCCCTGGCGCGACTGCTGCGCACCGGCGACTACCCCACGTATCGAGAGCTGGCCAACGGCCTGCTGCTGGACTACGCGGCTCAGAACCGTCGTGCCCCGACGCCTCATTTCGACGGAAGCCTGCAGGGGATCGCGCTCGCAGCGCCGCTGGCGACGCCGGTTGCCTGGCAGGCGCGCCGCGACGGCGACGGGAACTACGAGGTCTTTGCCGGCGTTATGCAGGGCTTGAACCCGAAAGCGAGGCTCGAATTGCTGGATTCGTCCGGCAAAACGCTGGACCGGCAGCTCGAGGTGAGCTACGCCGACCTGTTAAAAAGCACTGCCGCGGTCGTTGGCGACGCGACCGGCCTGCCCGATACCGGCCTCGTGCGCGTGTTCGAGCCGGCTTTCGACATGAGCCTCGCTGTCTGCCCGCCGGCAGAGCCGGAGCTCCGTGACAGCGTCGACAATGCCGTCCGGGCATCGACACAGCTGCGGCACGGATCCGTCCCGGATTGTGACGTGCGAATCGTCGCCGAGGACGGGTGGCTTTGGCTCACGGATGCATCCACCACGCTGATCGATGGAAAACCACCTGAAAAGCAGGTTCCGCGCGTCGAAGCCGGCGACGATGCCGCCTTGCGATCCGCACTCGAGCAGGTTGCACGCGCCCGGGCGCTGATGCTTGCGGTAAGCCAGACGGGGTCGAGCCTGCCGGGCGTGACGCTCGACGCAACACTGAATATAGATAGCGCCGAAACCGCGAAACTCCTCCCGGGCCAGCCCGCCCGTCTGAGGTCCGGCGACAGCATCGAGCTCGCACTCGAGAACGGCTCCGCCGACGCCGTCGACGTCACGATCCTGTTCATCGATACCCACTACCGGATCCATGCGCTCTGGCCCGGGCCAGACATGTCCAACCGCGTGCCGCCGGGCGGACAGGCCACCTGGAGCGGGACTGTCGATACCCGCAGCACGCTGGGGCGTGAGCAGATCCTCGTGTTCGCGAACCGTGCGGCCCCCAACACGCTGCCGGTGGACCTGTCCTTCCTCGCGCAGACCTCGGTCGCTACCCGCGGCGCCCGCCGCACGCCGCTCACCCGGTTCCTCTACCAGTCGGGATTCGTCGGCGGTGCCACGCGCGGCATACCGCCGGTAGCCGACTCCGACATCCAGGTGCACGTGCTGACCTGGGTCGCGGACTGAGCCAGAAGCCTCCGCCGACGCGCACGGTCGCTGCGCTCACCCTCACTATCGCTGCCGGGCTCCCCGGGTCCTGACAAATAGCTGGCGCTCGCGTCTCCCTCCTCAAAAGGGGGATACCAATCATGAAAAGCCAGCTCACTCTCTGCCTGAAGATCGCTTTGGTCGCATGGGCACTGTTCGCCCAGGACTACGGTAGCGGCTTTCGCTACAGCGATGATCCCGCGCAGCAGTCCCAGTGCTGCGGCATGCGCAAGCTGCGCGACCTGTTCCGCACCCCGGCCGGGCAGACGCCTGACAGTTCTCTGATTACGGCGTCTCTCTCAGTGAACGAAGACACAAAACAACGCTGAAGGGGAATAAACATGAACGCCATATACACCAGTCTGACGATCTGCGCTCTATTCATGGCCTTTGCGACGGTCGCAAAGGCCGAAAGCGGGAGCTGCCCCGTTGTCGCCAGCAAGTCGATTTCGATCCTGAATACCCGTGCCGCCGGTTCGCCGGGCGGTCCGGAGATCAGCGTCTCGGCCGACGGCCAGCTCTCGGTGAAGCTCGTCGCCAGCGAAAGCACCGAGATCGATCTCGAGTCGGTGCGGGTCCGTTACAGCATCTTCGACATCACGCGGAAGATCGAGGAGCACGTCGGCGACATCACGCCCGACATGAACGTGAGCGGCGACATCTTGCCGGTCGGCACACACAAGCTGTCGATCAGGGTCAGCGACACGGCCGGCCGCTCTACGAAGCTCCGGCTCACCCTGGACGTTGCGTCACTCGGCAACAGCCACACCTGCACAGACGTGGTCACGGCATCGGCTGATGCCAGTGACCTGGCAACCCGCGGCTAAACCGAATTCACACACGAGGAGATAGAGATGTTCAAGCGAAGCACAATTACAGCCGTTCTGCTGGCAACCATCTTGACAGGTTGCGGCACCACGTACAGCCCCGCCGTTTCACCGGTCAGTATCGACTCGACCGTGACCGGCCCGGTCGCCGGCATAGGCATCGAGGGTCATCACATCATCGACATGACGCGCGAGATGATCGCGTCGATGCTCAATGACGCTGACCTCAGTAACCAGCCGGTACCGCCGCGCATCATCGTCGATGGCAGCGAATTCCAGAACCTGGGCACGCAGCGTATCGACAAGGACATCATCGCGAACCGCTTGCGGGTGCACCTGAACAAGGCCGCCCGCGGCAGCCTGCAGTTCGTCGGCGAGCACTACTCGCGTTCGATCGAGTACCAGCGCGCCAAGAAGCGCGACGGCAGCTACGACACCGGGACCCTGGGGCTCAGCAAGAAGCGCGCCGGCGCCGACTTCAAGCTCGGCGGCACGATCCAGACGCTGACCAGTCGCAGTGCGGCCACCGGCATGAACCAGCGCTACAACCTGATCACGTTCGAACTGTTCGACGTCGAGCGCGGAATGATCGTCTGGAACGACGCGTACGAGTTCAGCGCCGCTTCGGCCGACGACGTCATCTACCGCTAATCACCATTTTATTCACCGAGGAGACCAACCATGAAACCGAGAAAAGCTGTACTTCGCGTTGCGGCAGTCGCCGCAGCGATCGCGATCGCCGGTTGTGCGCAAACGCAACCGTTCGACTTCGGCGATGAGATATCCGTCACCGTCACCAAGCGGGTTCCGGCGCCGGGCGAAATCGAGTCGTACCTGTCCGACAAGCCCAACAACCTGCGCGACCACTACCGGGCCCTGTTCGAAGGTGGTACGAGAAACGCGGTGCTCAATCACATGCGCATCGGCCTCGCCGCAATGCAGCTCGGCCATTTCGGTCATGCCGAAGCGGCATTCGAAGGCGCGCTAAGCCGTATCGAGCGGGTCTACGCGGTCGACCACAAGGCCAAGCTCGCGAAGAGCAAGTTCCAGAACGAGAACATCAAGGACTTCAAGGGCGAGCCGTACGAACGCGCCATGGCCTACCTCTATCGCGGGCTCCTGTATCTCCGCGAAGGGGACTATGACAACGCGCGCGCCACGTTCCTCAACGGCGAGTTCCAGGACACCGTCTCGGAAGACGAGGTTTTCCAGGGCGACTTTGCCGTCCTCAACTATCTCGCAGGCTGGGCCTCGCAGTGCGAGGGAGAGCCCGAGTTCGCGGAGATCTTCTTCAAGCGGGCCCGTAAGCACAATCCTGCGCTCAAGCGGCCCGGGCGTAGCGACAACGTCCTGTTCATCGCCGGCATCGGCAACGGGCCGGTCAAGATCGGCAAGGGCAAGCACAAGGAAGCGCTGGGCTTCCAGCGGGGCGGCGGTTTCCACGAGTCCTCGGTGCGCTTCGAGACGGAAGGCTCCGGCACGCTGGCAGCGACACCTGCGACGAGCATCTTCTGGCAGGCGACGACCCGCGGCGGCCGGCCGGTCGAAGCCATCCTGAACGGTAAGGCGAAGTTCAAGGAAGGCACGGCGATGGCTGCAGACATCAGCGAGTTCGTCGCGACGCAGTCCATCTACCAGGCCGGGCTCGAGAACAACACGGACCTGCTCAACGTCGGTGCCGCGGTGGCGGTAGCTGGCATCGCGTTCGACCTCTTTTCGAAGGCAACGAAGCCCGCGGCGGACACCCGCCACTGGGACAACCTGCCAGACAGCGTGGCCGTCGCAACAGCGTACGTACCGGGCGACGTGGGCAAGGCCCGGGCCGTCTTCACGGGCAAGAAAGGTAGCTTCGCACAGCCGGCATTTCTGAATTCGACAGCCGAATCCTGTTCCGTCGTCTGGTCACGGTCGCGCAGCGCGCTGGATATTCCGGCCGTCGCACCGGGATCCGAGCTGACGAAGAAACAGAAGCGCAAGCTGCGCAAGACGCTCAAGCAGCAGCAGGCGGCGTTCCGTGCCGAGCTCATTGCAGCGAACACGACATCGGAGGACCAGTCATGAAGAAAACACTGATAGCAAGTTGTTGCGCGACGTTCATCGCCTGGGCTCTTCTTGCAGCGACACCTGCCGAGGCCGGTGTGTTCGACAAGCTCAAGAGTGTCTTGCCGTTCGGCAGCAAGGAGCCCTACGAGCTTCCGGTCAACACCGTGACCTTCGCCGACAAGAGGACCGCGAAGAAGGTCATCGTCGAGTCGGTGAGTGCACAGCGAACCGACGCCGAAAGCGTAAGGCTGAACGTGCGGTTCTACAACAAGGGCCGGAAACCGGTCAGGATCGCCGTCCGCAGCTCGTTCTTCGACCAGGAGAAGCAACTGACGGAAACGCCGGGCTCATGGCGGACGGTGCACATACTGCCGAAGTCCTTCGCGTACTACGCGGTGACGTCCTTGCCCCGCAATGACGTGGCCGGGTTCCTTGTCGAGGTGCATGGCGAACAGAAGAAAGGAATTTTCTGAAACGCTGCACTTGGGGCAGGAGCCCGTAACGACCGGGAGCGGCATCGCTGCTCCCGGTTTTTTTGTGCGCGGCAGGTTTCCTGACAACGGGGTCGTCCGCTCCGTCTCCCTGGTTGACAACCTATCAATTGCAGGAGGCACCGGAATGAACACCACGAATCGAGTTGAAGACCCGATCGGCTTTTTCAAGCGCGCAACCCTTAGCACGCTGGTCGCAGCAACAGTCACCGCCTGTGGCGGC